>Ga0256827_10000514_pt1 | contig 24151 bp, 10 predicted proteins | sample CV84metaG_FD_185977 | JGI IMG/M metagenome (GOLD analysis project Ga0256827, IMG submission 185977) | Hydrothermal vent microbial communities from East Pacific Rise, Pacific Ocean - CV84 | ecosystem: Environmental > Aquatic > Marine > Hydrothermal vents | place: Pacific Ocean: East Pacific Rise...
GCTTCGGTTACTGTCGCTCTGTGCAGTTTACTATAGAGCATGGTAATATTCATTACAGTTCTCTCCGTGATTTGTGATTTTTTTGTATTATAGCAGATTATTATTTACTAAAACTTCATTTGAAAGGGAAAGGAAAAGAAGAGAGCATTGTATAAACAATGCTCCCAAAGAGTTAATAAACTCTACTTATCTTCATTATACTCCTTCTTTATAAAAAACATTCCTAAAATAACACTCATCATAAGCATTACCCAAAGAGCAAAGTTTTGGAATGATGAAACATTATCTTCATTATAAGGTGCACACTCTTCTGCTGTAGCAGTTATACCTTCAACAACACTTTGATGTAGACTAATTAATGCATCTGTTGCTAACTCATTCCCTTCCATATCAAAAACTTTATAAGAGATTGGTGTAGGGTCAACAATGGGACTACCCTCTTCTGCTTGATAGACAATAACTCCTGTAGGTTGAACTCTCCATACTCCTTCTTTAGGTACAATTAACTCTTTTCCACTTTCAATTATCTCTTCATCTTTATATAAAGCCTCTTCGTCACTTTTGAAACTTTTTCTATGACTCCAAACTTTATTCAATATAGCATCAGGATGCAACTCTCTAAATCCTTTTGGAAGAACAATCTCAACAGAAGAGACATTTAAATCTCCATTATCATTGGCTAAAACAGGAACTTCTACAGGTTCTCGTAAATTACCAACCTTAATATCTGGTCTTACTTTTGAATGATAATTCAATGTAACAGATGCTAATCCAAGAAGCGAACCATCACTATTCTCTATAGAGTATCGAATGGTTGCTGGGTCAAACTCAAAATCCTCTTCAGGAGTAAAGGTTATAGTCTCATCACTATTAATGCTCCATATACCTTCTCCTATAACAATTAAGGAGTCCCCACTATTCTCTGTTCCAATAATTTTAATACCTTGAACATCTAGATTATCTAAGAGGTCATTACTTAAAACATCAATAGTGGCACTGGTTCCAAACTCAATATCAGAGACAACATCATCAAAAAGTATCTGATTTGACTCTCTATAATCTGCTACTCCGTTACTATTACTATCTGGTAATTCAGTTGCATCCAAGAGGGTACCAATGTTATCAATTCTTCCATCAAAATCATCATCAACACCACCTGCCTCTATCACATCTGAAAGTCCATCATTATCTGAATCGGAATCTATATAATCATAGAGACCATCTCCATCGCTATCGATAGGTGTCACAATAATAGAAGGGATACCAATTTCATCAATATCTCCATCAATAGCACCATCATTATCAATATCATTAGAAGCATCAACACCTGCCTCTATTAGGTCAGATAGTCCATCATTATCAGAGTCAATATCTTGATAGTCAGGTGTACCATCATTATCACTATCTCTTGGAGTCATAATAGTACCATCAGAAAGAGTGTCACTATCATCTACATCGACACTATCCATAAGACCATCTTCGTCTTCATCTGTTGTACTATCAACCATGCCATCATTATCACTATCTACACCACCAACTTCAATAATGTCCAAGATACCATCATTATCTGAATCCAAATCTAGAGAATCAATAATTCCATCGTTATCACTATCATTTTCCCCTTCAACAAAGTCAGGGATACCATCATTATCATCATCTAAATCATCAATATCAGCAATACCATCGTTATCACTGTCTGTTTTATCAGCATAAGAGTCTACGGTAGGTGTTGGTGTGGTATTACCATTTGCATCTGTTGCAACAGCAGTAACATCTCCTCCCAAAGGCTGTTCAGTACTACTTGTAACAATATAATCTCCATTCTCATCAGCTTTTACTGTAACTTGCTCTCCTGTTGGGAACGTAATCGTTACCATAGCAAAAGGTTCTGTCTTACCTGTAACTTCTAACTTACCATCGGCTAACTGTTCTGTTTTTATAATCGTTACAGATGGAGCAGAAGCATCATAACTAACCTCTGCTGGGCTTGGTGTAGTGTTCCCCTCTTTATCTGTTGCTACAGCAACAACTCTACCATCAGCAGGTTGCTCTGTTTTACTTGTAACAACATAATTTCCATTCTCATCAGCTTCTACAGTTACCTTCTCTCCTGTTGGGAAAGTTATAGTTACTTCAGCAAATGGTTCTGTTTTTCCAACAATTTCAACTCTTCCATCATCTAATGGTGTTAATGTTGTAATTGTAATTGATGGAGCCGTAGTATCAAGAACGGTTACCGTAACTGTTTTTACAACACAGTTTGTCGGGTTTAAGTTTTCACAAAGTGTATACGTTTCACTGTATACTCCTGCTTCTACACCTACAGGTAGTTTAACCTCTCCTGTAGCACTATTAATAAGAAGTGGTGTTTTATCAGATACCGATGTAATTTGAACATCTGTTCCTAATTTTACAGGCGAACCATTGAGAGTATCGTTAGAGGTAACATTTAGAATCGCTACGCCACCTTTTCCACCATCAATAGTTGCTTTATCATCAATACCAATCATCGTTGCAGAGCTTACAACAACGGTAGCCTTAGCACTGTCACAATTGGTTGGATTTAAGTTTTCACATACCTCATAGGCGACACTGTACGTTCCTGATTTCGTATGACTTGGAACGGTTATTCTACCATCTTTGTCAATTTTTACACCCAATAAGTTTGTATTTTTATCGACTAAACTTAAGGTAATATCTGAACTTTTAACGACAATACCATTCAGTTTATCGTTTGCAAGAAGAGTAACGTCTTTAACAAGACCACCTGTTATACTGTTTACTGCTCTATCAGAGAAGTCATCATTCACAGCATCAATCGTTGCTGCGGTTACATTTACCGAAACACTCTGTGTAATACAGTTTGTCGGGTTTAAGTTTTCACATAGGGTATACGTTTCACTATAAGCTCCAGCTTGTGTTCCTGCTAATACCGTTACAGAACCCGTATCTTGATTAATTACTAATGGAGTATCATTACTTATCGATGTAATTTTTACATTACCATCTGTCCCCAAAATAACAGGTTTATCATTAAGCGTATCGTTTAGAGCAACACTATCAAGTACCAATCCTCCACTTAAACCATTTATAGAGTCAACACTATCATCAACACCTGCCATTGGTGCAGGAGTAACCTTAATGCTTACAGCTCCTGTTGAACAGTTTGTTGGATTTCTATTTTCACAGATTGTATAACTTCCTGTATACGTTCCCTCTGGAGTATCTTTTAATACAGCAACACTTCCTGTACTTCGATTAAAGGTTAATCTATTTCCAGAAGCAGAAACAATACTTACACTGCTACCTAAAGCAACTGATTTTTTATTTAATCTATCATTTCCAACAATAGAAGAGAGACTCTCTCCACCAAGGCTACCATTAATCGGTGTACCTACATCAGAGAAAGCTTCAATCTTTACCTCACGATACGCCACTTCAGAAGTGTCTCCTGTTTGGTTTTTTAAATCTTCAGAAGGAGTATCAATATCTCCATTAACATCACTGTAGTCATCACTGCTCTCAACACCATCGTCAAGACCATTTACACCTACCGTACCTGTTAACGATAATCCACTCTCATCTTTATCTTCAATACCATCGTTATCCGAATCGGTATCAATGTAGTCAGGTTTATCTGTACCATCAAAGTTTACAGGAACCAAACCTTTTAGATACGCAGTCTCTCTTCCTGTACTGTCAACAGCACCATTTGGCTCAAGGTAATCAACCGTTGATTGTGCTTCAACATTATCTGGAATACCATCGTTATCTGAATCCAAATCTTTAAAGTCTGCAATACCATCAGCATCACTATCAATCATAATAACCGTTCCAATAGCACGAGGGTCACTACTATTCGTATCAACCATATCTGCTAGACCATCATTATCAATATCTTCAAAGGTATCTAAAATACCATTACCATCAACATCAATACCACCTGCTTCAAGAATATCCAAGATACCATCATTATCTGAATCTAAATCTTGTGTATCAATAATACCATCGGCATCTGTATCACGTGTTGTGTTACCATCTTCTTCTACAGTATCTGGGATACCATCATTATCATCATCAAGGTCATAAAGGTCAGGAATTTTATCCCCATCTGTATCGGCTAGTGGTTCTGTAATAAATCGGTTATCTACACCATCTACAGCGTTAGGAATACCATCATTATCATCATCTGAGTTATCATCAATCACACCATCATGATTATCATCAAGTACCCCTGCTAAATCAGGGTTATTTGGAACAATAACATTCAATACGCCATTACTCGTTGGAGCTGTTGTTGGGTCGGTTAACGTTCCCATTACATCAATAAGACCATCATTATTATCGTCTGTTGTACCTGCCTCTTTAGCATCTGTCAAGCCATCGTTATCACTATCTAAATCTAAATAATCAGGAAGCGTATCTCCATCTGTATTTACAGGTAGTTTAACCATCTCAACAACGGTAGAAACACCTTTAGCATCAACAGCACCATCAATCATACCATCATTATTAGTATCATTATCGGAACTAATTCCCACTTCTATTAAATCAGAGAGACCGTCATTATCAGAATCCACATCTTGGAAGTCTGGTATTCCATCAGTATCCATATCACGTGGTTCTACAGAACCTAATGAAGCAGGATTATTCTCATCTGTATCTACAACATCCATTAAACCATCATTATCAGCATCAATAATAGAATCAAGTATACCATTTCCATCTGTATCAACAGCAGAAACATCTTGTCCACTCTCTAATAAGTCTAAGATTCCATCATTATCAGAATCCAAATCTTTACTGTCCACAACACCATCGTTATCACTGTCTAAACCAACAGAAGTTGCCTCTTCTACCGTATCAGGGATACCATCATTATCATCATCCAAGTCATACTCATCTGAGATTCCATCGCCATCGGTATCAACCATAGGCTTGGTTCCATAAAGGTTATCTTCTTCATCAATATTATCAGGAATACCATCGTTATCAGTATCAATACTGTTACTATCAACCATTCCATCTTTATCAAGGTCTAAAATACCTGCTAGTTTTGGATTGTTTGGCTCAAATACATCTGCAATACCATTATTATCAATATCTGGAAGGCTTAAACCATCAACTAACGTACCATTCGTATCAACAAGAGCATTCCCATCAACATCAAGAACATTAATCTCTTTGGCATCACTTAATCCATCATTATCAGCATCTAAATCTTTGTAGTTTGGTCTTCCATCATTATCACTATCAAGTAGAGGGTCTGCTGGATTTGCTTCCTCTGCAACACCATTACTATCAACATTATCAGCAATACCATTATTATCACTGTCTGTTGTATCAATCATTCCGTCATTATTACTATCAACTGTTGGCTCAAGACCACCTTCGATAAGGTCAGAGAGTCCATCATTATCTGAATCAACATCTTGGAAGTCTGATTGACCATCTCTATCGCTATCAACAACATCTATAATCGTAATTGCATTTGCCTCTTCTATGCTAGTTGGTATATCAACACTGTTTGGATTTTTATCAGCAATATCCGATAAACCATCGTTATCACTATCCGTAGCATCATCTACTCTACCGTCATTATTTGTATCTAAACCATTTGCTTCAATAATATCCAAGATTCCATCATTATCTGAATCTAAATCTAATGAATCAATAATTCCATCACGGTCTGTATCTCTTGTTGTGTTTCCATCAAGCTCTACAATATCTGTAATACCATCATTATCATCATCCAAGTCATACTCATCTGAGATTCCATCGCCATCGGTATCTAAAGCTGTTGCTGTTTCAAATGCTGTATCACTTTCATCCATTACATCTGCAATACCATCATTATCGGTATCTGTAATATCATCAATAACACCATCATTATTAACATCTAAAATCCCTGGTAAATTCTCATTATTTGGAATCAAAGGATTTACCGTTCCATTGGTATTAGGAATACTTGTTGGGTCTATAAGTGTTGTGTTTGGGGTATCATCTACACCATCGCCATCACTATCTTCTCCACCTGCTTCAGAAATATCGGTTAATCCATCATTATCTGAATCCAAGTCTCTATAATCAGGAACGTCATCATTGTCTGAATTCAGTGGTGTTACAAGAGAATCAATAGCCAAAGGCATACCCGTTACACCAATATCTCCATCAACAATACCATCATTATTCATATCGTTACTTGGGTCAATCCCTATCTCTACTAAATCAGAGAGTCCATCATTATCACTATCAATATCTCTATAATCTGGTGCAGTATCTCCATCCGTATCAAGAGGTTCAGTTATTACTGTTATTACAGAAGGAATACCATTTACATCTACAACTGGATTATCAACCATTCCATCATAATTAGAATCAGCTGATGAAGGTGTTCCAGATTCAATCAAATCGGTTAACCCATCATTATCACTATCCACATCTTGGAAATCAAATTTACCATCACTATCGCTATCTAAAGGAGTAACACTTCCACTAGATGAAGGATTATTCTCATCAGCATCAGCAACATCCATTACACCATCGTTATCAGCATCAACTGTAGAATCTAATACACCATTACCATCTGTATCAAGCGTAGAAACATCTTGTCCACTCTCTAGTAAGTCTAAAATTCCATCATTATCTGAATCTAAATCTAATGAGTCAATAATTCCATCACGGTCTGTATCTTTTGTTGTGTTTCCATCAAGCTCTACCGTATCAAGAATGCCATCATTATCATCATCCAAGTCATACTCATTAGAGATTCCATCGCCATCAGTATCAACCATAGGTTGTGTTCCATAAAGAGCATCTACTTCATCAATTGAATCAGGAATACCATCGTTATCAGTATCGGTACTGTTACTATCAACCATTCCATCTTTATCAAGGTCTAAAATACCTGCTAATTTTGGATTGTTTGGCTCAAATACATCTGCAATACCACTATTATCAATATCTGGAAGAGTTGCACCATTAACAAGAGTACCATTATTATCTAAGATAGCATTCTCATCAACATCAAGAGCATTAATCTCTTTGGCATCACTCAATCCATCATTATCTGAATCCAAATCTCTAAAGTTTGGTATTAAATCACTATCTGTATCAAGAGGGTCAGTTACAGGAGCAACTACCGTAGCCACACCATTCTCATCAACCTCTGGAGTATCAATCATACCATTGTTATTGTTATCATTTGAACCATCAATCCCTGCTTCAACCATATCAGAGAGTCCATCGTTATCACTGTCCACATCTTGGAAATCAAATGTAGCATCACGGTCTGTATCTACAGGAATAACCGTACCATCAGATAAATAATCAAGGTCATCTTTATCAGCAACATCCATGACACCATCATTATCTTCATCAATTGTTGAGTCAAGAACACCATTTCCATCCGTATCGACATCTGAAGGATTTTGTCCACTCTCTAATAAATCCAGAATTCCATCATTATCAGAATCTAAATCTTTGCTGTCAATAACTCCATCGTTATCGGTATCACGAAGTAAAACACCTTGCTCTTCAATAACATCTAAGATTCCATCATTATCATCATCAAGGTCATACTCATCAGCAATACCATCATTATCAGTATCCAATGCAGGAGCTGTCTCAAATCCACTAGCACTACCATCCACAACATCAGCAATACCATCATTGTCGGTATCTGTAATGTCATCAATAATACCATCTCCATCCGTATCAAGTACCCCTGCGAGATTCTCATTACTTGGAATTAATGGATTTACTGTTCCATTAGTATCTGGAATAGATGCTGGGTCAATAAGTGTTATATTTGGTGTATCATCAATACCGTTACCATCACTATCTTCTCCACCTGCTTCAGAAATATCGGTCAATCCATCATTATCTGAATCTAAATCTCTATAATCAGGAAGTTCATCTGCATCACTATTAAGTGGTAGAGTTACAGAAGCTACGGTAGATGGAATACCATTTTCATTTACAATACCATCAATCATACCATTATTATCACGATCACTTAGTGGATTAATACCAATTTCTACTAAATCAGAAAGACCATCATTATCACTATCTACATCTTGAAAGTCTGATTCCCCATCCATGTCTGTATCTATCGGGGTAACAAGACCTGCTGAACTAGGGTCTGTTTCATCTGCATCAACAACATCCATAACACCATCATTGTCTGCATCAATAATAGAATCAAGAACACCATTACTCTCATTATTATCACTATCAACAGCAGAAACATCTTGTCCACTCTCTAATAAGTCTAAGAGTCCATCATTATCTGAATCTAAATCTTTACTATCAATAACACCATCATTGTCCGTATCACGAGTCGGATTACCCTTTTCTTCTACGGTATCAAGAATACCATCATTGTCATCATCTAAATCATACTCATCTGAGATTCCATCATTATCAGTATCTAAGGCAAGTGCTGTCTTGAAAAGTGCATCTACCTCATCTGTTACATCTGGAATACCATCACTATCTGTATCGTTACTATTATCAATAACACCATTCTTATCTAAATCTAAAATACCTGCTAATTTAGGGTTATTTGGGATTAATGGATTGAGTGTTCCATTCGTATTTGGAATTGTTGTTGGGTCAACTAAAGTACCATTTACATCAACAATACCATCACTGTTTGAGTCAATAAGACCCGATTCATTAATATCGGTTAAACCATCATTATCTGAATCTAAATCTCGATAATCAGGAACAGTATCTCCATCTGTGTTACGAGGCTCCATAATAGAAGTAACAACCGTTGCAATACCATTAATATCTACAGAAGGATTATCAATCATACCATCTGTGGTATTACTATCATTCGACATCTCAATACCTGCTTCAAGCATATCAGAGAGTCCATCGTTATCAGAATCCACATCTTGGAAATCTGACTTACCATCATTATCGGTATCAACTTCAGCTAAGATGGTTATTGCCTCTGCTTCTTCAGCTGTAGTAGGAGTATCTACACTCATCGGATTTTTATCGGCAACATCAGCAAGTCCATCATTATCACTGTCTGTAGCATCATCGACTCTACCATCATTATTCGTATCAATTCCATTAGACTCAATAATATCCAAGATTCCATCGTTATCAGAATCAAGGTCAAACGAATCAATAATACCATCATTATCGGTATCTCGTGTAGTATTTCCATAAAGTTCTACTAAGTCGGTAATACCATCATTATCATCATCTAAATCATAATTATCTGATATTCCATCGCCATCTGTATCTTTTAGCACGGTTACTGTCACAGTAGCTACTATTCCATCATCTATTCCATCATTTGGTGTATAAGTAAAACTATCTGCCCCATTAAAATTCTCATTTGGTGTATACTCAACCCTTGTTCCATTAATAATAGCTACTCCGTTCGTTGGTTCAGAGAGATTCGTAATAATCAATGTATCCGTATCATTATCAATATCCGTATCATTATTTAAAATAGAAATTGAAACCATTGTATCTTCATTGGTTGTAATGCTATCTGCTTCTCCAATAGGTCTATCATTAACAGGTGTAACTGTTACAGTCACACTCACAGGATTTCCATCTACTATTCCATCATTTGGTGTATAAGTAAAACTATCTACCCCATTAAAATTCTCATTTGGTGTATACTCAACCCTTGTTCCATTAATAGTAGCTACTCCATTCGTTGGTTGAACAATTGTACCTATAGAAAGACTATCCCCATCATCAGTATCATTACTTAAAACATCTATAGAGATTAAAGTATCTTCATTTGTTGTTATACTATCAGATACTCCAATAGGTCTAAGAATAATCAAGCCTGAACCACTAGCTGTTCCCTCTTCTCCTAGCTCATTAGTCACTCTAAATAAAAAGGTTCTATCCCTTGTATCTAAACTTGTACTTGAAAAATGTACAGACTGTAATGCTCTGTTAAAAAGTGACTCTCTTCTTGCAATATCATCAGTTGATAAAATAACCTCAGAATCTGTTTGAGATAAGATAATAATTCCTGAAGGTAATACAGTTTCGTCTATTTCAAAAATATCCCCTGTCACAAATGTACTATTTGTAATTCTTACTTGTTGAATATCTCCAATTACATTAGTAATCAAAGCATCTGTATCCAAAATCTTATTTAAAGCTCCACCTAAAACAAAATTATCTGTATAACCACCTAAAATTGTAGAGCCTGATGAATTATCAGGGTCAAGATTAATAGTTGCCTCACCCGAAAATGCAACATAATACTCAAAAGTAGTTGGTGTACTAATAGCCCCTAAATCAAACTGAACAGCTATACCATTATCATTGGCTGGATCTGTAACCCAAGTATTAATCATATCCCCACCCGTAGGAATATTTGCATAAATATTTCGATCATTATAAGTTCCAGATACCCAATGAGAAAACTCTATGTTACCTTCAACTTCAGCAAAACCTTCAAACGAATCATTTTCTCCCCCAGGATCTTTACGTACAGAAACTAAAGAAGGATTTCCAACTAAATCATTATTTTCAGCTAAACTTTGGGGTAATGAAAAGGCTGGTCCATTATCTCCACCTGACAAGTAAGTATCTATTACATGATAAAACTTAATCGGTAAAGTATTGGATGTAGGAGGAGTAACAGTAATACGCTCTTTAAAATAGCCTGAGGGACTGGTATAAATTGTCTCAACTTTAACTTCTGTATCTGTAGCTGAATCATAAGTACTATCTCCATCATTTGTTGTAAACAGTGTTGTTGTTACAAGATAAGGATTGCTTCCCGTACCTGCACCTATAAATATTTGCCCCCCTTCTCCCCAAGCGGGAACATCAATAGCATCAGCTCCATTATTTGAACCTGTAGTAGCACTACTACCCACTGCCAAATACATTCCATTAAAGAGAGAGGTATCTTTGGTTGTTTTATTTGGACTATAAACTTGAGTTAAATTCTTATAAACAATCTGCAACTGTCCATTATCTATAACATGAATTTTTAAACCATCTGAACCATCAGTAGCTGTACCACCACTACTATTAATTAATTGTTGATTTGCAAGTACTATTTCACTACTCAATAACAATAGTCCAGCCATAGAAATTTGTTTTATATTTCTTTTAAAAAATGAAGGAGGAGAATTTAAACTCTTTCCAAATATGTAATTATTATTCATTATATATCCTATTATATTTTATTTCTACGCCATGATAGTAGCAGAGGAATATTTTAAGTAAACTTAAATTTTTATTAATTTTAATTACTATTTTAAAAAGCTTAAGTTTTTTTTAACAATTGGAGAAAAGTTGCTGTAAAAATATACTTTTCTTGATGTAATTTTTATATAAAAAACGAGAAGAAATGAGAAATAATTTTATAAAACAGAGGATAAAAAGAAGAGAAATGGTTTACTTCTAGAGAGAAAAAGAAGTAAACCTGATTAGAGAGATATAATTAACGAGCCATCTGAGAAGGAGGAACAGGGTCGCCCCACATCTGCTCTGAAATTACATATTCAGCAACAACATTACCACCAATAATATGCTCAGTAACAATTCTATCTATCTTCTCTTTTGTTAAACCAACATACATAGTATGACCTGGTTCTACCAAGATTACAGGACCTTGTTGACAACGGTTAAGACATGAAGTTTGAATTGGTTGAACTGTTCCGATAATACCTTTTTGCATAAGTGTTTGAGAGAGGTATTGCATAAGCTGTTGAGACTCTGGATTGTTCTGACTTACACAGCTTGGTTTTGGCATCCCTGGAGGTGCAGATTGTTGACACTTAAATATATAAAATGCTGGTTGTGGTATTCCCATCATGGTTGAATCCTTTTGATTTTTAATTAGGAGTAATATACTCTTAATTAAAAAAAGAGAAGCTTAATCAAGATAAAAAAGCTTCACTTTAGGATAGATTAAAAAAAAAATTGTAAGAAGGTAACACTACGGAAGGTAACTGGTTGCACCTCTAAAGCCTATTCCCTCACTACTATTTATAGTGTCTGTATCTACACCTGTTGTTCCTTGGAGTAGATTTAGAACCTCCCCTCCCCGTACAACCACAGCATAATCCTCTTTACTAATCCCCGCACCCATACCTACATCAATTGTACTATTTGCTCCATAAAATGTTTCATGATTATATTGGATTTTATCACTATCCACACCCCACCAAGGAGCTATATCATCTAGTGAAAATTTAGCATTACCATCAGCATAGTTTAACCATATTAGATTACCTGTATACTCTTTAGTAGACTCTCCAAACTCATAAAGTTTATCACTATAACCTGTTAGTGGTATCTCAATATCAACTCCCAAAAGAGAGTTTCTTAAATGTGTACCATCCCCACCATCCTTTAAATCTGCCTCAAGAAGCTTCATCATATGAACATACTGTTTTTGTGTCAATAGTTTTATCTCGCTATTAACGACTTTACCACTCGTATCTTTTATACTATATTCATTCAAACTAACAAGAGCTAAATATGGGGGCATGGAAGTTACACGAAGATGTGTTGATGCACCTAGTTTTTCAAAATCCAATTCAATTCCCTTTAGGGTGTCGGTTAGTTTTTCACTCATATAGCCACTAATAGCTTCGGAACTATTCAATAACTGAAAATGGCTATTAACAAAAGAGCTATACTCTCCTACACTATCAATCACACCCTGAACAGAAATCTCTCCTCTTCCCTCTCTTGCTTGATAAGAAGAGACCCAAAAACCTTTCTCATTCACTCCATCTTCATCAACATCAAATCCACCGGGAACATAGATAAAGCCTACAGAAGCCATACTTTTAGCTTCACTCCCCTCTGTGACCCAAGAACAACGCTTATTTTTATCCAAAGGGTCTCCACTCTCCCCACACTCCAACTCTTTAATATTCGCCTGTCCATCGCCATCACTATCATTCGTAGGATTGTCATTCTCACTATCTTTTTCATCAGCAACACCATCACTATCACTATCTATTAGCGACGACTCTAATGCATCAATAATTCCATCACGGTCACTATCATCACTCCCCTCCTCTTTATCATCAATACCATCTCCATCACTATCACTTAGAAGAGGATTTGTCCCCAATCTAAGCTCCTCTTCATCGCTTACACCATCATTATCATCATCTAAATCATACTCATCACGAATACCATCGCCATCACTATCTTTACTATCAGGATGGCTATCAACATCGCCTAAATCATTAATCCCATCGCCATCACTATCAGTTCCATTATCCACTATTCCATCGCCATCTACATCGCCATCAATTCCATCAGGAATACCATCTCCATCACTATCTATATTATTATCATCAGGGTCTTTATCATCAGGTAATCCATCATTATCATCATCGGGGTCATGAGTATCATTTAATCCATCTCCATCAAAATCTCGACCATTATCAATCACACCATCCCCATCCACATCAGAGTCTGCACCATCTAAAATACCATCTCCATCTGTATCAGGATTATTATCATCGGGGTCTAAATCATCAGGAAGCCCATCATTATCACTATCTCTCGAGTTATCGACCGTATCTAAAGCATCAATAACACCATCGCCATCACTATCAGTTCCATTATCAATTCGACCATCCCCATCCACATCAGCATCGGCTCTATCATTAATTCCATCGCCATCGGTATCTATACCATTATCAACAATACCATCTCCATTCACATCCGCATCAGCTCCATCATAAATCCCATCGCCATCACTATCAGGATTAGTTGGATTGGGGTCTAAATCATCAGGAAGTCCATCATTATCACTGTCTTTACTATCATCTACTCTATCTAGAGCATCTGCAATTCCATCCCCATCACTATCAACACCATTATCAGCAATGCCATCGCCATTTACATCAACATCAGAAGCATCATTAATTCCATCGCCATCAGTGTCAATACCATTATCAAGAGTTCCATCTCCATTAACATCAGCATCTACTCCATCAGGAATCCCATCGCCATCACTATCATAATTGTTATCATTAGGGTCAAGAGCATCAGGAAGACCATCATTATCACTATCCTGAGTCATATCAATCGTGTCCATACTATCAATAATTCCGTCGCCATCACTATCTTTTCCACCACTATGGCTATCTATGTCTGCCAAATCATTAATCCCATCGCCATCACTATCAATCCCATTATCAGCAATACCATCGCCATCTACATCAACATCTGCACCATCGGCAATGCCATCGCCATCGGTATCATAGTTATTGTTATTGGGATCGAGTGCATCGGGAAGTCCATCATGGTCACTGTCTACACGATTATCAACTCTATCATACGCATCATTAACACCATCGCCATCACTATCAACACCATTATCAGCAATACCATCGCCATTCACATCTACATCGGCAATATCGGCAATACCATCTCCATCGGTATCTTTTCCGTTATCTGCTTTACCATCACCATCAACATCAACGTCTACTCCATCAAGTATCCCATCTCCATCGGTATCGTAGTTATTATTGTTAGGGTCAACATCATCGGGTAAGCCATCATGGTCAAAATCTTTTCCATTGTCTATAGTGTCATAAGCATCATTAATCCCATCGCCATCACTATCTGTTCCATTGTCGGCAATCCCATCGCCATCAACATCAACATCAGCCATATCTGAAATCCCATCCCCATCACTATCAATTCCATTGTCAACAATCCCATCGCCATTGACATCTGCATCAGCTCCATCTGGAATACCATCTCCATCTGTATCAGGATTACGATACTGAGCTCCCAAAACACCCTCTTGATTATCAGAGAGACCATCGCCATCACTATCCATTGCCAAAGTCGTACCACTCTCTTTATCCGATGCTCGATCTTGACCACAACCACTAAATACAACTAATAGTAAAAATAGCACTATCTGAAAAATCTTTCTCATTTCATTCCCTTCTCTTTAATCTCGTCTTGAAAAATCTTGAGTCCAATAGATTTGAAAACGACTATTCTGATTTACTACTATGGATATTCCCATGTCGGTAAACGCTTCATTCATTATATTTTCACAATGTTTTGGACTCTTTAGCCAAGCCTTCACGACCTCATCTACAAAAAAAATTCCTCCCGCAATATTTTCTCCCGTTACGGCCTCTTTATCATCTATATGCCTATGAATACGCTCAGAAAAGAGGCTCCTCTTCCTCTCTAACGAGCCTGTAATATCATAGGAGCTTCCTGAACCATCATGGCTAAAGGTATCAGAAAAAGCCATATCTCGACTATGTTCATAAGCTGAGATATAAAGATTTTTATTCCACCTGAGCTTAGGGCTAGGTCCGACAACATCACTACCCTCACTACATACTCTAGGAATAGAACGTGCCTCGTTAATTGCTTTTAAAAGCTCCTCTGGAGTGCTATGCTCAACAGAGACTATCTCTCTTTGATTATCTTTAAATTGACTGTTACTATCTCCACACCCCAATAGAATATAACTAAATAAAAAAATCCATCTTTTTTTCATTACTAATGTCTATTTCAAATATCCAGAAGAAGCTCTAAAACCTACACCATCATGTGTTCCTGAAGCATCTGAAATACCTCCAACAACACCTATCGTTAAGTCTAAAAGCTCTCCAGCTCGAATCAATACCGCATAATCATCTTTGGTTGGACCAACCCCCATTCCTACATCAAGCTTACTGTCTGTTCCTTTAGCAACAATATTACCATCAGAGTCTGTCTCATTAGGATTTTTAATTAATCGATCCTTATTGATTCCCATCCATGGCTCAACCCATGGACACCCTGTACACATAACTACATATCCCTCTTTCATCTGCATAATACTGCTCAAAAATTCTTTATATCCATCTCCAAACTCATGTACCACTGTGATATAATCTATTAATGGAACATTCTTATCTACACCCAGCAGAGCGTTATGAATTGTACTTCCATTACCACCACGTGCTTTATCTGCTTCAAGAAGTTGTTGAACCTGTGCATACTGCTTTAAAGATAGAAGTCCTAACGACAGATTAAGACTCTCTCCCTCACTATTTTTCACATCATACTTAGATAAAGCCACTGTTGCAATTGAGGGCATTACTCCACTCAAACGCTTTTTTTCTGCAGGATTAATATTGGCAGAGAACTCTAATGCTTTTGAAGCAGGAACACTATCTAGCGTATCTGCAAGTGTCTCATCACTATAACCGTGAATCGTTTTAGAGATGGTATCATTTGCATTAACCATAAAAAATTGTTTTTGCAGGTAACTATTAAATTTACCTACCGTTTCATTCACAATAGCAGGTTCGATAATCTCATCTTTTTTAGCTCGTGCATGATAAGAAGATATCCAAAAACCTGTCTCATTAATCCCATCTCCATCAACATCAAACCCTCCTGGAATATAAACAAACCCAGCAGAAACAAGTGATGTCCCCTCTATCGAATCTGTAATAAAAGCACAAAATGCCAAAGCACTCTTTGGATTCCCTTCACTACACTCCAACTCTTTAATATTTGCCTGTTGATCTCCATCACTATCGTTAAGTGGGTCTAAGGCATCAATAACATCAGGTGTGGTTAAATTGTCTTGGGCAGGATGTTCATTCACACCTGTAGTTAAAGTCTCAGGAGTAGCAATACATGGTGTATTTAAATCGCCATAAACCTCTAATCCATCTTCAACCCCATCTCTATCAGTATCGGTATTATTGGTCTCAGTATGATAAAAGTTCAGTTCATAAGAGTCCAATAAACAATCTCCATCAGTATCGGAATTGGTTGCATTTAAATCATCCCTTTCTACCTCTAAGCTGTCAAAAAGTCCATCATTATCACTATCTTGTTTTAATGGGTCAGTCGCTTCTAAACTATTATGAACTTCGGCACCATCGCTTAGAGTATCTCCATCACTATCCTCACTCTTTGGATCGGTTAAATAGGTAGAAATCTCCTCTCCATCCTCTAACCCATCACTATCAGTATCATTACTTTTAGGATCTGTTTCATGAGTATTTACCTCTTCTCCATCTAATAATCCATCATTATCGGTATCAGGACTTGTTACATTAGTATCATACGTATGAATCTCTTCCCCGTCTTTTAATCCATCAAAATCGGTATCATCATTTGTTGCATTACTCTCATAGGTGAGAATCTCCTCTCCATCAGATAATCCATCACTATCTGTATCGGAATTGGTTACATTTGTCTCATAAGTATAAACTTCTTCTCCATCTTCTAAACCATCTCCATCTGTATCATGATTTGTTGCATTACTCTCATAAATATAAATCTCTTCTCCATCTTTCAATCCATCTAAATCGGTATCATCAAGCAGAGGATTTGTTCCATAAAAAACCTCTTCAGAGTCAGAAATTCCATCGCCATCACTATCTTGATGATTATTTGGGTCTAACGCATTAATCACATCTGTTCCATCATTAGGAACATTATCTATAGCAGGAGAGGGATTAAATCCATTCTCCAAAGTCTCAGGAGCAGAGAGACAAGTTATATTTCTATCTTTACCATAAGAGTAAATCTCTATACCATCAGCAACTAAATCTCCATCACTGTCAGGATTTGTAGCATTGGTCTCATAGTTCAAAATCTCAAAAGAGTCCAAAAGACAATCCCCGTCGGTATCAGGATTGGTTGCATTGGTTTCATAAACCTTAATCTCTTCACTGTCACTTAGACCATCACCATCACTGTCTGCAAGTCGAGGGTTTGTACCATAAAGATTAATCTCATCTTCGTCGATTAATCCATCTCTATCCGTATCTCTCTCTATCACTCCTTGAACAGCACCCTCTCTCTCACTACTATCTTTACCAACTCGGTCTGATCCACAACCAGAGAATAGAGATAATCCAACTATCATAAAAAAAATAGCTTGGTATTTTCGAAACATTATCTTCTCCCTTGTGGATAGCTAAGAACGGCTTCAATACGACGATTCATCGCTTTACCATTGACTGTTTTATTTGAAGCAATAGGCATACTCTCTCCTTTTCCTTCAGCATGAATTCTTGCAGGACTCACACCTTTCGCAATCAAAGACTGAACCACAGCTTTGGCTCGCTTGAAAGAGAGAGCTTGATTGGCAACAGCAGAACCTACACTATCAGTATGACCAACAATTGTGACTCGACTCCCTTTGTTTCTTAATAAAAATTCTGCAAATTCACGTACTTTAACCATGGAGTAACCTTCAATAGTAGAAGAGCCTGTCTTAAAGTGAATTTTTAGTGTTGCCTTAATCGGACATCCATAGCTATCAACTGAGAAATTACATGGTGTTGCAGGACATTGATCAAAACGATTTTCAATACCATCTCTATCTAAATCGGGGGCAGAGATTTTAATAGAACATTCATTATTATTAGAAAAAATAACCTTTGGTGCTTCACGAATAATAATTGGTTTAATAGGCTTAACCCTTACAATTGGTTTTACACGTACTTTTATAGGGCGAATGGGTTTGCTATAAGTCAAAGGAATACTCAATCCTGCGGTTAAAATGGCTTCATTCTCTTCATCATTTCCTCCTAGTATTTGTAAAAATTTCCCTTCAACTCGTGCCTTATATCCATCTTGGATATCAATACGAAGCCCTGCACCTCCTTGAATAAAAGGATGACTTTCAATAATATTTTCAACTTCGCCTTGAACTTTTTCATATCCAATACCTGCCAAAACATACGGAGAGACATTGGTCTCATTCTCATATTCATAAACACCATTAATGGATGCTTTAATCAGTGAATCTGCCTTCTCTTGATTTAAGTTAACATACTCAATATCGACTCGAGGCATAACAACATAACTGTTATCCTGATAGGTTACTCCAAAAGTAGGACTCTTAAACTTTGAACCATGTTCATTCTTGGTGGCAACTGCTCCAATATTAATACCTATCTCTGTTTCTGGACTATTTGCACTTACCATTATTGTTGTCATTATTGTATAGAAAAGAACTCTTTTCATCTATAGGCTATCTCCTTCATCAAACAATCTATTTATTCCACTATATTATTTAAAAATCTTAACACAGTTTTAATATTTTTTTTATATTTATTTATACTTTTCTTAAAAATAAAATTTTATTTTAATTTTTTATAACATTTTCATATTGGAGGAAATCTCTTCATAATAGAATATGTTCTAAAAGATGTAAAGATATTATTCAAGATATTTTTATTAATTTTTTTCCATTAATATTACATCAACCTTACACCAACTTTCAGCACTATTTCTATTTCATCTTAAAAAGATATCAATTTGCTATAAAACCTACTTTCCAAGTGAGCTTTCGCTACTATTACACATGAATAAATTAGAGATATTAAAAGATTACTTTGGACACAATAGCTTTAGAGAACAACAAGAAGAGGTCATCGATACTATTCTTAACCATCAAGATGTATTAATGATACTTCCTACAGGTGGAGGGAAATCACTCTGCTATCAACTCCCCTCACTTATGATGTCTGGGGTTACTGTGGTTATCTCTCCTCTACTCGCCCTTATGCATGACCAAGTGGTTGCTTTAAAAGAGAATGGAATTCCTTCCGCTATGCTCAGTTCTATGCAAACACTCGAAGAGACAAGAGCTATTGAGCAACAACTAAGAGGTAATAAAATAAAACTATTATATGTAGCTCCTGAACGTCTTATGAACAACTATTTTTTAACCTTTTTACTTGACCTGAATATCAACTTTTTTGTAGTAGATGAAGCACACTGTGTTAGTGAGTGGGGGCATGAGTTTAGAGAACACTATCGTATGCTTTCTCAGCTAAAAATATCTTTTCCAAATACTACAATTACCGCTTTTACCGCAACGGCAACCCCTATGGTACGCGATGATATTTTGCAGAATTTAAACCTACAAACCCCTAAAGTAATTACAGGTTCTCTATTTAGAGACAATCTGTTAATCAGTGCCAAACATCGTCAAAGTGATGGAAGAGTCCAACTCATAGAGTTTTTAAAAGAGCATTCCAATGAAGCAGGTATTATCTATGCATTTTCACGAAAACAGACCGAAGGAGTAGCCACCTTTCTCAAGAAAAAAGGGTACAAAGCAGAAGCCTATCATGCAGGACTACCAACAGAAGTAAAAAATAATGTTTTTGCTGATTTTGTAGCAGACAATCTAAATATTGTCGTTGCAACCATAGCTTTTGGTATGGGTATAGACAAGAGTAATATTAGATTTGTTGTTCATATGAACCTGCCAAAAACATTAGAGAACTACTACCAAGAGATAGGACGAGCAGGACGAGATGGTCTTGATGCAACTACCCTTTTACTCTTCTCTTCTGCTGATATTATTCAACAAAAATCTTTTATCGAAGAGCTTCCTGATAGCCCCTATAAAGAGAGTGCCTTTGAAAAGATTAATACTATCTCACGATTCGCCAACTCTGAATCGTGTCGTCATCAACAGATAGCCACCTATTTTCATGACACCATTGAGCCATGTAAAACAAGCTGTGATAACTGTATTAATCCAGACCAAAATAGCATAGAGATTACCCAAGAGGCACAGAAACTTCTCTCGGCTATCTATCGTACCAAACAATCTTTTGGACTTCACTACATAGTAGATATACTACGTGGAAGCAAAGAGCAACGTATTTTAACCAATGGTCACGATCAACTCTCTGTTTATGGTATTGGAACAAACTACTCCAAACCACAATGGCTAACGATTGCCGATAAACTTTTGGAACTAGGAGCTATTACCATTGGAGAGTTCAAAGTCTACTCTCTTCTTCCGAGAGGAATCAATATTTTAAAAGGGCAAGAGAGTGTCACTATTCGTGAAGAGAGGCTAACTATAAAAAAAGCAAAAATCAAGAAAAAAGTGGACTATTTTGATGATTATGAAGTAGAAATTTTTGACCAACTTCGTCAACTAAGAAAATCTATTGCTACAGAGAATAAAGTCCCCCCTTATGTTATATTTTCAGATAAAACACTCAAGGAGCTTAGCAATATTATGCCTAGAGACAAAGAGGGAATGCTTGATATTCATGGAATTGGAGAGGTTAAATTTGAGCGTTATGGTCAAGCCTTTTTAGAGCTTATTGAGGAGATAGAAAATGCCTAATTTCAACTCAAAAGAGCCTATACTTTGTGGTATTGACGAAGCGGGAAGAGGTCCTCTTGCAGGAGATTTAGTCATAGCAGGAGTAATATTAACACAAGAAATTGAGGGATTAATGGACTCAAAAAAGTTAACAGAGAAAAAACGAGAAATACTCTATCCTAAAATCATCAACCATTCACTCTATCATATTGTCTCATTCTCTCCTCAAGATATAGATACCAAAGGTCTAAGCTTATGTCTAAATGAGGGGCTAGAGTCTATTAAAAAACATCTCGATGCAGAGATTTACCTTTTTGATGGAAACCAAACTTTTGGAGTTTTAGGAATCAATACCATGATAAAAGCTGACACAAAAATAGCCGAAGTAAGTGCAGCCAGTATCTTGGCAAAAGTCACTCATGACCGAGCCATTATAGATGCCTCTAAAAAATTCCCCCTCTATGGTTTTGAAAAACACAAAGGGTATGGAACCAAAGCCCATATAGAGGCAATAAAAGAGCATGGCTACTCTAAAATACATCGTCGTAGTTTTAAAATTAAAGGGCTAGAAACCTAATCCAAAAGTCTATTCAACCTCTTGTCGAATAAACATTTCAGCCAATCCCAAAGTCACAAACATAAGTAAGATAAGTGAAAATTTATCTAAAGAGGGGACATCCTCTTCATAATCTTTACAAACACACTCTCCTTCAATACGAACAGTAGCACTATTGCTTGTTGCACCATTATTATCTTGAACCAAATAGGTAACAGAAGATGGAGTTCCAACAAAAGGGGTAACAGGTGTAAATATTACACTATTCTCGTTATCAACATCCCAAACACCCTCTTCTGCAATAATAAGATGATTGGTCAATGAACCATCAGCTTGAATAAGTTGAACGGTTGCTCCCTCTAGATTCCCCTCATCATTATCTAAAACATCAATAGTAATAGGATCTGCTGTTCCATGAGCTAATCCCACATCATCATGAGTTATAATATTCGTAGTATGAGGAGCAATAAGAGGTATTGTAACAATAGCACTATTCCCCTCAACATCATTATCATCAATAGCCCTATAAGTAAAGATAACACCTCCTACAAAGTTTGAATTAGGATCAAATTTTAACCCATCAGCTTCATCTTGGGTCAATCTCTGACGCAGTGCAACAGTAGTAACACCATCTGCCATATACAAAAAACCCTCTTCAGCTCTAGGTAATGAGGTAATGAGAAATCTATTCACAGGTGTTCCATCAATACTATGCCCAGAGAGATTTAAAATATTAACAGCACCCAGTGTATTTAACATCTCAGGATTTAGTTTATCATCACTAATAACCCCACTAGTAGCTGTTTCTGTAGCATAGAGAGTATGTGTCCCTAACGAAATAAATGTAATAACCGCCAGCAGTAAATATCTAAGATAGTTCATAATTTTCCCTTTTTAATATGTTATTTTTTATTAAAAATAAATTATAACATAATTAAATAGAGAAGAACTGTTTTTTTAGATTTTTATGGCTTAAAAATACCTTCTATCGTGCTAGTATTTAAAATATGCTGACTATATTGCTCTAAAAATTGACTACGTGTCATACGCATACTTGAGCCAAGGTTAGGCATAGATTCACTTAAAGCATAAACCGTTGTTTTATACTTATGTGAAGAAGGAGGACAGGGACCTGCATAACCACGTGAACCTTCATAATTAATTCCTTCAACCACACCTTGAACTCTTAATGGATTGAAATTCTCCATCAATATATTTGTTGTAGAGGGAATATTAAAGAGTCCCCAATGCTTACATGCATCTTTTCCTATACCACAAGGAGAGACCTCATCATCCATTATTAGTGCATATTTCTCAGTACCTTCAGGTGCATTATCCCATGCGAACTGTGGAGAGATATCTCTTCCACCATAATAAGAACATACATTTTTCTTAGGAATAATACCTCCATTAGAATACGTCGTAGACGTAACTGTAAAATCATTAACTACAATAGTTACGGTAGCAATATTAGAGTCATATTTTCCATTGTTCAATTGATAAGAAAAACTATCTAAACCAAAAAACTCTTTAATTGGTATGTAAGTTGCATTATCTTCATTTATCACAATAGAACCATGTTGTGGATTTGAAACAATTGTAAATGTTACATTAGATTCATTATTTTCATTTAGTCCAAAAGTAACCTTATCATTCTCATTTACAGATATACTCATATCAGCTAAGATTGGTGCTATATACTCTGACATACCTTCTTTTAAATGGTCTAAAGCAATCTTTTCACTAATTAAAGTAGCACCTGCTAGAGAGACAAGAGCTTCAGCTTCTAAACTATTTACATCTGCCATAAATGAGCCTTTGGTCTCTGCTAAAATTGTAATGTTCTTACTTATATTACCATCATTATCAAGAGATACTACAACTCTTAAAAGATTTATCATCTTCTCATTCTCAAAATCTTCTCTATCTAAAGCTAATAAATCTTGTGGATAAACTTTATTGTCAGAGATAAATTTTTCTAATCTACCCAATTGAAATGTTCCAATATTAAATTCTATAGGTGCAGAAGCACATGAAAACCCGCCTTTTTCGCTTGTTAGCCCATTAATTGTTCCACACTTATACTCTACTCCATATAAAGGTGTTCCAAATAATAAATGCCCCTTAATAGTTTCAATAATAATATTTATTTGAGAACTTAACATAACACTATATTCAATAGGCTTAGAACCAATATTCTTATATGTATGTTTTCCATCTGATTTCATATACCAAAGGTAATTTCCTTTACCTTTTTTCCATAATATATCTGCATTACCATCGCCATTGAAATCGGCAACACCCTCTACTCTATACTCAATAGGCTTAGAACCAATATTCTTATATGTATGTTTTCCATCTGATTTCATATACCAAAGGTAGTTTCCTTTACCTTTTTTCCATAATATATCTGCATTACCATCGCCATTGAAATCGGCAACACCCTCTACTCTATACTCAATAGGCTTAGAACCAATATTCTTATATGTATGTTTTCA
>Ga0256827_10000515_pt1 | contig 24151 bp, 28 predicted proteins | sample CV84metaG_FD_185977 | JGI IMG/M metagenome (GOLD analysis project Ga0256827, IMG submission 185977) | Hydrothermal vent microbial communities from East Pacific Rise, Pacific Ocean - CV84 | ecosystem: Environmental > Aquatic > Marine > Hydrothermal vents | place: Pacific Ocean: East Pacific Rise...
ACCAACCCAGAAACACTTGCTAGTAGCATATTGGTTAAGATAAAGCTATCTTTACGGCTCTCTTCTTGTAGATGGTAGAGTGAAAATAGTGTCATAATCACAAGAAAGAGGACTATAAAAAATAGAGATGCACTGTCCAATACAAAAGAGATGCTAAGAGCTGAATCAAATGAGATATACTCTCTGATAGGCTCTGCACCCATAAAGCTAAGGGCAAAGACCAAAAGAACAAGATTGAGAGCTACAGAGATATATCTAAGATAATCTTTGAAAAATGGTGTTAAAAATGATGCCAAAAGAGGCACAACTACAAAATAGAGTGTACTCATTTTCCCTCTCCTAACTCATCCATCTGATTGACTCTCATATTGTTGGTCAACTTAAAGTAGTTGATAACAAACGAAAGAGCCAACGAAAGCACAGCAATAGCAATAACAATAGTGGTCAGAATCATCGCTTGTGGCACAGGGTCAACCATATTAAGGCTAAACTTTGTTACCTCATCGGTTACAATTGGGGCAACTTTTCCCACCTCGAAGTGCATTCCAATAAAATAGATAAAGAGACTTGCCTCGGCAATTGCCAACGAGAGAAAAATCTTAAAGAGATTCTTTTTGGTCAATGCCCCAACCAAACCTATGGTTAGCAGTATGAGTGAACCAATGGTAATGACACCATGAAGAAATGGAGTTTGATTAAAACTATTTAACATCTTTAATCCTTACAAAATACTCAACTAAAGCAGTAATTTCAGCAGAGACTTTTAACCCTACAAATATATAGATAAGTGGAATAACACCCCCACTAAATAGGTCGCCAAGCGTTCCTAGTGGCAAAAAGTTATCAAAAAATCTATTCATAATAAGTAGCCCCAAAAGACCAACAAGAATAAAACTAGCCCCACTCAAAGCCTCAATAAGCCCCATAATTTTATGGTTAAGAGCAAAATCATCATTTTTTGCCAAGAACATAAGCAAAAAGGCACTGGCAATAATCACACCACCCTGAAATCCACCCCCTGGGCTTAGGTGTCCATGAATAATTACATAGAAACCAAACAAGATAATCAAGGGAAAGAGCGTATCAACAGCAGTTTTAAGCAGTTGATTTTCATAAGCAAAGATATTTAGTTTATCTTTATACCCCTCTAGCCCCAAACCTATCCCAAAGATAGATAAAAACAGAATGGTAACCTCGCCAAGGGTATCAAAACCCCTAAAATAAGTAACCACAGAAGTTACAGCATTTGCACTGCCTGTTGTATCTGCATTTATCCCTATAATCTCTGTACCAATTGAGCTTGTTACAACCTCAAAATTTAAAAACAACGAGATAAGCATAATGGTCATAACCGAAACCAAAAGCGAAACCACTAACGTCTCGATAGATATATCTTTTTTAATATTTATCATCGGTTTACCTCTTTGCTTCGTATCTGAAGAAGTGTTACCAAAAAGACAACACCACTAATCCCAGTACCAATAACAGCCTCGGTCAAAGCCACATCAGGAGCAGAGAACAAGAAGAACAGAATCACACTTCCAAGCCCAAAGCCCATAAATAGAATAACACTATGGGGTAAATCCTCATTTGAGATAATCAAAACAGCCAATATTATAAGTGTTATAAAAATAGAGAGAACTATTAAACCTATCATTTTCTCTTCTCCTTTAAATCGTCCATACCACTCTGATTTAAAAAACCATGTTTAAGATAGGTACTTCTAGCCAAAATAGATGAAGAGAGTGGATTGGTAATTAAGATAAATAGAGCTAAAAAAAAGAGTTTAAACCAGAGCGATGGCTCTAAAAACATCACTCCAAATATTATAAGAAGACTCCCCAAAGTAGAAGCCTTTGTTCCTGCGTGCATTCGTGTAATGGTATCGGGCATTCGCAACAGACCAATAGCACTAATAATCAGCAGTAAAGCACCCAGTGTTATTAAAACATATCCAACTATATTAAGCATCAATATCCTTTGCTACATTAAATCGTGCAAAAATTATTGTGCCAATAAAGCCAATAAGTGCAAAGACAAGAGCCACATCAAGATATATACTATCTTTTACAGCCACAGACAATAGTACCAAAAGAGATACAGCAATTATCCCCATGGTGTCAAACGCAACAACTCTATCGGTTAGGTGTGGTCCTTTTATAAACCTTATAAATGATAGGAATATTGCAAATAGAATTAGTAAAATTAAAAAATTAAGCATAAACGAGTACCTTAGAATATTTATGGAATTGGTTGTGCAAAAAAATCAAAGAACAACCAAAAAACAATGGTGGAGGTAAGCAGTGTTACCAACATAACAGGAGTCCCTTTTTTGAACCAAACCATAGGGGTGATTGCTAAAGAGGGGTCATTTTTTTCCCGTGCCAATCGCTCAGACAAGGTGACAATAAAGACATTGGCAGTAGAACCTAAATGTGTTCCGTTGCCTCCCATCCCCACACCAATCGCCAATGCCCACCAAAGAGGGGTGGCAGGAATTCCTTGTGCTTCCATCCCTGTTAAAATCGGTATCATCGCTGCGGTAAAGGGGATATTATCTATCATTGCTGAAAGTATGGCTGCTGACCACATCAAGATAATACTTGCCATCAATAAATCGGAACGGACAAAGGGTTCAATATGACTTCCCAAATACTCTAAGAAATGGGTCTGCTCTACCCCCCCTACAATCACAAAAAGTGACATAAAAAAAGCCAAAAGGGTAATCTCTATCTTTCCAAATGCTTCATCCATATCGGTATTGGGTGCTACAAATAGCAATAGGGTCAATCCCAATGTTGCTACCATCCAAGCATCCCATCCCAAAGCGTGGTGAAAAATAAAGAGAATCACCATCAAGCCCAAGACAAAGAGTGAACGATTCCATGTTATTTTATCGATAAGATAGTTTTTATGGCTGGTTGCCAAATCCATCGGTTCAGGTTTTTGTGCTAACTCTTTTTTAAAAAGATATTTTAAAGTAAAGATAGTGGCAAGATAAGCGATAAAGACCACCCCACTCATATGGATAAAAAAGCTATTAAAGTCAATCCCTTTGGCTGAACCAATCATAAGATTTGGAGGGTCACCCACCAAGGTAGCAACCCCTCCTGTATCAGATAGTAATGCTGCTGCTAACAAATAAGGGATGGGATTGACCTTTAAGGCACTGGCAATTAGCACAATAATCGGTCCAAAAATAACAACCGTAGTAACATTGTCAAGCATCAATGAGATAAGTGATACCGCTGTTCCCATCAACGCCATAAGGGTAAAAAGCTTCCCTTTACTTAGATACCCTATCTTATAAGCAATCGCTTCAAATCCACCTGTAGGAATCATAATCGAAACAATGGTCATCATCGCTCCAAGTAAAAAAACAACATTCCAATCAATCGCTTCTATCGCTTTATCGGGTGAATAAAATCCATAATATTGTCCGACAACAATCATTGAAAAAGCTCCAAGCATAGCAAATTTAGTTCTATGAAAACCATGTAGTCCTTCTGTAAAAATACCGACAAAAGTAAATAGCATAATAATGGCTGAAATAAGCATAGGAGTATTAAAAATATAGTTTTCCATCAAAATCTCCATATATTGAGTTTTGGCTCAGTTTTAAACTATTGAGTCAAGAAAAAATTTGTAAAATATTAATTTCGCTGGAAGTATAGAGCAGTTAAACTTAATAAGTGTCATGTTCTAAAATAAAATGCTTTACAAAAGATTATAATTATTATAAATAAATTATAAAACATAATATTTTTTTATAACTATTATTTTATTTTACAATATATTAGAATTTATTAAATAGTAGGAGGTCTTAAAGAATAAACTTAACGAGTGTGAAGTTTTATTTTTTAGACTTCTTGCAAAACTAGGAGTAGAGACTTTGGTCTCGTTTAATTAATAGGACGGAAATCCTTGCTCCAATGAATTTTGCAAGAGGTTTTTTATCGAAAAACTTTTGAACAATCTTTTGATATCGCTTCAGGAACAGTAGCGATGGTCATAAACTCTTCCATTGTTAACTGTGGATACATAAGTGCCAAATAGTATTTAGGGTCAAGAATTTTAGCTTCTCCATTCTCTATCAAAAGAGGATAAGGCAACATCCCTGCATTTTTAGTACCAATTTTTTTAGGAAACTTTTTTGTCCGTTTAGAAAGCTTTACCCCTACCAGTGTTGAACCATTATCTAATTTTAAAATAAAAGAGATACGCTTCTCATTTTTTTTAACTTTTTCAAGTAAATCATCTCCCCGTGCAAGCACTTCCATATCTTTATAATACGGCATTCCAGCCATAAATTGATACTTTGGTAACAATTGATATTTTAGCTTATCGAATGAATTTTTAACATTTGGAAAAGCTGTAGTGAGGGTGGTTAAAATCTCTTTTGCTGTTTTCTCATCAAATTCATTTTGTAACATCGCTTTAGCCAAATATAGAGGATTGGTAATACTAATTTTTTTCCCTTTAACATCCACTAAAAGTCTTAATGTTCCTAGAAATCCACGACCTGTTTTAGATGCCATCTTTTTTAGCTTATCATTGGTAAAGACAATCGAAAGAAGTTTTCTATTTTTAGTCAGTACATAGACATCTAAAATTTCAAAACCTGCCTCTTTTAAAATCTTAATGGCTGTTTTTTTCTTGATAAGGTCAGCTCTTAAATAAGCAGAAATTCTCCCTTTATCCACCTCTCCAACTTTAATTCTAGAGTTTTTGACAACCACCCCACCCTTTCCATCTTTTCCATAACGCTCTTCACTGGTTAAATAATTTGGAGGCATACGTTTTGAAAATTTAATGGCTCGGCTATTACTACTTGTTCTCTTTCCCTCTGTTTCTAATGTCATAACCGCAGGAACAGTAGGAACTTGTGGTAAAGTTATCGTAACCATCTTGTCAGATTTTTTATTCTCTTCAGCCCATAGCGATGAGGATGATAATAAAGTTAGTATTGTCAATAAAAATATTGATGTCTTTAATTTCATGTTATAAGTAACATTCATGAGTATCCCTTATGTTTATGTAATTAATTATAATAACATTTTTTGATGCTTATGATAAATATAGATTAATAATTTTGAGATAAAAGAGAGATAAAGCTACCAAAAGTTACTGGTAGCTTTAGAAGAGAGAAGTTAATAATTTTAATTATTTAGTCTCTTTTGTTACTGTTTTAGCATCACTGCTTACGCTTTTACTTGTATCTGAGACCTCTTTAGATACATCAGAAACACTATCTTTCAAATCATTGGTAAGAGAAGTACTTGTGCTACTTGCATTGGTACTCGCTGTTTTACTTACATCATTAGTATCATTTGAAACTGTTTTTACAGTATCTTTACTATCATTAGAGATTGTTTTTGTTGCTTCTGTTGCATCATTTGAAACTGTTTTACTTGTATCATCCATATCGTTTGAAACTGTCTTAACTGAATCTTTTGTGTCATTAGAAATAGTCTTTACGGTACTGTTCAAATCACTAGAAACTGTTTTTACTGAATCCCTTGTATCATTAGAAATGGTTGTCACATTTTTAGTTGTATCATTTGAAATGGTTGTCACATTTTTAGTTGCATCATTTGAAATGGTTGTCACATTTTTAGTTGTATCCTTTGAAACACTCTTTACCGACTCTGTTGCATCATCAGTTATCGCAATAGTAGAATCTTTCATATCTTTTGTTGCAATGGTTGTACTGTCTTTTAAATCAGTTGTTGTACTTTTGATAGAGTCTTTTGTATCTTCAGCCAATTCTGTAGCGGAATCTTTTATATGAGCTGTGGTATTCACTTCAGCCGACTTTAAATCGTCAGAAAGTTTAACCGAAGTATCTTTAACATCAGCACTTACATTGGTAATGGTTCTTTCAGCAGATTTAGAAGTCTCAACGGCACCATCTTTCATAGACGCAACACTGTCTTTGGCATCTTTACTCATACTTGTAGCTGCATCTTTCATGTCTTTAAACATGTCTCCAAAACTAAAGTCTGCCGATACTGTTGTTAACATTGTTGCTGTGATAGCACTTACTATTACGATTTTTTTCATTTAGAACCTTTTATATTTTAAGATAAGGAAATATTATCATTATAGATTTGAAAAGATACTTAATAATCATAAATAATATTAATTAATTATCTTATGTTTCATGAAACTAACTGTATTGTGCTTTTCAGTAACACAATTTAAAAAATAAAAAGAGGGAAAATTAAAAAAAGAAAGAGTAAGGACTATAAAGTATAGCCCTTAAAAGTTTAAGAAATAAACTTATTTTTTATCTACTGAATCAACAGCATCTTTAGCATTGTCTGAAGCTGATTTACTTGCGCTTGAAGCATCACTTGAAACATTACTTACTGAATCTTTAGCATCAGCAGTAGCAGATTTACTTGTGTTAGATGCATTTGTAGTTGCTGTATTAGAAGCATCATTTACATCATTAGAAACCGTTTTAGCTGCATCTGAAGAATCATTAGAAACTGTTTTAACTGAATCTCTTGTATCATTAGAAACTGTTTTAGTTGCATCATTTGTATCATTAGAAACTGTTTTAACAGAGTCTTTTGTATCACTAGAAACTGTTTTAACAGAGTCTTTTGTATCACTAGAAACTGTTTTAACAGAGTCTTTTGTATCATTAGAAACTGTTTTAACAGACGCTGTAGAATCATTTGAAACTGTTTTAACTGATGCTGTAGTATCATTTGAAACTGTTGTTACGTTTTTAGTTGTATCATTAGAGATAGTTTTAGTAGCATCATTAACATCTTTAGAAACAGCAATAGCAGAATCTTTCATATCTTTAGAAGCAATGGTTGAAGAATCTTTCAAATCTTTTGTTGTATTGGTAATAGAATCTTTTGTATCTTCAGCCAATTCAACCACTGAATCTCTACTATCTTTAGAGGTTGCAAGTTCAGCTGTTTTAAGATCATCAGATACTTTAACTGAAGAGTCTTTCATATCAGCACTTACATTAGTAACTGTTCTCTCTGCTGATTTAGAAGTTTCAACAGCTCCATCTTTCATTGATGCAACTGAATCTTTAGCATCTTTACTCATACTTGTTGCAGCATCTTTCATATCTTTGAACATATCTCCAAAACTAAAGTCTGCTGATGCTGTTGTTAGCATTGCTGCTGTGATTGTACTTATTATTACGATTTTTTTCATTATAGAAATCCTTTTTGATTAGTTTATAGGCAAATCTTAGCAATAATTATTTAAAATAATACTTAAATGATATAAAAAAAAATAATTAAAAGATATAATGTTTATCAAAGTAATTGAGTAATTAAAGTTAATTTGTTACAATAACGTAACCAACAATAAAGAAAAGGATAAATACTTATGAAAAAACTACTTCTCATTCCAACCATACTAATTACTTTTGTTTCTGCTGAAACCTATACTCAAGCAGAACGAATTTTAGACATGCAAAAAATGGCACAAGCGATGCAAGATATTCAAACAGGTTTTTTTTACAACAATATTGACATCATTAAAGATGGAACAAAAACCCTCCGAGATACCATAAAAAAGGTAGGTCCGATAGATACTGAAATTAATAATAAAGATATTTATGAAAAATGGCTCAACAACTCTTTAAAAATGACAAACAAAATTAAAAAGAAAATTACTAAAAAAGCCGAAGACATTGATGAACGTTTTGAATCAGGTGATCCTGTTCAAGCACTTCAAGCCTATAGTAAAATTACTCAACAATGTCTAAAATGTCATATTAATTTACGTAAATGGTAAATTTTAGAAACAATCAAAGGATCGGTATGAAAAAACTATTAATTGTAACTTTTTTACTCACACTAGCTATAAGGGCAGATGATATTACTATTACAGGTACAGTAATTTCAGATGGTCAAAAGATGATAGGTAGCCGTTATATGGGTTATATAAAAAAGGTATTTGTTAAAATTGGAGACAAAGTTAAACGTGAAGATGAGCTTTACGAAATGGAATCTGCTGAATTTGACATTATGAAATCCCAAGCCGACCTTATGTTAGAACAATCAAAAATAGTGGTTGAATTTTGGAGAAAACGTTTAGAAAACATCAACAAACGTAAAAATAGACTCAAAGAGCGTAAAAATGTTCCAATGATGGACATAGATGACATGGATGCACAAGCAGAAAATGTTTCGGCAATGTTAGATTCTGCACAAGTTTTGGTAGAACAAGCTTCAATCAAAGCCAAACAGATGGCAACTGTTTTTAATTATTTAAAAATGAAAGCTCCATCCGATGGTGTGGTGGTTAGAAGAAACATTAAACCAGGCGACATGGTGATGCCAGGGATGCTTACTATAATGCTTGTCGATACTGAACATTTAGAAATTGATGTTTCTGTGTCGGAAAGTATTATTTCCAAAGTTAAGGAGGGTGAAAAACTAACAGTCAATATCCCTTCTATTAACTATAAAACCATTGGAACAATCAAAGCAATCGTCCCTGATGCCAATCCAATGACACACAAAATCAAGATGCGTATCACCTTTGACAGAGGAGATAAAAATATTTTCCCAGGGATGTATGCAAAAGTTATAATTAAAGATAAGAAATAATAACGTAGGGTGTAGTCCCCGACTACACCATTAAATAGGTATTAACAAGGTTTCAAAATTTTCTTATTTTCTTGTTCCCAATTTTAAATTGGGAACAAGAAAATAAGAAAACAAAAAAATTGCAATAACATGGTTTAAACGGTGTAGACGGGGTCTACACCCTACCCGTCCACACAATATAACAAAGCTATAAACCCTTAAAGCTTATCTTCCTCTTCAGCCAAGAAGTTGGCACAGTTAATCATATCTTCAACCAACTCATACTCAGGAAAACCGATTCTTCGCCAGTTACTGACATCTATTCTATCAACCACTTCAGAGTGTTCCCCTGTACTTCCACGTGCTTGACAATTACGTTCACGGCATAGTTTATCAATCTCTTCAAAACCAATCGCTTCAATGAGTTTTGGCACTAAAATATGCACCGAACCACGCATTCCTGTACCTATATTTGAGGGGCAACAAGTAACTGCTCCAAATTTTGGGTGCATGGTAAAGACCTCATCAGCTCCACTAATTTCACGAACACCATCTTCGATTGCTTTTGCTCCAGCACTAAGCCGAGAAAATACAGATTTTACATTACCACCCATCTCCATAGAGATAATCCGTAAATGGTCGCCCTCATTTACCCAGTTTACAAATGTTTTATCTTTGTTTAGGTAGACTCCACGCCCATGAGGCCAATGCTCATGGTATCCACTCGCAGCTTGCATTCGGTCTTTTCCACGAAATAGAAAATGCCCATCAATCAACGCTTGACGCTCATCATCGCTCATCTTGGTATGGAGATGAAAATCTCCTGCCAAATCGGAGTCGGCATCTATCTTTGCGTAAACCTTTGCCATGAGGTCAGCAATCTCTTCACGGCTCTCTTTTGTTCCCCCTGGGTTGAGTGGAAACATTGCCAAGTTTCTTGCCACACGAATACGTGTAGATACAATTTTCTTTTCGGCAGAGCTGGTTAGGTCAACCGAAATTTTATCTGGATTCATTCGTTCAGATGGTGTACCCTCTAGTGTGCTTCCCTCTTTCATAGAGAAACCTTCATGATACGCCTCAATGACAGGATAGAAGAAATCAGCAAAATCATCATAAGACTCTTTGTCTCCTGCGTGACACCCTACGAAACTTTCAGGGTAAGAGATACCAGAGTTAATCGCTCTTGCCAATGTCCATTTGGCTGGGCCCGAACTTTTTACATCTTTGTATTTGTCCCAAACCTCTTGAGTACACATTTTTGCACAGAGTGATGTATGTTCACTTGCATTTGCTTTGGCTATTTTTTCAGCTGGGTACTCATTTTTTGCCAATGACTCTTCTAATTTTAAATCATAATCTGGGTCGAAACCCTCTTTTTTACCGAACATGTTTTTTTGCATATATTTTTTCTCTTTTTTTAATTTATCTGATGCGAATTACACATCCATAATGTGGGTCGACACATCGGTCGACCCCTACCAATTTCAATAACATTAATAGCTTGTAGGGGCAGACCAATGTGTCTGTCCTAAAACAAGATTATGCTCTTAACGCTTTTTCAGCTTCAATCAATGCCACAACACCATCGTGCATATCTTGAACGGCTTGAACCTCGGTAATCCCTAGACGGCGACGGTTACTAATGTCGTAAACGCCACCTTCACTTTCACTATGCTCTCCATGAATTCCACGGATTTGTAGGTAGAATTTGTCTGTAATTGCTTTAAATGCTTCCATATCTTTTGCCAAATTAGGTACGGCAATATGGACACTTGCTCTCATTGCTGTTCCAAGGTTGGTTGGACATGAAGTGATGTAACCAATATGATTGTTGTATGAGAACTGTACTTTACTCTCTATACTTTTAATAGCATTAACAAGTCTTGTAAATACCTCTTTAATATCTCCACCCATCTGCATAGAGATTATTCTTAGTTGGTCTTCTTCATTTACCCATACTAAAAATGTCTTCTCTTTGTTGTGATAGATTCCTCTCCCCTCTGGCCAGTTACGGTTAAGCCCTACAGCATCTAAGAAACGGTCGCCCTCTTTAAATAAAAAGTGGTCTTTGATAAGCTCATCTTGAACCTCTTTACTCATCCCAAGTAGGGGATGATAGCTTCCCTCTAGTTCGCCCTCTAAAGTATTAAGACCCTCAACAACGCTTGACTCTACTAAATCTCTCTGCTCTTTTGAGATTGCAGGTCCAAGAGGTAAATTGGCAACATTTCTTCCAACTCTAATTCTTGTAGAGACAATAAACTCTCCATCAGGGTCAGGGTTTGGTGCGTTTAAATCGTCAGGGTTAAGGTTACTTTGATGTTTGTCTTCTGTTCCAAAACCGTGATAATCTTCAATGATTTTATCAAAAAGTGGGGCAAAGACAGTGTACGACTCTTCATCTCCTGCATAGACACCGATTCCACTGTCGATGTTCATCACACCTGAGTTAATCGCTTGTTCTAAGGTAAATCCATTGGCTGTTGTTTTGTCTTTTAGTTCTTCAAAAAGCTCTGGTGTCAGGTATTTGCATAGTAGTGAAGTACAATCTTCTGGTAAATTTGGGTAGTTCATTTTATTCCTTTTTTGTTTAAGTTATTTTTTAATTAGAGTTCTTGCAAAACTCTTTGGAATCGGAGGCTTCAGCCCCGAACAAGACGAGGCTAAAGCCATCGTTTCCTAGTTTTGCAAGATGTTTATTTTATTTTTTTGTCTGAATTTGACAAAGATGTGGTAGTTTCATCTCTACCTTCCATCTGTTTTCTGAATAGCTTTCAAAACTTTCAAAACCATTTTTATAAAGTTGCATCTGCTCAATAATAGCCAATGCTCTTTCCACTTTTTCCAAGTTTTGAAGCCCCTCTTCAATAATCGCCTCGCACTGCTCTAGCAATAAACGGTCAGAAATGTTTGACAGGGTATGATGACTCATAGCTTTATCACCGTACCAATCCCTTCTGAGGTAAAAATTTCTAAAAGCAAGGCATGTTCGACACGACCATCTATAATGTGTGCTTTAGGAACACCCCCTTTAACAGAATGGAGACAGGCATCAACTTTTGGAATCATCCCCCCCACAATAACCTCTTCCTCTTTAAAGTTATCTATCTGCTCCTCATTAAGGGTATGGATTAGCTCTTTTTCACCATCCAAAACCCCTGGTGTATCGGTCATAAAAATCACTTTTCTAGCATTAAGTGCCACGGCGATATGTGCAGCAGCTGTATCTGCATTGATATTAAATCCAGGATGACCACTCTGCTCATATGCTCCAATAGGGGCAATCACAGGGATAAACTGCTCCTCAATCATCTTCTCTATCACTGTTGGCTCTATCTTGCTAACTTTTCCCACATACCCATACTTCTCTTGATCAATCGCCTGTGCTTGTAAAAAGTTGGCATCTTTACCACTCATCCCCACAGCTTTAGCTCCATGCATATTTAAAAGTGTCGTAATCTCATTGTTGATACTTCCCGAAAGTACCATCTCTACGACACTCATTATCTCCTCGGTTGTCACACGAAGCCCATCAACAAAATGACTTTTTATCTGCATCTTATCAAGTGTCTTCCCTATTGCATTGCCCCCACCATGCACAATTACAGGTTTTATCCCCACAAGATACATCAAAATAATATCTCGTGCAAACTTCTCTTTAAGTACAGGGTTAAGCTGTGCTGACCCCCCATATTTAATAACAAAAATTTCATCACTATAACGTTTGATATAAGGGAGTGCCTCTAATAACGTTTGTACCTGTTCTATATTTTTTTTCATCCGATTCCATTCTTTTTTTCTAAAAAAAATTATAATACAAAATAATGTAAGGAGAATGAAATAATATAAATAAAAAAGAAAATTAAGGGGGGAAAAAAGTAAGAAAAGAGAGATGAGAAACAGATTTTCAGAATATTACTTCTGAAAAATCAAATAAAGCTTCTCTATCTCATGTCCATAAATCGCTATGGGCTGTTTTTTAACCAATTTGAGCGTTGTTAAGTTTTCAATCTCTGTTGCCGTATGATAATGTTGAATGATTGAGGCTTGGCTTTTTTCAAAAGTGTCACCTTTTTGTTGAAACAAAGTAAAGTCCATATAATATTTAGATTCCTCTTCTATGTAGTCAGAATCTATCGTTACAAATCGTTCCCCACCATCTTTTATAAATGAACCTGAAGCGACCACTTTAAAGGCATAAAGGGTATTGATATCAAAAATAAAATAACCACCCTCCTCTAAACGCTCCTCAATACATCCTAAAAAACGTTTCAACTCATTTTTATCAAGATAATTGACCATATCAAATATGGCTGTTATCATATCAAACTTTTCATCAAGTTTACAAAGGTCGATACACTCTGCATTTAACCCTTTGGCTTGGGTCATCTCCACCATTAAGGGGCTTAGGTCTATCCCTTTGGTTTCAATCTGTGGATAACCTATCGAAAGTTCCTCTAAAAAACCACCCGAACCACAACCAACATCAAGTAATTTTTTTACGTTTAATTCATCTAAACTATTAAAGTAATACTCATTTAAAATGGGTGTTACCTCGGCAACACCCAATAAATCTTCCACCTTAGCATAGAGGTCTAAAGCATTAGACACGGCTTTGTACCACTTGATTTATTTTTTCATAAAGGTCAAGAACCTCATCTTTTTTAGCGTAATAAGAGTTTTTATTGGCAATCAAATAAACCGAAGAATCCATAATATCTTCAGCAACTTTCAGTCCATTCTCTTTCATGGTAGCACCTGTTTCAACAATATCGACAATCGCATCAGCCAAACCAACCAAAGGAGCTAACTCAATAGAGCCATAAAGCTTAATAATCTCTACACCCACAGCTTTTTTAGCAAAATACTGCTCGGTGATATTGACCATTTTCGTTGCTATTTTAATGTTGGGTTTTGACCAGTCAAGTTCATCTTCATTTCTAATCCCAATAGAAACCTTACATTTACCCATCTGCATGTCCAAAAGCTTGACAATATCCAGCTCTTTTTCAGTAATCACATCAAGCCCCACCACACCAATGTCGGCTGAACCATGTTCTACATAGGTTGGTACATCTTGATTTCTTACATTTAAAAAACGAAAATCCCCTACTTCCATAATAAGCTCACGCCCTTCAAACTTGAACTCTCCACCAAATATTTCTGAAAATATTGCCAAAGTATCTTCTGCTATTCTCCCTTTTGGAAGTGCTACTGTTAACATTTACTGTTCCTTTAATACGTTCTTCATGCCTTGAAATATAAGTGTTTCATCAAAAATAGCATTATCAAAAATAGAAGAGAGTAACTCCCCATCTCCCCCTGATATATATAACTGTTTATCTGATTGATGTTTTTCCACAAGCATTTTTATCGACGCGATTATACCATAGCTTATCCCATCTTTAGTTGTTTGGGGCAACTTGTTTAAGATTACCTTTTCATTCAGTTTTGTCTCCAAAGCAGGAGAGATATTGGTATAAGCTTGAATATACGCTTTCAACCCTGGCAATAAAAAACCCCCTTGGTAAACCCCCTCCTCCATCACATCAACAGTTATAGCAGAACCAGCACTAATAAAAATCCCATTTTTACGAGAAAGACACAAAGCCTTACGGTCAATCCCCATGGTACTGTATTCATTTTTTATTTTCATAAAAGAGGAGATGTCTTCCCACTTCTCTAAACCCTTTAATTTCTCTTTGAGTTGATGTTTTACTGTGATGTATTTTAAGCTTTTATCTTTATATTCTCTTATAGCATCTTCATGGCTTAGGTGTACAACCTTTTGACCATCATAGATGTGTATTCGGGTGTTTCCTATGTCTGCTAATAACATTTAGAATCCGTAGGGTGTTTTCCCCTGAAAACACCGTCAAAACCAAATAAATATATATTAAAATGGTGTAGTCGGGGACTACACCCTACAGGGCTTCGCCCTTGTTCCCAACGTCCTCGTTGGGAATACATATTGGAGTTTATATTCATTTTAAGAGTCCTATTTTCTGTAGGTTCGATTTTATCGAACGTGTTATCTTAATTTGTTTTTAATAAAAATATTATTTCATTTTTTAGGCTTGATTTTGATGTTCGATGAAATCGAACCTACGGTTTTTTACCTAAAATCCTCAACATAAATATCCAAACTTTGAATCTTTTCTAAAGCCTCTTTTAACTCTACAACATCCATTTTTATACCATAATTTTCACAATGCTCTTCCCATTTTACAGCTCGAAAAGCCATAAAATTTTCTAAGTATGTACCTAAACATGCTGTATAGGCAGAGGGTAAATTTTTCTCTTCAAAATATCCCATTAACGCTATGTATTCTTCTCTCACTGTAGGTAAAAGTTCTTTTTCAAAACCTTCTAATTTTTCTTCTTCTGTCATTTTTCTACTTTCTCTTTACTCTAACTTTTTTAGGTGCGAACAACTCCAATGCTTTTGCAATCATCGGTTCATCTAAAATGGTTCGTTCATCTTTCTCTTTGGCTGATTCTGTATCTCCTGCTTCTGGGGCAACACATGAGCTTTTCATGGGGGCTTCCTCTTCAACAAAATTGTTTTCTTGCATCGGTGGAATAAAAGGTTCATTGTCAATTATCGGCATTGGCTCTTCTATTTGTATGGTATTGACTACAGCTGGAGGCTCTTCTACTTGGGAGGGTAACTCCTTCGCAATATTTTTAATTTTTGTTTCAAAACCAAAAATCTCTTGAACCATCATCCGAATCAAACCCCAATAATTTTTTAACAATGTCTTCTGCTCTTTGTTGGCAGAGGACTCCCATGTTAAACGGTTGTTTTCAAATGAAACATAAACAATACTACGGGTAAAACATTCACCTAAATCATAATTACGATCATAAATTTTTTCTAAAAGGGTCTCAAAAAGTTTTCCACCAGCATCAAGTACTTTTCGTTCCTCTTTAGGCTCTTCCATTTGTGGGGGTTCTATGTTGTTTTGAGGAATCTCTTGCTCTTCTTCTACCAAAGGGATAGGTTCTTCATTTTGAATGACAGGCATCACTTCTTGTGCTACCACCTCTTTTTTTACGATGGGTTCACTCACTTTTAAGAGGGGAATAGGTTCTGGCTCTTTTAGTTCAACACCTGAAAGCTCTTTTTCCAAAGTTTTTATCATCGTATCTATGTCCCTAATTTGTAAGGCTTCCATCATCTTAAACAGTGTTAAAGAGAGGACAAATTCACCATCTGTCCCCATGCTTAATAAAGATTTTGCATCGGCTAAAACTCTAAAGAAACGCTCAATAATGGTTGAAGAGATTTGAGATGAACCACTTAACAACATCTCTTTTAGGTAAAGCATCATCTCATCTATCACCATCTCAGCTTCAAATTCACTCGCTGAATTTATAAACTCTAAAATTTTAGCTTCATCTTTTTGAAAAATACTATTTAGCAAAGCTTCAAGCATGGAGGGTTCTATAATTCCCAACATATTGGTCACTGTTCCCACATCAATAAAGTTTTTAGAATAGACAATCGCTTGGTCAAGTAGCGTTAAAGCATCTCTAACACTTCCAGCACCTGAACGGGCAATAATATCCAGTGCATTTTGCTCAAATTCAACCTCTTCAAGGTTTAAAATATGTCCCAAATGTTTTGAAAGTGTGGCTTGATGGATTTTACGAAACCTAAAGTGCTGGGTACGACTCAGTATGGTTGCTGGAAGTTTTAAAGGGTCAGTGGTCGCCAAAATAAACTTTACAAAAGCAGGTGGTTCTTCTAATGTTTTCAAAAGAGCATTAAACGCCTCTTTGGTTAACATATGAACCTCATCAATAATAAAAATTTTATAACGGGCTGTTGAAGGTTTATATTTGGTATGCTCTATCAACTCTCTAATATCATCTATTTTACGATTTGAAGCAGCATCCATCTCTATAATGTCCATGTGTCGCCCCTCTAACGCCATAACACAATGGGAACACACTCCACAAGGGTGTGAAGTTGTACCTTTTTCACATAAAAGTGCTTTAGCAAAAATTCGAGCTGTTGAGGTTTTTCCTGAACCTCTTAATCCAGAAAAGAGATAAGCATGGGAGAGTCTATCACTCTCCAATGCCAAACTTAACGTTTGGGAAACTGCCTCTTGACCAATTAATTCATCAAATGTTGCAGGTCTATACTTTCTTGCTAGTGCTAATGACACATAAAACTCCTAAAAACGAATGGTGTAACAATTACTAATATTGTAGTCAAATTTTACTTGTGATATAATTGTTTTCAAAATATACTAATGGAGCTGTAAAAGATGAGATGGGAAGACCGTGAACAAAGTGATAATGTAGAAGATAGAAGACACTCAAGCAATAGTAGTAGTGGTGGTGGAGGTATGCGTGGTATGCCGTCTATGGGTACTATTATGTTTTTGTGGCCATTTATTCAAAGACTACTTAAAACAAAATTTGGTTGGGCTATTATAGGGTTAGGTGCTGTGGTTTACTTTTCAGGATACAATCCTTTATCAACGATAACAGGTGGAGGATCTAAAACTGTAACCAATTCTGTAGCTGATGATAGAGAAGCTGCGTTTATATCAACGGTACTTAATGATACAGAAGAGGTTTGGAAAACCGTATTTAAAGAACATGGAGCAACCTACAGAGAGCCAAAAATGGTACTTTACCGTGGAACAACACAAAGTGGTTGTGGTCACGCTTCTGCACAGATGGGGCCATTTTACTGTCCTGCTGATGAAAAAGTTTACCTCGACTTAGGTTTCTTTGATGAATTGAGTAGAAAACATAATGCTACAGGTGATTTTGCACAGGCTTATGTTTTGGCACATGAGATTGGTCACCATATTCAAAATATGGAAGGGACACTTTCTAAAGTACAAAAAATGAAACAACAAGCACGTGGAGCTAAAGGGGAAAACCAACTACAGGTAAAGGTTGAACTTCAAGCTGACTGTTATGCTGGGGTTTGGGCACACCATGCACACAAACGTTTTAATATTTTAGAGCAAGGTGATGTAGAAGAAGCATTACGTGCAGCCTCTGCAATTGGGGATGATACGTTACAAAAACAAGCTCAAGGCTATGTTGTACCTGACGCATTTACTCATGGTTCTTCTGAAGATAGAGTTAAATGGTTCAGAAAAGGTATCACAAGTGGTGATATTAGAAGCTGTAACACAGGACTATAAAAAAGAAAAAAGGTCAATATTTATTGACCTTTTTTTAACTATTTTTTAACCAATTGTCTCTTTGCATGATTGATCCAAAGTAAAAAATCATCAGCACTGAAGAAACCTTCAGCTGTTGCCAAAGGTGTTCCATCTGATTTCATAAAATAGACAGAAGGAATTAGACTTGGATTGAACCCATATGCTTTTGCTTCACTACTATCTTTTGGAATTTTAACCAGAACAAAATCACTTAAGGCATCTTTAATCGTTCCTGTTTTCAAGGTTTCACTCAACATTTTTTTAGACCATTTAGAATCAATATCATCAACATAAACCATAAGTTGTTTCCCTGTCTGAGAAGCATAATCCATCCCTGAAGCGATATCATACATCCATGTATCATTGTTGGTCATAGAAAATGTTTCTGTCGTCACTATTTCTTTACTTGAACTCATCCCCAATTTTCTTTTGGTATCTTCAATCCAAAGATTAAAATCCTCTTTCCCTAAATATCCTTTAACAACATTAATGGCTTTAAATTTAGAGTTCTGATAGGATATGAAATATACGGTAGGGGTATAACGTGTTGCAGGTAAATATTTTTGTGCCTCATCACTCTTTTTATCTGCTGAAACAAATATAAAACCTTGCATATTGTTTTGGATTAAAGAGCTTTCCAAAGTGTTTGTTTTCATCTTCGCACAGAACTGACATGTTTCCGACTTTACATAAACCATAACAGGTTTATTTTCTCTTTTAGATTTAAGTAATGCATTTACCAAGTCTCCTGATATTAAGAAAACAGGTAGACATATTAATAGTGCTATTTTTTTCATTTCATTCTCTCCTATATTTTATACTAATAGTTTAATATTATTCTCTTGAAAATCCTATTATTTTTGACTTTTTTAATAGATTTTGTATGATTTTGTGAACGCAACATTATTTTATAAACAAATTTGTTGTATAATATTTGAATCTAAGATTACAGACAAAGGATTTTCATGAAGTATATTATGACAAAAAGCTTTATATTTTATGTATTAGTAGTATTTGGTTCTAGTACATATACATATGCTGGATCAAATTCTCAGCTACCTAAAAGCATACAAAATGCTATGGAAGATGACACTATTACAAAGATAGATAAAGTTGAAATCATTTCAGAAATCGTCATCCCAGTTGATGCAAACTCACCTAAGGCTGACCCTAAATTAAAAGAAGGAATTGCTTGTGACAATGAAGAGTTAGAACCAGCAATTTTAGGCCCCGATATAGTTGAATTGCCAATGGCAAAAACAGAACCTTGTTCTACAGTTGACTGTAAAAACCTAGAAAATGCTGTTTTACATAAAGACAATTATAAAAAAATACCAATGGCTAAAATCATTGAAGGTTGTGATTAACCAATCATGGCATTAAGAAGTAGAAGCTAATTTATCTGGCTTCTACCTAATCCAAATCTTTCTTTTGTTATAATCCTCCTAAAAAATAAGAGACCATTTTGAACTTTGAAACATACCCCTTTGAAAAACTCAACAATCTATTAGAACCTATTACACCTACAAGTGACTACTCCCCTTTAAGCCTTACCATTGGTGAGCCTCAATTTCAAACACCTCAATTTATATTGGATGAGCTAAACAACTCAGCACCACTTCTAAATAAATATCCTAAAACCTCAGGTGAAGCTGTTTTAAGAGAGGGGATGTTAAAATATTTAGAAAATCGTTTTAAGCTAGAGCTTTCAAATGAGCAAATTATCCCAACTTTTGGAACACGTGAAGTACTTTTTAACTTTCCTCAATTTTTACTTCATGATGTAGAAAACTCTGTGATGGCTTACCCTAACCCTTTTTATCAGATTTATGAAGGTTCAGCCAAAGCCACACGTTCAGAAGTTATCTACATGAATTTAACCCCTGAAAACAACTTTCAACCCAGCATAAAAGAGAGTGATTTGGAACGTTGTGACTTTGTTATAATAAACACACCTAACAACCCAACAGCTTCAAGCATACTGATGGATGAGCTTCAAAATTGGGTAAAACTTGCACTAAAACATAACTTTGTTTTGCTAAATGATGAATGTTATATTGACCTATATTTAGACGAACCTCTCCCCTCTTTACTCAATGCGAGTATAGAGGTTGGAAATAGTGATTTTAAAAATATTTTGGTTATTAATTCAATTTCAAAACGTTCATCTGCCCCTGGTTTACGGTCAGGTTTTATCGCTGGTGATGCAAACATACTTAAAGCGTACATGACCTACCGAACCTATGTGGGTTGTGCCTCCCCTCTTCCACTCCAACACGCAGCATCTGTAGCTTGGGCTGACCAAAAGCATGTTGATGGATTTAGAGCCAAATATATTAGAAATTTTGAGATTGCAAAAGAGATACTCGGTATTGAGCCACCAAAAGCTACATTTTACATTTGGTTGGCTATAGATGATGAGATAGAGTTTACAACAAGGCTATATAAAGAGTATAACTTAAAAGTGATTCCTGGTTCATTTCTCGGACGAGAAGGTCAAGGGAAAGGTTTCGTAAGACTTGCACTGGTTTATGAAGAAGAAAAAACAAGAGAAGCCCTAGAAAGAATAAAAAAAGCCCTGTAGGGACAACGCCCCCGTGCTTGTCCGATATTCAGGTATCAAAATGCACGGAATCGACGGCTTTAGCCTCGCAAGAGAATAGATAAGAAACAAAAAAACAAAGGAAAAAAAATGCAACAACAAGAGATAGACATAGAGTCATTAAAAAAAGATGAGAACTTCTTAGCTGATATGAAAAAATTTGAAGATGAGATGTATGGTCAAAAGAGCATAGAAAAAGGTTACATGCTTTTAGGTACAAAAATGGCAATTCAAGCTTCAGAAGATGAGATAAATGACATTTTTACCTTTATCGTTAACCAAGCCTTTGATGTATTGGCTGAAAATCTAACAGCTCACAAAGGTTTTAGCATCACAGACCCAGAAGAGTTGGCAACAGCTAGAGCTATTTATGAACATGGGATTCAACGTTATTCTGAAAACGACATCAAAGGGGCAAAAGAGATTTTCTTAGTACTGCATCACACCATAGAAGATGACGAGTTAAAAGATGCCATGATGGTTCATGCTTGTGCTGTTATGTCAGGAAATAGTTTTGAAAATTTCATTGAAGACCTTGCTGATACAGACAACATAGATGAAAATGACCCAACTGCATTTTTTATTAAAGATTTTAAACAACCAACAGATATTTTACTAAATATGTTCGGTAAATATGTCAAACTTGGAAAAGCAGACTTGAAGGTTTTAGAGGAGAGTAAGTAAGAGATAATCTTGAACAATCTATTATTACCACGAATTACCTCTACTTTTTTGGTAGATAATTCGTTATAATAAGTAGATTATTTAAATTTAGGAGGTATTAAATGTTTGTAGGAAGAGAAGAGGAATTAACTCTCTTAAACAACCTTCTTTATCAAAAAGCATCTTCATTTATGGTGGTTTATGGTCGAAGACGAATTGGAAAGACAGAGACCATACGACATTTTATCAAAACAAATAACTTAAGTGCCATTGAGATTACAGGTGTTTATGGAGCAAATAAATCTTCACAAATCAACTCTTTTATACGAAAACTAGAGAGGGTTTCCAGAAACAAAATAACAGAAAAACCAAAAAACTGGCAAGAAGTTTTCTTTTTACTAGAAGATTACATTGAAATACAAAGTGAAACTAAAAAAGTTATTTTTTTAGATGAATTTCCTTGGTTAGACACACATAAATCAGGTTTTTTAACTGCTTTTTCTGAATTTTGGAATGATTTCTGTACGAGACGAGATGATATTTTGCTCATTGTTTGTGGTTCAGCCACTTCATACATGATAAATAAAATTGTACGCAACAAGAAAACCCTACACAACCGAGTCACCCATAAAATCAACATGCAACCCTTTAAACTAAAAGCTGTCTCAAAACTTTTAGAAGTAAAAGGGTGTAGATATACCCCAAAATCTATTGTCGATACTTACATGGTTTTGGGTGGTGTTGCTAAATACATTAACGATATGGATTGTCACAAACAACAATTAGAAAATATAAATTTTCAATGTTTTGACAAAAATGGTCTTTTGGTTTATGAGTATCAAGAGCTTTATGAGTCACTCTTTAAAAATTCAGAGTGGCACTACAAAGTGATGAATTTACTATCAAAAAAGTGGAGTGGTTACATTCAAAAAGAGATTGCAAAAAACCTCAATACCTCTTCCTCTGTCATAAAAGATGTATTAGAGGAGCTTGAACTCTCAGGTTTTCTCTCTGTTGTACCAAAATTTGGACAAAAAAGCCGAGAAAAAATTTACCGAGCCACCGATGCCTTCTCTTATTTTTACAACAAATGGATGGTAAACCATCAAAATATCAAATGGCAAAATATCGCCCTATCTCAACCCTACAAAATATGGTCAGGCTTTGCATTTGAAAATATTTGTCATATCCATATTGATGAGATTAAACATGCTCTTGGTGTTTCAGGGGTCAATACCCAACTACACTACTGGAACTATATTGCCCAAACTCAAGAAGAGAAAGGGGCTCAAATAGATATGCTTTTGGAATATGTTGATGGTAGTAAAAATATTGATATTATTGAATGTAAATATTATGATGACACTTTTACCATTACAAAAAAATATTATGAAGAACTACGAAACAAGATAAATGTATTTAACAGACAAACCAAATATCGCTACAACATACGACTAATTTTTGTAACAACTTTTGGGGTCAATAAAAATGAATATTACAATGAATTGGTACATCGAGATGTTGTTATAGATGAGATTTTTTAATGATTTCAAAAAAACTTGCATCACATATTGACAAAGAAAAGATAGTTAATTAAAAAGCTAATGGGGGAAACAGGTAAAAAATAAGTCAATAGTAACGTTTTCAATGTAAAATATCATTTTAAATACTTCATACATAATTAAATACATAGGAAAAACAAAAATGAAAATACACTTCATAGGAATAGGAGGCATCGGTCTCTCAGCACTCGCAAAACTTTTAGCAAATGATGGTCATCAGATAAGTGGCTCAGACATTAAACAGACTGAAATCACCAATGATTTAGCTCTAAACTTTGGGGCAAAAATCACCATACCTCATCATGCAGATGCTGTTGAAGGGGTTGACCGTATTATCTATTCGGCTGCTGTTCGTCCAACTAACCCTGAGTACCAAAGAGCTAAAGAGTTAGGTATTGAACTGCTTTCTCGTAAAGAATCACTTAAAACCATACTTGGTGACAAGGAGGTTTATGCTGTGGGTGGGGCGCATGGTAAAAGTACCACTTCGGCGATGTTGTCGTCTATTATTCCTGATTCTAATGCTCTTATTGGAGCAATTAGCAAAGAGTTTGGTTCAAACGTTCGTTATGCAGACAACAACAAAGTGGTTTTTGAAGCCGATGAGAGTGATGAGAGCTTTTTAAACTCTAACCCTCACTTAGCTATTGTGACCAATGTTGAGCCTGAGCATATGGAATACTATGAGTATGATGAGGAGCGATTTTATAACGCTTACAGAAATTTTCTAAACCTTGCAAAAGTTCGCATTATCAATGCAGAAGATGAGTTCTTAGCTTCACTTGATATAGATGCTATTAAACTCTACCCATCTAAAGAGATTACAAACATAGAGTTTGTTTTGGTACATGGTGAGCCTCATACTCGCTTTACCTTTAAAGAGTTTGGTGATTTTGAAGTATTTGGTTTTGGAAATCACATAGCACTCGATGCTGGTTTGGCTATTTTAGGTGCTTTGGAGATGGGGGAAGATATTGAAACCATAAGAAGTAACCTTTTAAACTATAAGGGGATCAAAAAACGTTTCGATATTATTCAAAACCAAGAAAACTGTGTGGTTATAGATGACTATGGACACCATCCAACCGAGATAAAAGTAACCATGGAATCACTTCAAGCCTATAAGGCATTGAGAGGATTTAATAAACTAAATGTTATTTGGCAACCTCATAAATATAGCCGAACATTAGATAATCTACAAGCTTTTGTAGAGTGTTTTGAAGGGGTTGATGAGTTGGTTATACTTCCTATTTGGTCAGCAGGAGAACTGGAAGTGGACATCGACCTAAAAGGTGCTTTTAGCCGTTATAAACTACATATGGCTGACAGTATTACACGTAAAGATGGTGTGGTTCAGATTATTCAAGACAATAACATTATTACAGAATATAGAGAAGACCTCATTACTGCTTTTGGTGCGGGTGATATTACCTATCAAATTAGAGGGGAGGTGTAAAACTATAAGATAGATGTATCCATCTTATAGTTTTATAAAAAAGGGCTAAAGCTTAGTCCTTTTTCTTTTCAGTTGTTTCAACTTTTGCTTCTTCA
>Ga0256827_10000516_pt1 | contig 24080 bp, 29 predicted proteins | sample CV84metaG_FD_185977 | JGI IMG/M metagenome (GOLD analysis project Ga0256827, IMG submission 185977) | Hydrothermal vent microbial communities from East Pacific Rise, Pacific Ocean - CV84 | ecosystem: Environmental > Aquatic > Marine > Hydrothermal vents | place: Pacific Ocean: East Pacific Rise...
AAATTCAGCTTATTTAGCAATCCAAATTATGGCACTTCAAGATGACGAACTAAAAGTAAAACTTCAAGAGGACAGAGTAAGCAAAGCTAAAAAAGTTGAGCTTGATTCTAGTACTATTGAAGTAATTTTGTAAGTGTGACCATGTCACACGTCAAATAAATCTTGGTATAATAGAGAAATTCAAAAAGGTAACTAATGGAACTCCAACTAAAAAATATCGGAATGATAAAAGAGGCTAATGTTAAGATTGATGGTCTAACGGTTATTGCTGGGGAGAATGATACTGGAAAGAGTACCGTTGGAAAAATAATATTTTGTATTATTAAAGCTACTAGTAGATATGAAGAAGATTTTAATGAATCTAAAACATTTAAAATTGAAGAGAAGCTTGATAGATTATTTTTTTATGTAAGAAGAAACATAAATTTTATAGATGAAGAAACAGAAGAGTATTATGAAGAATTAAAAAATATACTTTCTATGGATTATTATATAGAAAACAGTCATAATCCAAAAGAATATATTGATAGTTTAAATAATCATCTTTCTCCTCTTAAAAAAACAATTGATAGATATGAAAAAAATTCAATAGATTATATAGATAAATCTCTTGGTGAACTAGAATTTATTATGAATACTCCTGAAGATAAAAATAAATCTATTGAAAATGCTTTAAATAAAGTATTTCGTTCAGAATTTGATTCTAATATTTTGAGTTTTGGTGAGAATGTCGGTTTTATAAAGTTAATTGAAAATACATTAACATTACTTGAATTGAAAATTGAAAATAATAAAATAGAAATTATAGGTGATTGTGAACCTATTGAATTTAATGAAATTACTTTTATTGAGACTCCTTTGATTTTAAATAATCATGATATGTTAATACGAAGTCAAACTGGACTAGATACTACAAAAAGAAGTTCAAGAAGACTAGGTATTCCTTATACGACTTTACATACAAAAGATTTATTTGATAAATTAAAATCGAATGAATTTATTTTTATAGATGATTTTGAGATTAATTTAAAATTAGAAATTAGCGAAATTATACAAGGCGAAATAGTATATGATGTAGATGAAAGAGATTTTGTTTATATAAAAGATAATAATAAGATACCTATTAAGAATACAGCTACAGGTATTAAGGCATTTGGTATTATTCAACTTTTAATAGATGCTGGATTTATAAATAAAAGTTCAGTACTTGTTCTTGATGAACCTGAAATACATATACATCCTAAATGGCAATTAAAATATGCTGAGTTAATATCTATTTTAGTAGATAATGGTGTCCCTATTATAGTGACTTCTCATAGTCCTTATATGATAGAGGCTTTACAACGATACAGTGATAAAAGAAATTTACAAAATAAAACGAATTTTTATCTTGCTAGTAATCGAATTATAGAAGATAAAAATAAACTTCAAGAAATATATGAAAAACTTTCAGAGCCATTTGATGAATTTGAAAAAATGGATAGTAGTATATTAAATGATTAATAAATATAATTTAAAATCTATTCTTGATACAAATTATTTGGATTGTAAGTCTACATTAAAATTAACAAGTTTAGATGATAGAAATACAACTATAAAATATCATTTATGCAATGATGAACAATTAGATGTTTTTGACTTTGATGATATTAAAGATATAGTAGATAAAGATAGTAAATCTCCTGATGCTATATATATACGAGATAAAAATTTTTATATTGTTGAATTTAAAAATCAAGACCCTTGTGATATAAATTGTAGTGATTTAAGAGAAAAGTTTACTTTTGCTATTGATTTTTTTAGTGATACAGTACAGAATATAAGAGATTATAATTTTATTATTTGTGTAGTGTATAAAAATCAAGGTGAGCATAAAAATACTCAAAGATACAAACAAGGTATTGGTAAAAAAGCTTGTTGTACTTTAGAAGATACAAATAAAAATGAATATAATAGTTTTTATAAACATATAGTTACTAAAGATGTAAATTTTTATAAAAATAATTTCAAGGAATTAAAATGTTAACATTTAGTGAAATACTACTAAAACTACAACAATATTGGGCAGAGCAGGGGTGTAACATTGTTCAGCCTTATGATATACCAGCAGGAGCAGGGACATTTCATCCAGCGACACTGCTTAGAAGCTTAGACTCTAAACCTTGGTCGGCAGCTTATGTGGCTCCATCAAGAAGACCAACCGATGGTCGTTATGGTGAGAACCCAAATAGACTTGGAGCTTACTATCAGTTTCAAGCTCTAATTAAACCTAGCCCTGACAACATTCAAGAGCTTTATTTAAAGTCATTGGAGTATTTAGGTCTTAACTTACAAGAGCATGACATCCGTTTTGTAGAAGACAACTGGGAGTCTCCAACACTTGGTGCGTGGGGTCTTGGTTGGGAAGTTTGGCTTGACGGAATGGAAGTTACTCAGTTTACTTACTTTCAACAAGTAGGGGGAATCGCTTGTGACCCTGTAGCTGTTGAGATTACTTATGGTACAGAGAGACTTGCTATGTATCTGCAAGGTGTTGAGTCTGTATTTGACATTGTGTGGAACAGACAAGGGGATAATGTTACTACTTATGCAGATGTACATAAAGAGAGTGAATATGAGTTCTCTAAATATCATTTTGAAGTAGCCAATGTAGAAAAGCTTTTAAAAGATTTTGATGATGCAAGTGCAGAGTGTAAATTGTGTTTGGATGCTGGATTACCTCTTCCTGCTTATGACCAATGTATGATTGCTTCCCATGCGTTTAATGTACTTGATGCTAGAAAAGCTATTTCTCAAGCTCAAAGACAGAATTATATTTTGAAAGTTCGTGAACTTTCTATTGGTTGTGCGAAATTGTATAAAGAGCAAGAATCAGAACGAAATGCACGTGTAAACGCGTAGGGGACGATTGCCATCGCACCAATCAACGTATAAAATCAAATTTTAAATATCAATAACAAAATGGTGTGATGGCAATCACACCCTACGGAACCCAAAATGAAAATATCAGAAATATATCAAAAATTAAATGAAATTAGCCCTTTTGAACTCCAAGAAAAATGGGATAATTCAGGGCTACTTGTGGGTGATATGAATCGAGAGTTTAAGCATATTGCTTTTGGTTTAGACTTGGATAAAGCAAGTTTAAATTCTGCACAAGAGAATACTCTATTTATTGTGCATCATCCACTTATTTTTTCAGGACTTAAAGAGTTAGATTTTTCTGTTTATCCTGCAAACCTTCTAGAGATTATGATTAAGAAAAATCTTTCACTGATTGCAATGCATACTAACTTTGACAAAACACATTTGAATGCTTATGTTTTTGAAAAAGTTTTAGGTTTTAAAAAAGAGTTTCAAGATGATTTTGTCTGTAGAACTACAGGTTCTTGGTCAAAAGATGAGTTGTTAAAACTTTTAAAAGAGAAATTAGGGCTTGAAACGCTTCGTGTGATTTCTCCAAAACAGAAAATCTCTTCTATTGCCTTAACAACTGGTGCAGGGGCTTCACTTATGGATGAGGTTAATGTTGACTGTTTTTTAACGGGTGATATTAAGTATCATGATGCCATGAAAGCGATGAGTCAAAATTTAATGATGGTAGATGTTGGTCACTATGAGAGCGAGAAGTTTTTTGTAGATATACTAAAAAGTGAGTTGGAAAATTTAGGACTTTTGGGTATAATCACGCAATCACAAAACCCATTTGAAATAAAATAAGATATTTTTTACAAATTGGTACTGCAAATAATGCTTTAAACCCCAAAGGATAGAGATTGAACAAACATTTAGAAGAGCTTATTGACCTTTCAAAACTTGACAAGTCGATTGACGACTTTACGCCACTTATTGAAACAGCACAGAAAAAAGTAGCTAGAAGAGCAACAAAAAGAGATGATATTCTTGCACAAATTGCTGAACTTAACGAAACAGTTGAAAAAGCTAATGCAACAGTTAATTCTTATGAAGAACAGATTAAAGCTTTAAACGAGCAGTTAACTTTGGGTGTTGCTAAAGAGAAAGAGGTTAAAACAGAAAAAGAGATGAAAGCTCTTTCTATGGAAGCTGAACTTGCAAAAGAGAAACTAGGTCATGCAAATGATGAAATTGAAAGACATCAAATTATTGCAGAGTCAAAAGCTGCTGAAATTGAAGCTGCAAATGTTGAACTTGAAGCTGCAAATGAAGAGTTTGAAAAAGTATCTGCTGAAGTAAATGAAAAATTAACTTCTATAGATGCTGATAAAGGTAAACTTTTTGAAGAGAGAAATACAAAAACTATGGAAATAGATATGAAAATTCTCTCTTTTTATGAAAAAATTCGTATTTGGGCTAAGAATACAGCTGTTGTACCTGTAAAAAAACAAGCATGTTATGGATGTTATATGAAGTTAAATGATAACACTTATGCTTCTTTAATTAAATCAGAAGAGATTATTACTTGTCCTCATTGTGGTAGAATTATGTATCTTGAGGTACAAACAGAAGAAGCGTAGTAGCTTTTTTTGTTGTTTTAAAAGAGTAAAGATGTTAATGGATAAACTATTTTTTATCCTCTATACAACTTTATTCTCTTTTTCTTATTTTTTAGCTATTCCCTTTCTTTATTTCTTCTCAAAACGTAATGTAAAATATAAAGTTTCTCTTCCTGCACGATTTTTTCTTAAAAATAATAGACCATTAAAAGAGAATGGAATTTGGTTCCATGTTTGTAGTTTTGGAGAGGCTAGGGCTATTTATCCTTTGTTAGATGCACTACCAAATAATGCACTTCGTTTAACGTCAACAACACAAACAGGGTATGATGCTATTGCTATAAAACAAAAAGAGCAGAGTAGATATTTACCTTTTGAACCTCTACTCTTTTCATGGTTAAAACCTCAAAAAGTACTGGTTGTTATGGAAGCAGAGTTTTGGTACTTACTTTTTGCTTTAGCTCAAAAAAGAGGAGCTAAGACACTGTTAATAAATGCTCGTATGAGTGATCGCTCTTTTCCCAAATATAAGAGAATATCTTGGCTTTATAAAAAGATTTTTGCTCATATCGATGAAGTGTATGCTCAAAGTGAACTTGATAAAGAGCGTTTAGAGATATTGGGTGCAAAAAATGTTTCTGTTATTGGAAATATTAAGCTTTCTAATATTCCAAAACCAAGTAAAGAGTTGAGAAAACCAAATGCCTTTTTTGTTTGTGGTGCCAGTACTCATGTGGGTGAAGAAAAATTAATTTTAGATGCCTTTGTGAAATTAAAAGAGGATGAATCTAACTCTAGACTTATTTTAGTTCCACGTCATCCAGAGCGTTTTGAAGAGGTCTCTAAATTAGTTGAAAGTTATGCAAAAGAATATCACTATTCATGGCATAATTACTCACAAAATGAAGCATTGAATTCAGATATAATAGTTGCTGATGTTCTTGGAGAATTGGTAAATATCTATGCTATATCTGATCTTGTTATTCTAGGTGGTGCTTTTATTAAGATTGGTGGACATAATGCTGCTGAGGCTGCTCAATTTGGATGTAAAATCATTTCAGGTGAACACTATTTTAATCAACGAGATATTTTTTCAATGATAGAAGGTATTGCTATCGTAAGTCAAGAAAATTTGGCAAGACGATTACAACAACATGCACAGTTAATGTCTACAAAAATTAAACAAAGAACAGATATTCAACCTATTTTGGACTCGATAAATGAAGTTTTATAAAATAGAAAATGAGACAGTTACCTTAAATATAAAAGCTCAACCAGCTGCGAGTAAGAATGAGTTTTCTGGTCTTTATGGAGAAGATGCTCTTAAAATTAGAGTAAAAGCAGCAGCTGTTGAGGGTGCTGCAAACAAAGAGTTGGTCAAGTTTTTGTCCAAGAGTTTTAAAGTCGCAAAAAGTGACATTAAATTTAAGTCTGGTGAAACCAGTAAAATTAAGCGTCTCTGTTTTCCTGTAACAGAAGCGTTTTTAAAAATCATGAAAGAGTTTGAAGATGGAAAAAGCATATAAATTACTAGCAACACAAGAGGGTATCTCTAATAAAAAAGCAAAAGATTTGATTGATCGTGGATTAGTTTATCACCTTGATCGTAAAATTAAAATTGCAAGAGCTGAAATGCCTAATGATACACATTTTCGTGTAGAAGAGTTAGAAAAGGTAAAAATTATTTATCAAGATGATAATATTATTGCTATTAATAAACCAGCACTGCTTGATACATATGAGTTAGCAGAAGCACTAGAAGAAGAGGAGACGGAACTTATTCATCGTCTTGATCGTGATACTTCAGGTGTACTTTTATTTGCAAGAAATGAAGCTTTTTTGGAAGATGCAATTCATGCTTTTAAGCAACGTAAAGTAAAAAAACGTTACGTTGCATGGATTGAAGGTGTCTTTTGTGAAGAGATTAAAATTGATGTTCCTATTGCCACTCATAAGCAAGGAGGGAAAGCTTTTTCAGAAGTGAATGAAGAGCGTGGACGACCTGCAATTACTATTGTTAGACCTTTAGAGATTCAAGGAAAAAAATCTAAAGTGGAAATTGAGATTATGACAGGACGTACACACCAAATTCGTGTACACCTTTCACATATTGGTCATCCTATTGTTGGTGATGAACGTTATGGTTCCGTTACTCGTTCAAAAAGAATTTTACTTCATGCTAAAGCTATTTCACTTTTAGGTTATGCTTTTGAAGCAAAAGAGCCTAGAGATATTATTAAATATAAATAAGGAGAGATCATAATGAATGGATCATTACCAGATGATAATATATTCTATTATATTGCTTATGCTGTTATTTTAGTTACTTTTTTCTTTGTTTTAAAGTCACCTAAAAAGGATGACGAGAATAAGAAAGATGATAATTAGACTTTAACCCCCATTTTGATAAAATCGCGATAATTAATATAAAAGAGAGCCATATATGTTTGATACCCTAACTGACAGTTTTAAAGGTGCTATAGATAAAATTCGTTTTTATGACGACGATAAAGCACTTAAAAAAGCACTTATAGAACTTAAAAAATCACTTCTTAAGGCAGATGTTCATCATAAAGTAGTGAAAGAACTTCTTTCAAATGTTGAAAAAGAAGTGAAAGGAAATGTTGGTAAAGAGAGTTTCTTAAAGGCATTAGAGAAAGATTTGACACGAATTTTGACAGCAGAAGGAAACCAAGGATTTGTTTTTGCTTCAAAGCCACCAACAGTTGTGTTGATGATTGGTCTTCAAGGTTCTGGTAAGACAACTACAACAGGTAAATTGGCATATTTTTTAAAAGAGCAAAAGAAGAAAAAAGTTCTTATTGCTGCTGCAGATTTACAACGTTTGGCTGCTGTAGAGCAACTTCGCCAGATTTGTGAACAGATAGATGTTACTTTGGTTGCTGATGAAAATAAGAGTCCAGAGCAGATTGTAAAAGAGGCTTTAGCAAAAGGTGAGAAAGAGCTTTATGATGTAGTTCTTATAGATACAGCTGGACGTTTAGCAATTGATGATGAGCTTATGGATGAATTAGCAAGTATTAAAAAAGTAGCTAATCCAGATGAACTTTTTTACGTTGCTGATGCAATGACAGGTATGGATGCTGTTCGTACAGCTCAAACTTTTAAAGAAAAAATTGGTATCACGGGTGTTGTTCTTTCTAAGTATGATGGTGATTCAAAAGGTGGTGTTGCAATGGGTATTGCACATCAGGTTAAAGTTCCACTTCGTTTCATTGGTGCTGGTGAAAAAATGCCTGACCTTGAACAGTTTATTCCAGATAGAATTGTCTCTCGTCTTATGGGAGCTGGTGATTTAGAGTCTTTGGCTGAGAAGACGGCAAATATTATTGATGAAAAACAAGCAAAACAGTTAACTAAAAAAATTAAAAAAGGTCAATTTAACTTTAATGACTTTTTAGAGCAGATGGAGTCAATGAAAAAGCTAGGTTCAATGAAATCAATTATGGGAATGATTCCTGGAATGGGTGGAATGGCAAAACAGATTGGTGATATGGATTTGGAGAACTCTCAAGAGATGAAACAGATTAAAGCATTGATTGGTTCAATGACAAAAAAAGAGCGTGAAAATCCTGATTTATTAAATAATACAAGAAAGAGAAGACTTGCTGCTGGTGCTGGTTTATCTCAGATGCATGTTAATCGTGTTTTAAAACAGTTTAAAAATGCAGGGAAAATGGCAAAACAGCTTTCTGGTAAAGGTGGTATGAAACAGATGCAAGAGATGATGAAACAGGCACAAGGTGGTGGAATTCCACGATAGGAATTTCATTATTTTCTCTAGTTCCCATGTTAAACGTTGGAACTAGAGAAAATCAAGCTTTTAATAATAAGAATTTAGATAAAATTCGCTTTTATAGTGTTGATGAGTGTTCTCTCATTAAGAACAGTTGTCAGTACTTGTAGGTAGTTGTTTCAATAGACAGCTCACACAGTTAATGTGTTTTAGGGATTAGTTACCCCACATATTGAATTTTAAAGAAATATTTCAAGGATTAATATGACAACAATTAGACTTACAAGAATGGGTAGAAAGAAAATGCCATTTTACAGAATCGTAGTTACAGACAGCAGAAAAAGAAGAGATGGTGGTTGGATTGAATCAATTGGTCACTATAATCCAATGATTAAAGAAGACAACTTAACAGTAGACATGGAAAGAATGGATTACTGGATTTCTGTTGGTGCTCAAATGAGTGACAGAGTTAAGAAAATTACAGGTAAATAATCGTTATGGTTACTGAATTCGTCGCTGAATATGCCAAACTGTTAGTAAGTCATCCAGAAGATATTGCTGTTTCAGTAAAGAACTTGGAAGAGAACTACAATGAGATTACTATTATTGCTAATGCAGAAGATGTAGGTAAACTTATTGGTAAAGAGGGACGAATGATTAACTCTATTAAAACGGTAATCTCTGGTTGTAAAGCTAAGGGTGGAACAAATTACCGTGTTAATGTGGAAGCAAAAAAATAGTTTATGAGTCAAAGTAAACGTTTTTTTATTGCCCAAGTGGGTAAGACCAATGGTCTACAAGGTGATTTGAAGTTACATATTCATACAGATTTTCCTGAGCAATTCAAGGTTGGGTATGAATTTCAGACGAGTTCAGGCTCTCTTGAAATTTTACGTATTAATCTTGATCGTGGGATTGTATGTTTTAAAGGGTATGAAGGTATTGATTATGCTAAAAAGCTTACCAATACAAAAATTTATGCTACTTTGGAAGAGACAAAAGAGAGATGTGAACTTGAAAAAGGTGAGCATTTCTGGTTTGATATTGAGACTTGTTCTGTAATTGAAGAGGGTGTAACTCTTGGAAAAATTATAGAGATGCAACGTTTAGCAGAGGTGAACTATATGTTCATTGAAACTGATGCAAAGTTGATTGAAGAGGGTTTTGCAACAACATTTTTAGTACCTTATATTGAGAGATATGTGGTAAAGACTGACGTTGAAAAGCAGACAGTTACAACTAAAGATGCTAAAGAGATTCTCGAAGCGAGTTAAATTTGAAATTTACTTTTGTTACACTTTTCCCTCAAATTATTGAGGGTTATTTCTCTGACTCTATTTTAAGTAGGGCTATTGAGAGTAAATTTATGTCGGTTGATTTTTTTAATCCTAGAGATTATACAAACAACAAACATATGAAAGTGGATGAACCTATGATAGGTGGAGGGGCTGGAATGTTAATGACAGCTCAACCATTGTTTGACACAATCTCAGCCATTAGAGAGAAATCTCCAAAGGCTCATGTGATTGTGGCAACACCAGTTGGAAAACCTTTTAAACAGAATGATGCAAGACGTTTGGCTGAAAAGTCTCACGTTGTTTTTGTGTCAGGACGTTATGAGGGTATGGATGAACGTTTTATTGAAGAGGCAGATGAACTATTTTCTGTAGGAGATTTCATCCTAACAGGAGGCGAATTGCCTTCTCTTATGATGTGTGATGCAATTGCTAGAAATGTAGAAGGTGTTCTTGGAAACTCGGACTCTTTAACTGTTGAAAGTTTTGAACTTTCATCACTTGAAGCTCCTTCTTTTTCTAAGCCAAAAGTCTATAATGAAATTAGTGTTCCCCAAGAGTTTTTAAAGGGAAATCACGGTAAAATTTCAGACTTAAAAAATGCTATGGCAAAGTGTAAAACGCAATACTTTAGACCAGATATGCATAAAGAGCTCAAAAAGAGCTAATTTAAAGGTGAATTATGAGAAATAAATATATTGAAAGCTTTGAACAAGCACAATTAGAAAACAAATCTGTTCCGGATTTTAGAGCAGGTGATACACTTAGAATTGCTGTTACTATTAAAGAAGGTGACAAAACAAGAGTACAAAGTTTCGAAGGTGTATGTATTGCACTTAGAGGTCAAGGTACAGGAAGAACAATGATGGTAAGAAGAATTGGTGCTAACTCTGTTGGTGTTGAAAGAATTTTCCCATTATACTCTGAGTCTATTGAGAGCATTGAAGTTCTTAGACGTGGTAGAGTTAGACGTGCAAAACTATTTTACCTTAGAGCACTTAAAGGTAAAAAAGCAAGAATTAAAGAGCTTAGAAGAAAATAATCTTCAACTTTTTAAATCTATTTTTTGGAGTTTATTTCTCAGACTCCGTTTAGGAGGGAATATTTCCCTCTTACTTCTTCTATTTCTAATTATTTTATACATAACATTTTACTATAGTCTGCTATAATTTCTCTATTATTTTATAAGGAATTTTTGTGGAATTTTTAGAAAAAATTGGTCAGCGACTTCTTTTGGTACTTCAATTTATACTTGTTTTTTTCTTTATTCTTTTTGAAGAGATTATTTGGGAAGGTATCGCTAAACCAATCTATAATAAGATTGAATCGTTACACATAACACAAAAAATTGAAGAAAAGATTGCCAATAGCAATCGATATATCATTTTAGTGGTCTTTTTAGTGTTACTTTTAGGTGTTGAGGTCGCTGGACTTTTAGCAGGGGTCTTTTTTGTACAAGGTTATGTCCTTTTTGGATTACTTCTCTATATAGCAAAGATTCCAATTGCTGCATTTGTTTTTTGGTTGTTTAAAGTTTCAAAGAAAAAACTTTTAAGTTTTAATTGGTTCAATTGGGCATATAAGAAGTTAATGGCAGGATTAGATTGGTTAAAAGCAACTACAATTTATAAAGATACTATTGAGTATATGAAACGTATGAAAAGTAGTATTAAAACTCAATGGAAAAAAATTAAAAATAGATACTTTACTAAAGAGAGTTCTTTTACCGAAGAGTTAAAATCATTTTACAGTTATATTAAAAATTTTAAAAATAATATTAAGAAGAGAAAAGAGGAAGAAAAAAATGACTAAATATGTTTTGTTTGATACAGAGACAACAGGTAATCAAACTGATGATAAAATCATTCAAATAGGTGCGATGGTTATTGGTGCTAAAGGTGCAGTAGAAGTTTATGATGAACTTTGTTCAACTGATGTTGCCATTAAAATTGAAGCGATGGAAGTTCATAATATTACTCCAGATATTATTGAGGGAAAAGCACCTTTTTCTTCAACAAAATTTTGGAAAGATTTAGTAGAGTTAAATAGTGAAAATAATTATCTTATTGCTCATAACATCAAATTTGACCTTGGTATGTTAGAGAAAGAGGGCTTTGTAAACTCTATGAAGCTTATTGATACCCTACGTTGTTCTAAGCATCTTTTTCCTGAGTCAAACTATCATCGTTTACAGTACTTTAGATACTCTCTTGGTCTCTACAAAAAAGAGCAAGAAGAGGCTGCTAAATATGGTATTACTATTAAGGCTCATGATGCTATTGGTGATGTCCTTGTTATGAAGTTATTACTTTCAGAATTAGTTGCTAGAGTAAAAGAGAAATATGCAGGAGTTAACCCAATGGTTAAACTTGAAGAGTTGACACGGACACCTGTGATGATGCAGAGTTTTAAATTTGGAAAATATAAAGGTGAGCAGATTGAAGATATCGCTCGAAGTGATGCCGGATATATTAAATGGATGTTAAAGTCGTTAGAGTTAGATGAAGATTTAAAGTATACTCTTGAGAGAGTTTTGGAGAATGTATAATATTAGTTTACCGACCATTAACTGGTCGGTAAAATTATAGGGTTTATCTACCGTAGTAAGCTTTTTTAATTGCTTGACCTAATTGATGTACAGCCATGGCATAGTGGTCTTTAGGGTTATAACGTGTAATTGCACGAAAGTTTGGCGTTCCCCACCAAAGTTCATCTCTATTATATCTACTCAATTTTATTAATGATACTGAACCCTTATATCCATAAAAGTTTGAACTTGGTCTCATACCTAAACTGTAAAGATGACTTTGTGAATATGAAGTTTTAAATCCTGTAGTTAAACCATAAAATCTTGGTTTATTATAGTATGTTTTTATGGTTACAGGAATACGTGGATTCCATTTCCCTTTACCTCTAAAGTAGTTAGCAATACTTCCAATAGCATCTGCCGTATTAAATAAATCTGTATGTCCATCTTGATTTAAATCTACAGCATATTCTCTAAAAGAGCTTGGCATAAATTGTGCTAGTCCAAATGCACCAGCGTAAGAGCCTTTAATTGCTTGTGGATTTACTTTTTCATCTTTAATCATTAAAAGATAATTTTCTAGTTCAGAAGAGAAGAATTTAGAGCGTTTTTTATATTCTAAAGAAAGCGTTGTTAATGCATTTAAAACAGAGTGTTTACCTGTATATCCACCAAAGTTTGTCTCAACACCAATAATACCTACAATATATTCTGGTGCAACACCATATTTATGTGCTGCTAAGTTAAGCCATTTTGCATTTTCCCTCCAAAATGATACACCTTTTGTAATTCTTTTTGTTGTAAGAAAATTACTACGATATTTATCCCATGAACCAATTTGTGTTGCTTTAGAATAAGTTGGTTTACTTGTTTTAAAAACATTATATTTTTTAAGTGCATCTGTATCTCTTTGAACAGTTGAAAAAATTGCATTAAGTTCATATTGGTCGTAATTATATTTACGGGACATCATACTAATAAATTGTTTAAGCTTATAGTTCTGTCCATAAGCACCTTGTAAATAGGGAGTTCTTTGTGGAATATATGGAGGTAATACAGTTGTTGTACTTACTTCAGGGTAAACTAATATTTGAGGATCAGTGGGAATAGTTATATTTTCTGGTGGATAGGTAGTGGCAATAGGAATAGTATTTGGGTTATTCGTCGTTGTTTTATTTGTTTTTACACAACCGTTACTTAGTAAAAGTAGAAAAGGTATAAGGGTTAAGTGTTTTATATTAGTCATAGCTAAAATCCTTTTTTATTGAATTTTAGCATAAAATCGTGAGTATACTGTCTCTTAGGTGTCTATTTTTTACCTAAAATATGGTGTAAAAACATTATTTGTGCAAAAACTGGTGCAAAGATATTAAGAAGAGGAATATAATTAAAGAGCGATGCTACCATGGCAATAATATTAGATTTTTTTCTTTTTTGTTTTAACTCTTTTTTGTCAGTTATAAAAAGTCCACCTACATCATGTACAGTTGGTGATTTAAGTAAAATAGACCATAAATAGAGCATAAGTGCTTGTCCTAAAAGTGGAACAAAAAGTAAAGGAGAAAGAATAATGACAAGAACTAAAAAAAGTAAAGTTGACGAGAGTGTTGCTGAAATTGAACCACCAATAGATGGTGAAGCGACAACTTTTACAGTAGGGTAATGTTTTTTAGCTAAAGCAATAAGTAGTTTTTCACTATATAAAGAGGTAAGGGTAGAGATGGTAATAATAATGAGAATATAACCAGCAAATGGTGCTGCAATGTATGCTACTGTATCTTGCAACCACTCAAAAGGAATCCATGTAAGATATGAGGTAATAAAGCTTGAGAAAGCATTCCAAAAATACCAAAGAAGTGCTATCCATAGAGCAATACTTCCTAGACCAATTTTTAAAATAAATTTTAGCACCATAGGGCTTAGAATATCTTGTAGACTCTTTTTAATGGTATTTGTCATTTTTACTCCTACAGATAGTTGTTTTTAAATTCTACGTAACGTGCAGCAGAAGCATAGAGTTCTGCTACTTCTTCATCAGTTAATTCACGGATTACTTTTGCAGGACTTCCCATGATTAGACTTCTAGGAGGAAAAACTTTGTTTTTTGTCACTAGTGAACTAGCACCTACAATAGACTCTTTTCCAATAACTGCGCCATCAAGAATAGTAGCTGACATTCCAATGAGACAAGCATCTTCAATGGTGCATCCATGAAGCATTACTCTGTGACCAACAGTTACGTCGTTACCTATGATTGTTGGGTTTCCATCGCTCATATCATCTTTTTTATGATGTGTTACATGTACCATACTAAGATCTTGAATGTTACTTCTATCACCAATTGTAATGTGATGAACATCTCCACGAACTACACACCCAAACCAAATGGCAGAATCTTCACCTATTGTTGTTCTTCCAATAACGGTGGAACCATCAGCAATCCATGCACCTTTTTTTAGCGTTGGTGTCCACTCTTTATATTTTACTGTCATTTTTAATCCTTTAAAACTTTTTTGGCTAATTGTGTAACATATTCTGGAGTCTCTTTTTGGCTTTTATCATGAATTTTTGTAATATAATCTTCTAAAATTTCATGATTGTTAATGATTTTATTATCACCTTGTTTTACCTGTTTATATTCACCTGAACTTTTAAGTTTCCAACGTAGTTGGTTATCTTGAAGTTGCAGTGAAAGAATTTGCTTAATTTTTTGTGCTAAAAGAGGCTCTTTTATAGGGGTTAATATCTCAATACGTCTAATAAGATTTCTTGGCATTAAGTCAGCAGAGGAGATGTAACACTCATTTTTATCATGCTTAAAGATATATATTCTTGGATGCTCAAGATATTTTCCAATAATAGAGTGTACAGTAATGTTCTCACTAACATTTTTAATGCCAGGTTTTAAAGCACAAATTCCACGAATAATGAGTTGTATTTTAGATCCTGCTATTGAAGCTTTGTAGAGTGACTGAATGATTTCTGGGTCAACTAAAGAGTTTGCTTTTAAGATAATATGACCCTCCTCTTTAAAAGAAGCCTCATTTTCAATCATACTAATGAGCTTTGGTTTTATATGATCGGGAGAAAGTGTTAAAGTTTTTAGTTCACTATGATTTGAAAATCCCGTTAAGAAGTGAAAAAATTTAGTTACATCCGTATTAAACTCTGGTTTACTAGTAAAGTAACTCATATCAGTATATATTCTTGAAGTAGTAGGGTTATAGTTTCCTGTCCCTAAGTGTACATAAGCTTGAAGTTTTTTCTCTTTACGTTTGGTTACTTGTGCTACTTTTGCATGAACTTTTAGACCTTTAATTCCATAAATTACATGAGCACCTGCTTCTTCTAATGCTCTAGCCCAATGTAGATTGTTCTCTTCATCAAATCGTGCTTTTAGTTCAACGAGTACCGTTACTTGTTTTCCAGCTTTTGCTGCTTTAATGAGTGCTGTAACAATGGGTGAGTTTTTTCCAACACGGTAAAGAGTCATACGCATAGAGAGTGTTGCTGGATCTTTAGCTGCTTCTTGAATAAATCGTACGACAGGATCAAAGCTCTCAAAAGGATGGTAGAGTAGTACATCTTGTTTTTCAATGGCTTTAAAAAGGTTTTTGTTCTCTGAGAATGGAGGTAAGTTCTTTGGACTGTATGTAGGAAGAGTTAGGTGTGAAAGTGAAGCTTCGCCTACAATATGCCAAAGTGTTCCTAAATTTAAAGGAATATTGTAATAGTAGATGTCAAGAGGATCAAGCTCTAAATGGGTAGTTAAGAACTTAATAAGATCTTCATCGACTCCTTCCATGAGTTCTAAACGAATAAGCATACCACGGTTTCTTGTACGCAGTCCCTCTTCCATAATCTCAATAAAGTCATCAGCTTCCTCTTCTTCAATCTCTAAGTCAGCATTTCTTGTAACTCTAAATGGAGTAGAAGAGATTTTTTTGAGTCCTTGAAACAGTTCACCAGAGAAGTGGTCTACTACATTTTCAATTGGAACATAGTAGTGGTCAACTTGTAAAAAACGAGGTAAAATTCTAGGAATCCTGATAAGTCCATGTTTTATGTTCCCCTCATCATCTTCAAATTTTAATGCAAGTGCAAAGCTAAGGTTATTTAAGTGAGGAAATGGATGTTTAGCATCAATAGCAATAGGCATAATGACAGGAAAAAGTTGTTCAAAAAATTCATTCTCAATAATTTCTTGCTGTTTAGTTGAGAGTTCATCAAAAGATTTAATGGCAACTTTATGCTCTTTTAAATCTTCCATGATATTCTGAAAAGTAGATTCAACTACTTTATGCTCTTTATGAATGGTCTTATGAATGGCTTTAAGTTGTTCTGCTGGAGTTAGTTTATCAATAGCTGTCTCTTGAACTCTTGCTTTAAAAAGTGCTTTTAATCCTGCGACTCGAATCATATAAAATTCATCAAGATTAGTTCCATAAATAGCAATAAATTTTAGACGTTCAAGAGGGGGTAATGATTTATTTTTTGCTTGTGCTAATACACGGCTGTTAAATTTTAGCCAAGAGAGTTCACGGTTAAAATAGAGGTCTGGGGAGGTTAAATCTATACTACTCATCTGTTTCCTTACATATATAATAATTTATTTGATGATTTTTCGTATTATATCATAGGATAGTCAATTCACCGACCACCTATGTTTACAATTTTTTAATCTTTGCTATTTGGTCACGCAATCTAGCAGCTTCTTCAAACTCTAAGTTCTTAGCAGCTACTAACATTTTTGCTTTTAACTCTTTAACCATTTGTTGTCGCTCAGCTTTTGGCATTTTGTCTATTTTGGAACGTTTGTTATAAAGTTCACCAGCATCCTCTACTTTTAAATCTGTGTCAAGTTCCCTTAGTGTTGTTTTTGGTGTAATACCATGCTTTTTATTGTACTCTATCTGCTTTTCACGACGATTAGAGGTAATTTCAATAGTTGCTTTCATCGAATCAGTCATTTTATTAGCATAAAATAGTACTTGTCCATTAGAGTTTCTAGCAGCCCGTCCAGAGGTTTGAATAAGCGAAGTACGAGAGCGTAAAAAGCCCTCTTTATCTGCATCGAGTATGGCAACCAAACTTACTTCTGGTAAATCAAGCCCTTCTCTTAGAAGGTTAATTCCTACTAAAATGTCAAACTCACCCAAACGTAATGAGCGAATGACTTGGTTACGCTCAATTGCATCTAAGTCTGAGTGCATGTAGCGTACTCTTAAACCCAAATCGTTGTAATAAGTGGTTAACTCCTCAGCCATTTTTTTAGTAAGAACTGTAACCAGTACACGTTCACCTTTTGCAATGACAGGTTTCATACGGTCATGCAGATTCTCCACTTGGTAAGTACTAGAAATAACCTCAATAGGTGGGTCAAGCAGTCCTGTTGGTCGTACTACTTGTTCGGCAACCACAGAAGAGAGGTCAATCTCTAGTTCGTTTGGTGTGGCTGAGACAAACAAAAAGTAGGGTGCTTTGTTGATGTATTCATCAAACATTAGTGGACGGTTGTCGAGTGCAGAGGGGAGTCTGAACCCATGTTCCACCAACACCTCTTTACGACTTCGGTCACCTGCGTACATTCCTCTAAACTGAGAAAGAGAGACATGAGACTCATCTACAATACATAAAAAGTCATGCCCGTGCATCGCTTCAAAGTAGTCCATCATAGAAAATGGAGTCTCACCTACGGCTTTACCAGTAAGGTGGCGAGAGTAGTTTTCAATTCCTTTACACATTCCTGTAGCTTCAATCATTTCTAGGTCAAACTCAACACGTTGTTTAAGACGGTTGTACTCTAACATTCGGTCCTCTTTTTGATAAAAGGCTAAACGTTCGCCCAGTTCTGTCTCTATACTTTTAACGGCAAGAGCCAGTTTTTCTTGTGAGACAATAAATTGATTTGCAGCATAAACAGTAGCCTCTTTAAAATGCTCCATCTTTTCACCAGTAAGCGTGTTAAAGGTGTAAATGTCTTCTATTTCATCTCCAAAGAACTCAACACGAATAGCAAACTCTTCATTGTAAGCTGGGTAGATGTCAATGACTTCACCATTGACCCTAAAGTCCCCACGGTCAAAAAACTCGTCATTTCTTTTGTATCCCATTTCGACCAGTTTCAGTAGTAGAGCTTTTTGAGCATACTCATCGCCCACTACAAGTTTTTGAACAATGGTTTTGTAGTCTTCGGGAGAACCTAACCCATAGTTAGCAGAAACAGATGCAATAACAATAACATCTTTATGGCTAAGAAGCGAAGCTGTGGTAGAGAGACGCAAACGTTCTAACTCTTCATTAATAGAAGAGTCTTTCTCAATAAACAGATCTTGTCTTGGAATGTATGCTTCTGGTTGGTAGTAGTCATAGTAGCTAATAAAATACTCAACATGGTTGTTAGGAAAAAAAGTTCTAAATTCACTGTAGAGTTGAGCAGCTAAAGTTTTGTTATGCGTCATAATAAGTGTTGGTTTGTTTGTTTTTTCAATGACTTTAGCCATGGTGTAAGTTTTTCCTGAACCTGTTACACCTAGTAATGTTTGGTATTGGTTACCTTCTAAAATAGAGTTACTTAATGTTTCAATAGCTTTTGGTTGATCACCTGCTGGTTGGTATTTTGAATTGACTGTAAATGTTGGCATAGGTATTCTTTTTTAAAATTTATATTATATAGTAAGTAAATGTTCTAAACGTAGGGTTAATTTTTGAATGAATACTTCATACTCTTCAATTTTAGAAAGGTCACTTTTGAGTTTTCTATTTTCTGCCTCTAATACTTCTTGTCTCTCTAATATATTCTCAATTTGTTGTGTTAATTTATCTAATGAAGTAATGATTAATCCTTTAGCTATATAATGGTATGATAAATAGTATAATAACACAAAAAAGGAGCTTTGTATGAAAAAAATTGTTTTTACCATCGGGGGTAGACGATTGGAAGTAGATTTAGAAGATGATTTTGCTCAATATCTCTCTAATGATTTGTTAAAAAACAAAGTTGCTTTAGATAGAGATAATGAGATTAGTAAGCTTTTACAGCTTTACTTAAAAAGTTTACATAAAGAGTTTAATTCAGAAGAACAAATAAAAATAATATTAAACCAGATAGAGGATTCAAATTAGTAGTAAATATGAAATAATTAATTATTTCTTAATAAAAATATATAATTAAGTAATTTATTTTATTTTTTATCTTATAATACTCTTAGTTCAAAAAACAAAGAAAAAGAACTAAAAATATTTTAAGGAGTCATTATGACAAACACAAACAACGTACAAACAAAAAAAGGTTTTACAATGATCGAATTGATCTTTGTAATTGTAATTATTGGTATTTTAGCAGCAGTTGCTATTCCAAGACTAGCAGCTACGAGAGATGATGCAAAAGTTGCAACAGGACTTTCAGAAGTTTCTATGGTAATTAGAGAAATGAGTAACACATATACTGCAAAAGGTGATTACAATGCAACTGATATATCAACAGTAACAAATGTAACATTATATAACTCAACATGTTCTAATACTGTTGGTGCATTAACAAGTGGAGGTACTTACACTTACTGTACTCCAGATAATGCTGGAGATAAAGAAGCTTGTGTTAAATATACTACTACAAACACAAAAGGTGAGTTAAAAGTTGAAGCAGTTTCTGGTGCAACTGGAGATATTTGTAAAGGTATTCAAGGATCTTCAACATATAAAAATGACCTTAACGGTACTAAATATAATGGTGGTTCAAGAGTATCTTTCTAAGATATTCTTTAAATCTTTTATCTATAGAAATATAGATAGAAGATTATTTTATTTTTAAAATTAAATAGATAACTTTAATTTTAAAAATAAAATATTAAGAATAGATGATGAAATTAAAAAAAGCTTTTACTGTAGTAGAATTAATATTTGTTATTATGATAATTGGTATTTTAGCACTTGTCGCAATTCCTAGATTGGCTGCTACGACAGATGATGCTAAAATTTCAATAAATTTAAATCATCTAGGTACTATTATTAATGATTTTAGTGCTTATTATACTACGTATGATCATTTTAGTGGAAATATAGATAATATGACTAATATTAAAGAGATTAACTATACAACTCCATGGAATAGTAGTACTCAAAAAGGTACTCTTACTTATTATACTTTAGACGAACAAAATAATTTAGAGAGTTGTATTCGTATTTTTTTAAGTAATAGTGAAGGAAATATGACACTTGAAAGTATTATCTCTCCACATGGAACTATTTGTAAAGATTTACAGAATATTCCAACTTATTTAAACTATGTTGGTGAGAAACTTTTTGGTGGAAATAGAGTAAAATTTTAAAGGATATAAAAGATGAAAAATATAAAATCAAAATCAGCATTTACAATGATAGAGTTAATTTTTATAATTGTAATTATTGGAATTTTAGCTTCTGTAGCTATTCCTAAATTAGCAGCAACGAGAGATGATGCACAAATAACAAAAGCTAGAGTAATGGTAGCATCAATTCGTAATGCACTTGCTATGGAGAGACAAAAACGTGTTTTACGTGGAAACTTTGCTAAAATTATAGCTGTTGGTGGAAGTACCAATGTTTTTGGTTATTTTGATAACAACAGTTCTCAGCCAGCTGTTTTAGAGTATGCATTGAAATCTGAAGATAAAAAAGATAAATGGTTGTTTTCCTCAGGTACAGGGAAAAATGGACGTGATCAATATATCTTTAAATCAGTATTGGGAGATGTACCATTTGAAGTTGTAGATGGTAAGTTTGAGTGTGAACCTTCTAAAACCAATAACACAAACTCTACAGGATGTACACAGTTAACAAATTAAGCTTATGCTATAATCTCCTCAATATTTACTGAGGAGATTCTTATTTATTACTACACCGTTACGCTTCTTCGCTCTTCAGCACCAACACTTACTTACCATGCAGAAAAATCTCTAAAAATTGGACAACTTGTTGATGTCCCTGTACATTCAAAAACAAAGTTAGCAATGGTTTTAAAAGAGGTTGAGAAGCCTGAGGAGTTTGAGACTTCTGAGATTTTCAATGTTTTAGATAAGTACTACAGCAGTTCTCAAATTGAGATTGCTAAGTTTATCTCCTCTTATTATTTTTCATCTCTTGGTGAAGCTATTGCTCTTTTTGTACCATACCGAAACCCTTGTTCCCACGTTCCACGTGGGAACGTAGATGAGAATTTGAATAATAAAAAAATATTGGATACGAGTATGCATTCCCACGTGGAACGTGGGAACGAGTTACCAAGACTCTCAGAAGACCAACAAAAAGCCTACAACTCATTAGTAAACAAAGAAAAAGCCTTACTTTTTGGTGTAACAGGTTCTGGTAAGACAGAGATTTTTATACACCTTATGACAAAAATCATAGAAGAGGGTAAACAGTGCATTTTTTTAATGCCTGAAATTTCACTAACTCCACAGATGGAGAGTCGTCTTAAAAAATACTTTGGTGAACGTTTGGTCATGTGGCACTCTAAGTTGACTAAAAAACAAAAAGAGAAGATTTTAGAGAAGATTTACAACAAAGAGGTAGACATTGTAGCTGGGGCTAGGTCTGCATTGTTTACTCCTTTAGAAAATATAGGAATGATTATTGTCGATGAAGAGCATGATGACTCTTATAAAGCTATGATGAAACCACGTTACCATGCACGAGATATGGCTGTCTATATGGGGCAGAAGTTAGGAGCGAAGGTTCTTTTGGCTTCGGCAACACCTAGTCTTGGCTCTTACCACAAGTATGATGTGGTAAAACTCTCTAAACCTTTCATAAAGACAAAAAAGAATTACTACTTTGTAGATGGAACCACACTTACAAATGGGATGATAAAAAGGGTTAGAGGCAATTTTGAAGCAGGAGAGCAGTCGCTTCTGTTTGTGCCAACGCGTGGGAACTTTAAGTACCTATATTGTCAAAAATGTGGAAAAACTCACTTGTGTCCTTACTGTTCTGTGGGCATGGCATTGCACCGAAATGTTAGGCACTTGAAGTGTCACTACTGTAACTTTACAGAAGCCATTAGAGAGAGTTGTGTCTCTTGTGGACACAGACCACTTACAAGTGAGCGTATGGGAACAGCAGAAGCAAAAGAGATGATAGAGAATGGCATTCCTGAGATGGTTGTGGAGCAGTTCGACCGTGATAGCATTAGCACAGCTGGAAAATTAAAAAAAGCTTTAAAGCGTTTTGAAAACAAGGAGAGTCACCTGCTTTTGGGAACGCAGATGCTCTCTAAAGGGCATGACTATGCGAACATTACGCTTAGTGTTATTTTGGGTATGGACTATATGCTAGGACTTGGTGACTACCGTGCAAGAGAGAGGGCAATGAGTCTGCTCATACAAATTGCAGGTCGTTCGGGTCGTGCTAAGTCTGCCGATGTCATTGTTCAGTCACAAAATGAAGAGTTTTTTAAGATGTACTTGCATGACTATGAAGCATTTTTAAAAGATGAGATGTTCTTTGTGGAAGATATGTACCCACCTTTTGTAACTTTGGCACGCATTTTGATTTCTCATGTTAAAGAGGAGAAAGCTGGGAAGACTACGCTAGACACAGTAACAAAACTAAAAGCTTTTGAAGGTGTTGAGATTGTCGGGCAGGGGAAGGCACCTATTGAGCGTATTGCAAATAAGTATCGGTTTCATATTTTGTTGCGTTCTAGTTCACGCAAAGAGATGTTAAAGGCACTATATGCCGTCAATAATCCTGCAATTGAAATTGATATGGATCCAGTCGAATTTTCTTAAGAATTTTAGGTAGAATTTGGTATAACTAATATATAAAAATTGAATATAAAGAAGAGAATATGATAGAGAGAGTTCCCACTAAAAAAATATTTGTAGGTGATGTAGCCGTAGGTGGTGATGCACCTATTTCTGTACAGTCCATGACATACTCTGACACACATAATGTGGCTGAAACAGTAGAGCAGATTAACCGTTTGCATTTTGCTGGGGCTGACATGGTTCGTGTGGCTGTTCCTAAAATGGAAGATGCGTTGGCACTAAAAGCTATTAAAGAGCAGATTTCTCTGCCTCTTATTGCAGATATTCACTTTAACTATAAACTTGCACTTGAAGCTGCTAAGTGGGTTGATTGTATTCGTTTTAACCCAGGAAATATTAACGATAAAAATAAGATAAAAGAGATTGTAAAAGCGTGTCAAGAACGCTCTTTGCCTGTGCGTATTGGGGTAAATGCTGGGTCACTTGAAGATGAGTTTGAGAACCGTTATGGTGCAACAGCAGAAGGCATGGTAGCAAGTGCAGAGTACAACATTAAGTTCTTGGAAGATTTAGGTTTTACTGACATTAAAGTTTCACTAAAAGCTTCAGATGTTGAGAGAACTGTAGATGCTTACAGAATGTTACGTCCTAAAAATCACTACCCATTCCACTTGGGCGTTACTGAGGCTGGAACTATTTTTCATGCTACAGTGAAGTCCTCTATTGGTCTTGGTGCATTGTTACTTGATGGTATTGGTGATACGATGAGAATCTCCATTACTGGTGAGCTTGAAGAGGAGATTAAAGTTGGGAAAGCCATCTTGAAAGATTCTGGTAGGGTAAAAGAGGGGTTAAATATTATCTCTTGTCCTACTTGTGGACGAATAGAAGCTGACTTGGTTTCAGCAGTAGCAGAAGTGGAGCGAAGAACGGCACATATTAAGACTCCAATGGATGTCTCAGTCATGGGTTGTGTGGTTAATGCCATTGGTGAAGCTAAACACGCTGACGTTGCCATTGCCTATGGTAAAGAGGCTGGGCTTGTTATGATAAAAGGTGAAGTGGTTGCACGGCTTCCTGAAAATGAATTGGTTGATAGGTTTGTTGAAGAAGTTGAAGCTTTTGCAGCTAAAAATGTTTAGGGAGTTTATATGAGCGAAAATATGTACAACCTAAACATTGAGAGAGCTGTTCTTTCAGCCATTATATTTGATCCTCAAATATTTGAAGAGATTGCTGCTAAGTTAAAAAATCACGATTTTTACTTGCCTTTTCACC
>Ga0256827_10000517_pt1 | contig 24023 bp, 16 predicted proteins | sample CV84metaG_FD_185977 | JGI IMG/M metagenome (GOLD analysis project Ga0256827, IMG submission 185977) | Hydrothermal vent microbial communities from East Pacific Rise, Pacific Ocean - CV84 | ecosystem: Environmental > Aquatic > Marine > Hydrothermal vents | place: Pacific Ocean: East Pacific Rise...
TGGAAAAGCAAAGCTTCTTCCTGTAGATTGGAAACCCTTAGCCGAGAGTTGTAATCCTAATTTTCCTCTTAATTTAAACACAGGAAGAACAGTTGAGCAGTGGCATACACGAACAAAAACCAAAACTATTGGGCTTCTTAATGACTTAGCTCCTGAAGCTTGGGTAGAGTTAAACCCAAAAGATGCCAAAAAGCTAAAAGTAAAAAGTGGAGACAGAATTAAGATAGGTTCTATTCGTGGAAGTGTAGAAGATTTAATGGTAAAAGTAACCGAAGTGGTACGCGAGGGTGACTGTTTTGTACCTTTTCACTTTGCAGAGCAGATGATAAATAACGTTACCATTGCCGATTTTGACCCTAAATCATTTGAGCCAAATTTTAAACAGTGTGCTGTTAATATTTATAGTAGTGAACTGCCTGAAGGGATTAAGATGAAAGAGACCGAGATTGCAGGAGCATTAGAAAAACCTATAGAGATAGAGTTGAATCACGAGACAATTAAAGAGAAAGTAAAGAGTAAAGTTTAATAAGCTATAAAAATATTTAAAAATAAAAAATAGATATAAAATAGCTATTACATTGTGTAACATTTATAAAATGGTTAAAAATTAACCATAAATTATCTAAAAAAAAGTTGTTTATTGATGTATACTAGATTTAATTTATTACAAAGGATTGATATGAAAAAGATTTTACTTTCTACAATTGCTATTGCAACAGTTGTAACTTCACTACAAGCAACAGAGGTTAAGGGAAAAGGGCAGTTATACTACTATACAACTGATAATTCAGGTGTGGGGAGTCTCTTTGAAAAAGAGAGTACACAATCAGCAGGTGCTGTTACATTAGATGTAACACATAAAGTATCTGATGCTATTACAGCAAACTTTTCAGCTATAGGACACTCTCATTTAGGAGATAGTTTAGGTGAAACTAAAATGGAGGGTTCTCGTGCAGGTGGTTATTTTAATGTAGCAAACTTAACAGGAACTTTTGCAGATACTACAGTTGTTTTAGGTCGTCAACTTTTGGCTACTCCTATGTTAGGTGGTTTTGATTGGAAATTAGCACCAGGTGCATTTGAAGCAGCTACTTTAGTAAATAATTCTGTTGATAAATTTACATTTATTGCATCTTATGTTAATAAGTGGAGAGCAAATGATAGTGGAGATACTTTTGCTAAATTAGATGATGATAACTTTGCTATTGGAGCAGGATATAGTGATGTTGTTGATGCTAACCTTTGGTATTATAATGTTGATGCTTTAGCATATACACAAGTTTATGCTGATGTTTCAAAAGAGTTTAATGGTGTAACTGTTTCTGGTCAAGGGGCAACAACAGATTATGATGCAGGAGATGACTCAACAGCTTATGGTTTAAAAGTAGGAACAGCACTCGCTGGTGTTGATGTAAGTGCATCTTACAATCATGTTGAAGATAGATCAGCGGGTATGGTAGGTATTGACTCTATGTATACTAGTTCATGGAATCATTTTGCATCACAAGATATTGGGGACTCTTGGAAATTAGAGGCTTCTAAAGAGCTTTCTGGGATTAGTACAACTTTGAGTTATGCTGATTATGAGACAGATGGAAATGAGTTAGATCTTATTTTAGGATATACAATATCTGATAAGACATCTATTGATACTATTTTCACAAATACAAAATATTCAGAAAATAGTGATGCAGATAATGCATTAGAAGTTATTGCTACTTATAACTTTTAATCTATAAGCTAAACTATTGACCTAAGGTATGTCTCTAAACTACCTTAGTTACAGTTTCTGTGACTTTCACATTTTCTTATAACACAAGCTTCTTTAACTTGTAATTTTCCGAGCTTGTGTTTTTATACTCTATTTCTTTAAATCATTACTTCAATATACCAATAATCCTTTAAATACTAAGATTAATACTATACAATAAGATAATAGTATATTGATTGGGAGTCTATAAATATGGTTAAAAAATTAAGAGTCTTGGGGTTGACTTTTTTAATACTCTTTACAACAGCTTGTTCAACAATGGTAAATAAACAGGATGTAAAACTTTCGTTAGATAAAAAATATGCAGTTGCTTCATTTTGGAACTATACTGAAACACCTATGGCTGGTCTACGTGCTTCAACTATTGTTGAATCTGTTTTAGCAAAAAAGGGTATATCTCTTTACTCTTTGATTGAGGGTAGTGAAGAGATAGCAAATGCAGATAGTAAAAAGGCTTTTTTAAAAGCTAAAAAAGAGGAAGCCAAAAGATTAGGTGCAGAGTATTTAGTCTTTGGTAATGTTCAAGAGTGGCGTTATAAAACAGGAATTGATGGTGAACCTGTTGTTAGTTTTAGTATGAATGTTGTAGATTTATCAAATAATAAAGTTGTCTTCTCGGGTGTTGGTGCAAAAAGTGCTTGGGGACATAAATCTATAGGTATTGTTGCTCAAGAGATTGCCCAAGAGTTAATTCCTCAATTTGTAAAATAGAAAGATGACATTAAAAAAACGTTCTCCACTACTTCAAGCTATTGAAGTTGTTCTTTTGACAATTGCTATTGTTGGAATAGGTTATTATATTGATGAAAAAGATTCTCTTTTAATTCACTATGATTTCTCTTTTCTTATTTTATGGTTGGCTGTTGTAACTCTTTTTTATGGTTTAGCCATGGGATTAGTTATGTGGGTAACTTTTGCAGGGATAACAACCTTTTTATATATTGAAGACCCTATTTATATTACTGTACTGCTTGAAAATTTGGCTTTTGTATTTCTTTTTGGGCTTTTTTTCTCTAATGTGCATAGTGAAATTGATAAGTATCAAATACAGAATAGATATTTTCAATTACGATTAAAAGAGTTAACCTCTGCTTTTTTTACACTAAAAATTTCTCATGATAAGTTAGAATCTATATATATCACTCAACCAGCCTCATTTCGTTTTGTTATCTCTGAGGTTCTAGAGAGTTGTGATCATAATACACCAGAGTTAAGTGCAAAGAATAGTTTAAAAGTGCTTAAAAAGTTTTTCTCTGTTAACTCTGCAATGATTTTTAGGGTCAAGAATAAGACACTGAGGCAGTGTTTCTCCTCTATAGGTGATATAGATATTGAAGTTAATAAAAACGATAAGTTGATAGAGGAGGCTCTTTTACAGAAAAGAGCAATTTATCTGAAAGATTTAGAAGAGAAAGAGCAGACATCATATATATATGCTGTTCCATTTCTTGATAAACGAGGAAAGGTTGTGGCTCTTCTTATTGTAAAAGATATTCCTTTTCTTTTTTATAATGAAGATACTCTTTTAAAAATTAATGTTGTATTTACCTATATTTGGACAGAGTATAAAAAACGAGCCTCTCTTGATAGACTTGAATCAAATAAAAAAGAGAACTCTATGTTGGTTTATGAGAATCATGAACATCAAGATATTGTTGATTTTAAATTGGAAGTAACACGTTTAATCAATATTTTAAATGGATTTAAACTTGATAGTAGAATATATGCAATTTTTACGAAAAGTGAGTATATAAATAAAGAGATTCAAGATTTTATATATCTTAATGAAGAGTTAGAGGTGTTAGATCAGCATATATCTATTAATTGTAATGGTCGATACCTTCACTTTATTCTATTTCCTTTTGTTTCTCTTCCTGATATGTATAAAAGAGCTAAAAATTTAGATGAAAAGTTGAATAAAATAGAAGTTTTTGAAGATGGTTTAGAGGAAAATTTAGGAGAGAATAGATTTGCTTCTCTTGAGACTAAGCATCTTAGTGTTAAAAATTTTAATACTCTTTTAGAGGAGTATGGTTGTGTTTGATAAGTTTAGTTTTTCCTATTTATCTGAGCTTCTTCATGCAGAAAACTCATGGGAAGATATACTTTTTTTTGTTGCTGGAGAGATAGGATTTTGGATGCTTTTCTCTTTTCTATTAATAGTTTTTCTTCCTAAAAAATATAAGGAATATAGATTAGAGATATTTATCTTTTTTGTAGTTATTAATGTTGGTCTACTCTTTATTGGTGTAATCTTAACATTTCTTATGATTCTTTTTGGATTCTCTTGGGCAACACATCGTATCTCTAGACCCTCTTATGAGACAGTATATTTTGAAGAGCAGGTTGCTCAATTTCCTATGGTTTATAGTGAATTTCATGAAGGTGTTTTAGCATTAGATAGTAAGTTTGGAGAGACTATTTCATCCGATGAGAAGATTAAATCATTAAAAATTTTATACGATAGTAATGCACAAGGTAATATTGGTAAAATCAAACATTTTTTATCTGATAGTTCTGATGAGACAAGGCTTTATGCTTTTGCTTTGGTCTCTTCATTTGAGAAAAGTCTTAATCATGAAATTAAAGAGCTTCAAGGAAAAATAGATTCTGTAAAGAGTTCTATAAATAAAGAGAAATTAAATTTTGAGTTGGCATTGGTCTATTGGCAGTTTATTTTTCATGGAGTTGCAAATCGACAGTTGACATCTTTTTATACTGATAAAATAGAGAAAATATTAAAAGATATTAGTAGTAATACTAGTGCGTTTGTTCTTCTTGGTAAGATTCAAATTTTTAATAAAGAGTATGATAGGGCAGAAGAGTATTTTAATAGAGCAATTGAACTTGGTGTTTCTGAAAAATCTCTTGCTACTTTTTTTGCAGAGATTAAATATGGTCAAAGAAAATATGATGCTATCTCTCAATATATTTTAGCTGATGAGTTTGATATTGATTTACGATTGAAACCACTTATTTCTGTCTGGAGAGGTTAATGAAAGTTCTGTTAGATAAAGGGGAATTTGATATATTAATTCCATGTGAAGGGACATATCCTTATGTTCGAGGTGGTGTATCCTCTTGGATTGCACAGCTTATATCTGGGTTACCTCAATATACTTTTGGTATCGCTTTTATAGGAAGTGTACGGAGTGATTATTCTCCTAAACCACTTTTTGAATTTCCAGATAATCTATTTTTTGTTGTAGAACTATTTATGTTTGATGAAGATGAAAAAGTTCCTATAAAAGCTCAAAATGGAGATATTGAGAGTTTTGAAAAGATTGAAAATCTATATAATTGGTTTAAGAGTGGTCAAGATAATAATAGTTTTCCAAAAGAGTTAAAAAGTTTAGATTTTTATCTTAATCTTGTAGATGAAGCAACTTTCCTATATAGTCGTGAATCATGGTATTTTGTCTCTAATAAAAATCAAGAGAATGCCCCTGAAATCTCATTTTTAGACTATTTTTGGTCAGTGCGTAGTATTCATACTCCTATATGGAAGTTAGCTAAATTGGCAAAGTTTGTTTTGAATAAAGGAAGAGTTGTACACTCTCCATCTACAGGTTATGCTGGTTTTTTATCAACACTTGTATCTCATGACACAGGTAAACCTTTTATTTTAACAGAGCATGGAATCTATACCAAAGAGAGAAAAATTGATTTAATCTCAAACTCTTTTAATCTTTATCAGAAGTTAGATTTATTTAGAGAGTCTGCTGAAGATAACTATATTCAAAGTATGTGGGTTAAGTTTTTTGAGGGTATTGGAAAGATGAGTTACAGCCGTGCAAATCCTATTTTATCACTATTTTCTGTGGCAAAAGAGGCACAGATTACTTATGGAGCTAATGCTGATTTGTGTAGAGTTATTCCAAATGGAGTTGATATTAAAAGGTTAGGAGCAACATTACAATATCGTGCAGAAGAGATACCTAAAGTAATTACACTTATTGGTAGGGTCGTCTCTATTAAAGATATAAAGACATTTGTTCGTGCTATTCGTATTACTGCAAATAAAATACCAGAGGTAGAGGCGTGGATTGTAGGTCCAGATGATGAGGAGTTAGCTTATGCCGAAGAGTGTAGAGATTTGATAGATATATTGGATTTAAGAGATAATATTAAATTTTTAGGTTTTCAAAATATAGCAGATATTCTTCCTAAATCTGGTCTTCAGACATTGACTTCGATTAGTGAGGGTATGCCTCTAGTTATATTGGAGGGATTTGCTTCTGGTGTGCCTTGTGTAAGCACCGATGTTGGTTCATGTAAAGAGCTTATTTATGGTGGAGAACAAGAGGGAGATAGAGCATTAGGTAAGGCAGGAGTAATTTGTCAAATAGCTAATGTTGAACAGCTTTCAACAGCTTATATTGAGTTGTTAACTGACGAGAAGAGATGGTATGAGGCTCAACGAGTGGGCTTAGAGAGGGTTAATAAATTTTATACCCAAGATATATTTTTAGAAAATTATAGAAGAGTATATGTAGATATATTTGAAAAGTTGGAGAGCTAATGGCAGGAATAGGATTTGAACTTAAACAGATTTTAAAAGAGAAGTCATTAACATCTGTACTAAAAACTTTTGGGTATTCTGCTATTTTAAGTTCTGGACCTTGGGTTATCTCTATGATTATTATTTTGGGAATTGGTCTAAGTAATATATATCTGTTTCATACTACAGATCCTCATGATACCATGCTAAAGGCATCGGTTACCTATGTCTCGGCTTTGGCATTAAGTTCTATATTTACAGGTTTTTTTCAGCTACCTTTTACCCGTTTTATTGCGGATAGAATGTATGAGAAACGTTATTATCTTGTACTTCCTAATTTTATTGGTATTTTAATGTTTACCCTATCTGTGGGTTTTGTTTTAGGATTGTTATTAGCACTTTTTCTTTTTGATACTAGAAATAATCTCTTTATTCTACTATATACAACGCTTTTTGTTGTTCTTTCTGCTGTTTGGATTGCTAATATTTTAGCTGCAAGTCTAAAACTATATAAACATGTAATTCTTTTTTATCTATTGGGATATCTATCTATCTATATCTGTTCTATTTTTTTAAGAGAGCATCAAATTACAGGATTATTGGTCTCTTTTATTATTGGAAATAGTATTATTTTTATTTTACTTTTTTTAGGAATTATCTACTTCTATCCATCTTCTAATAAAAATAATAAAAAGTTTATTCGTTTTGATATGTTTAAACAGAATTACGGTAAGTTTTATTGGAAATTGGCATGGTCTGGAATGTTCTATAATATAGCTATATGGATAGATAAGGTTATCTTCTGGTTTACACCTATTGTTGGTTATGTGGTTATTGATAAATTACACGCTTCGATGGTTTATGATTTTCCTATATTTCTTGCTTACTTATCTATTATTCCTGGGATGGCAGTTTTCTTTTTTAGATTAGAGGTTGATTTTGCAGAGGCTTATTCAAATTTTTATCGTTCAATTAATAAACATGGAACATTACAACAGATAAAACAGCATAAACAGAGCATGATTGTTGCTGTAAAACGAAGTATACAAGAGATACTATTTGTTCAGGGAATCTTTAATATTTTTCTTTTTCTTAGTTCTGAAAAGCTTTTTGAGTTGCTACTATTGCCTAAACTCTATCTTCCACTTTTCTATGTTGATGTTATTGGTGTTCAATTACAGTTAGGATTTATGTCTATTTTGGCATATCTTTACTATCTGGATAGACAGAAAGAGGCTCTTCTTTATACTTTGGCTTTTGTTGTTATAAATGCTCTTTTAACATGGATTAGCATTCATTTAGGACCTTACTTTTATGGTTATGGATATAGCATAACGCTATTAATTTTGTTTGTTGCAAGTATTGCGACACTCAATAGAATTTTACAGGAGTTAGATTATGAGACATTTATGTTACAGTAAGATATGTATATTTTTACTGTTCCTTTTTACAACTTTATCGGCAGATGAACGATATGCCTTTATCTATAGTAAAAATATAGATGATAGATTTATAAACTTTTATGATAAAGTTGTAGTAGAGGCAGATGCGATTGATAATATATATGCCTTACGTTATCCTAAAAAAATGGTTGCCTATGTAAGCGTAGGAGAGATTGAACCATGGAGAAAAACCCAAAAAAAGTATAATAAATCTTGGATTTTATCTAAGAATAAAACATGGAGTTCTCTTGTTGCTGATTTACGAAAATTGGCATATCAAGATTTTATATTTGAACGTATTGCCTATCTATATAAACAGGGCTATAGAAACTTTTTTTTAGATACAATGGACTCTTATCATGTTACAGCTAAAAATAAAAAACTTTTTAGAGTTCAACAGAAAGCACTTATCTCTTTTATTCATAAGCTTCGTAAAAAATATCCTAAATCTAAAATTCTTATTAATCGTGGTTTTGAACTTATAGATAAAATCTATAAAGATATAGATGTAGTTGTTGCTGAGAGTCTTGTTGCACGTTATAATCACTCTAAAAAAGAGTATGTTAAAGTACCAAAGGCTGACAGAGAGTGGTTGCTTGGAAAGTTTAAAGAGGTTAAGAAATATGGTCTAGATGTTGTCTCTATTGAGTATTCTAATAAGAGTACAAAAACAAGAGTAGAGATTGCTAAAAAAGTTAGAAGATTAGGTGTTAGAGCCTATGTTACAGATGGAGTACTTCAAGAGCAGGGTGAGTGTGATGTAGAGCGTGTTCGAAGAGATGTATTGATTCTGTTTAACAAGTCACTCTTTAAAGATAAAAATGCTGTCTACTCGGATGTTCATCTAATTGCATCTATGCCTTTAGAGTACTATGGCTATGTTCCTATTTTGTATGATATCTCTACCAAAGATTTACCAGAAAGAGTAGAAGATAGGTATCACTCTGTTATTATATGGAGTGAGGGAAAGACAAAAAACAGTGATAAACTATTTGCTTGGGCAAAGAGAGTAAAAGAGAAAAATATTAAGATACTCTTTTTAAATAATTTTATTTTTAATCCTAGTGCTTCAAATTTAAAAGAGTTTGGGTTATTTTATTCTCCTAATCATAATAAGTTTGTAGATGGTGCTAAGATAGAGTATATAAAGCCTTATAGCTCTTATGAAATTCCAGCTTCGATAGAGTATGAAGATGAGATATTAACAGCAGAAGATGCAAAAGAGGTTTTAACTGTTCATTATAAAAATGGAGAGAAGAGTATGCCTATTGCTATAACAGATTGGGGTGGATATGCATTAGAGGGTTCATATTTACATAATATAGTTGATGAAAATTACTGGACAGTTAACCCTTTTAGACTATTTAAAGAAGCTTTACGACTGGATACTATTCCTGTACCTGACCCTACAACAGAGGCTGGTAGACGAATATTATTTGTTCATGTAGATGGAGATGGTTTTATGGAGATTGTACGAACAGAACCTGAAAAACTTTCGACAGAGTATCTTATAGAGCATATATATAAAAAATATAAGATACCTCAAACTGTATCTTTAATTCAAGGAGAGGTTGATACTGTTGGTCTGTATCCTAAGTTAAGCCCTAGAATGCAAAAAATTGCTAGAAAATTGTATCAAATTCCTTGGATAGAACCTGCAAGTCATACACTATCTCACCCATTTTTTTGGGGGCAAGCAGATGAAGAGTTGGCAAGAAAAAAGAGAGGTAAGAGTGATAAAAAGATAAGTAAACAAGCAGAGAAACACTACCACCTTCCTTTACCAAATTATCACTTTACACTAAAAAGAGAGACAATTGATAGTGTAGATTTTGCTCTTTCTTTTGCCCCAAAATCAAAACAGAAAGAGAGAGTACTCTTTTGGAGTGGTGATTGTCTACCTACAAGAGTAGTTTTGGCATATACAGAACGAAATGGTATATTAGGAATGAATGGAGGGGATACTACTATTAAAAAGTCTGATCCATGGTTAAGTCATGTTGCCCCTTTTGGTTTACAACGTGAAGATTATTGGCAAATTTATACAGCTCAACAGAATGAGAATGTATATACTAATGATTGGTTAGGACCTTTTTGGGGATATAGAGGTGCAATTGAGACATTTAAAATGACTGAAGAGCCTATAAGATTAAAACCAATAAATATCTATTATCATTTCTATTCAGGCTCTAAATTGGCATCTGCTAAAGCAGTTGATGAGGTCTATTCATGGGCAGTGAAACAGAGAACATCTAAACTCTATGCCTCTCAATATATAAAAAAAGGAAGGGGTTTCTACAGAACAGCTATTGCCAAGATGGATGGAGGTTACGAGATTAGAAATAGTGGTTTTTTAAGAACAGTACGTTTTGATAAGAGGGTAACTGTTGATATTAAAAATAGCAAAGGAGTTGCAGGTTTTAATTATCATAAAAATACAACATATATAACATTAGATAGCCAAGAGAAGAGCTTTGTTAAATTGGGAGAGAAAAATGATATACCATATCTAATAGATTCAAATGGATGGGTAGATTTAGTAAAAAAATCTAAAAATAGAATATCAATAAAACTAAAATCAAATATAGATTTGGAGGCAACTTTTTATATTCCAAAAGGTTGTAAAGCAAAGCCCAACAGTAGCTTTAAAATGAAAAAGCTTAAAGATAGAAAATTTATTTTAAACTCAAAAAAGAGAGGAGTTGATATTGTATTTAAGTGTCAATAACTCTGATAGTAGTAGCTCTATTCTCTCTTTTAAAGAGATTATAGGAATTGTTTCTGTCTTCTCTTTTGTTCTATATCTACTTTTTCCAAAAGATAATATTGACCAAATTATTGAGGGGAAAAGTAAAAATAGAAACTTATCAATTAATTATTTAGAGAGTATGTTACTCTATTATCCTGATAGTTTTAGAATAAAGAAAATTTTAATTGAGAACTATGAGTATATTGGTAAGTTTAAAAAAGCATTAGAGTTAAATTCTCAACTTTTAAAAATAACAAAAGATAGAGAACGTTTAAAGGAACTTTATAAATCTGAATATATTTTTATGAAAAAGTTATATTTTCAAAATTCTAATAAAAAACTATTAAAAGAGTTAAAAGAGAAGCTATATAACTATTTTGAGTTTACTAAAGAAGATAGAGATTATACCTTTTTTTTTGCAGAATCTACACAAATAGGATTTCAGAAATTAAAATATAAATCTTTAAAAGGTTTTTTAAAAGAGAGACCAGATTTAGTTAACTATGATTTTGAAAAGGATGCTTTTACTCAAGCTTTGGCATTAGGAGATGAAGATGAGGCTTATGGTCACTTATTAAACCTTTTGGAGTATGATGAGTTTGAAGATAGTCTAAAAGAGTATGCTTTAGGGCATCTTTTAAAACATAAAGATTACGATAGAGCTATTGAGTTAGTAAAAGATATGTTTTTAACTAAAAAGAGCCAAGAGGAGAGGGTTAAATATTTTAATATGGCTCTGTATCTCATTATGCAAAATAGTAATTATGAAAAAGAAGATACATTAGATCTTATTGAATTCTATCAAGATAATGTTGATTTGAAATCTTTTGACATAGCTTTTCTTTTAAAGAGTATGCTTCAAGTAGGAGATATTAATGGGGCAGGAAATTTTGCCAAGAGTATGTTTGAAAAAAATAAAGATGAGTTTGATGAGAATGTCACTAGAGTTGCTATTCAGAGTTTAACTTATGATAAACAGCTCTTATCTGCTTTAGATATTGCTCTTTTTGCAAAAGATAAATTTAAAACTATTGAGTGGTTAGATAAATCTATACAGTTATCTTTGTGGTCTAGTAAGATGAAAGATGTTGTGACATTAAATATAGAGGGTTATCATAAATATGGAAATTTGAAGTATGAGTATTATATTTTAAATCGCTCTACACTGCATAATGCATATAAAATTTTAGGAGAGATATACTCAAAGAGTGTAAAGCAAGGTGATTATAGTCGTGTTGAGAAGCTGGCAGAGTATTATGAGTATACAGGAGAGCTTGGAAGTGCAGAGAATTTTTTTACCTCTTTGTTAAAAAAGGTAAAAAATAGAGCAGTTCATAAAGAGGCGATTCTTTTTAGTTTTAAAAATAGCCACTATAAAAAGGGATTAAATTTATATAAAAAATTTCAGAAGAGTTATGGTATGGATAGAGAGCTTCAAGATATATCTGTTAAAAAACTTATTACTCTAAAGAGATATAAAGAGGCTTATAGTTATGCAAAAGAGTTAAAAGAGGATAAACGTCTATTGGATTTAGGTTGGTTACAAAAAGATTATAATTATATGTTTAATATCTTATGGAAAGCTGAAGATGAAAAGCGTTTGGCTTATAGTAACTATGATAAGTTAATAAAGTTAGAGAGTGCATTTAACAAAGGTAAAAGATTGCCTTATATTTACAATAAATTATGGGAAAAAACAAAAAAAAGAGTCTATTTGACATCTCTTCTCTATCAATATTTAGAAAAAGAAGATTTTAAATCTATTAAAAAACTTTTGTTAACTATAAGTTCAAAAGATAGAGAGCATTTTGAAAAAAATATCTATTATCATATTGCTTTAGCAAACTATTTTATAAAAATAAAAGATGTGAAATCTGCTATGGATGAGTATAAAAAGGCTCTGGCAATTAATTTTAAAGATGCCTCTACTCATCAGGCATATTTATGGTTTCTTTTAGACAATGAGCTTACTAATCCACTAAAAAAGGAGCTGACCCTTCTTATAGCAGATAAAAAATTACAAAAAAAAGTAGCATTTCCTTCTGTTATAACTGCTCTTAAATTTCAGAAGAGTGATTTAGCTCTAAGATGGTTAAAGCCTTTACTAAAAGTTTCTGATAATATAGAGTATCAGGTGGTTTATGCAGATTTATTAGAGCTTCAAGATAGGTTGGCTGGTGCTAATAAAGTTCGTTTAAAACTATTTAGACGATTAAACAGTATGATTAAAAAAAATCCGAAACTCTTAAAAGATAAAGAGTTTGCTAGAGTCTATTTAGGTTTAGTTGTTCGGTATAAAACTCCTTATGAGAAGAGAGCAGTCTATTTTAAAAAGTTTAAATCTCTATTTTCAGAAAGAGATTTTTTAGAGCTGAAAATAGGCTGGTATACATTTAATCAAAGTTCTAAAAAAGTTCGTTATTTAGTTAATAAAAATAAAATTAATGTTCAATGGCTAAATCTATACTTAGCCATGAGTTTAGGTGATAATCAGAAAAAAGAGAGACTTTTACAAGAGTATAAAGATGTGACACCTTTTAGAGATAGAGTATTAGCATCACTTGATATTGGAGATAGAGCAGGGGCATACTCTTTTGCTTTTGAGGCTATGCAAAACAACAGTAATGATGTAGAGATATTTAAAATATATAACAGTATGATTAATGGGGATTATCCTAAAGCCTCATTTACCTCTAAATATAAACATATAACCCCTAAAATATCAGCTATTGAAAATCGTTTTGATTATAGATGGAATATATATAAAGGGATAGAGGCTAAAGTTTTATTCTCATCTTATGATTATCAAAATAGTAAGGGTAGAGGTAATTATGATAACGCTTTAGGTTTTGAAGTTAAAAATAGTCATAAAAAGTTTCTATGGGATTTATCACTATCTACTCATAAGTCAAAAAAGAGTTTTAACTCTGCCACTGTTGATTTTAAATATAGTTTTAATACTTTAGAGCTTGGTCTAAAGTCTAAATATCAAAATAGAACAACTCAAACACCATATCTTCAGGTGAATGGAGTAGAAAACTCTACTGAGTTAACTCTAAAAAAAGTTCTAACTCAACCTCTTCAAGTTAGTTTAAACTATAAAAATAGTAGTTACAAAAGACAAAATATGGAATATGTAGGAGATTCTGAACATTTTCAGATAAGCAGTGACTACATGTTAAGAGCAGGTTATCCAGATATTAGGTTTAATAACTATATTAATTATAATCGTTATGATAATGTAGTAGAAAATTTATTACCAAAAGCATTTACAGAGTTAGGTACTCAAATATCCATAGGAACATCTTCTAAAGATACAATTCATAATTCGTTAAAACCTTTTGGAACTTTTGGATTGGCAATTAATAATAAGTATGCAGTTGGAACATCACTCTCTTTAGGTGTATCAGGTTCATTAAATGGAGGGGATATTTTAAGAGCCTCTATTGACTATAGCAAAGGGATTGATGCTATAGCCGAACCCTATTATGGATTTAGTTTAGGGTATGGATTTTAACCAAAATCACTCTTGACAAGAGGCTTTTGCCTCTTTAAGTTCTGCTTGACAGCTTTTACAGAAATCATAAGGCATACCATGTTTTGGAACAGATAAAACAGCTCTCCAGTCTGGACCTTTGTATAAAATACACTCTCTGCTAGTACAGTGACCATGGTCATTACGCTCTTTATTTGCAGGAAGATGAAAGCTGTGACCAATCTCATGAGTCAATACAATTTTCCATGCTTGAACATCGGATATAACAGGGGCATCATTAATTGCTGTTGGGTTGTAGGCAACCACGTTATAATCTGGTGCATAGTAAAAGGCAAGACCTCTTAATTCTCTTTTTGGATTGGAAGGGCAGTGTAGAACAGGTGTGTATATCATTACAATTCCTGTTTTATTTTTTGGAAAAGATTTTAATGCTTTTTGTAGTTTATCTCTTTCACTCTCTGCCATATAATTAAACCCTGTTCTTGCTCTTCCATAATTTTTTAGAAAGTGGTCTATAAGTTTTGGGTTCATAGATATGTTAACTCTATCGTGGATTACAATATTATCTGTAGTGTATTTTTTTAACTTTTTAAGATAGAATTTAAACGCTTTTTTAGGAGGTTGAGAACCATTAATACTAATTGGTAAAATATCAACTTGTTTGGCACAGACAAGACCCTTGTTAATTTCTCTTGTTTTTGAGACTCCATCTGCCTCTTTGGGGGAAAATGTACAACTTGTTATTGTAAAAAGCATTAAAAAACCTAGAATCAACTGTTTCATCTCTTATCCTTTATTTTTAAGTTATTACTATTATAAACTATTAATGTTGCAAAAGCGTTGCAGAAGAAGAGAAGAGAGATTTATATACATTCCCACATGAGTGGGAATGAAAAAATAGATAAGAGAGATTAGTTACTTCGACCAATATTTGCATTAACATTATCTATAAATGTATTTGATGTTTCAATATCATCATTTACAATACTTCCTTTAGATAACCAAATACCATGCTTAGTACCATGACTAAATGTAGAGTTTTTTACGGTTAAACGAGATGGACTTGATTCTGAACAGTCAACATGAAGGTTTCCATACCACTGACCTCCACCTCCACCATACTCAACAATAATATGATCTAACTCATTGTTAACATTATTGCTATAGTAAAAGTTAATACCTTCCCAATAACCTGCTGTCTTTTGCTCTCCTGTGAATAGAATTGGCTCTTTTGCTGTTCCTATAGCTTTTAGTGAACCTTTTACTCCTATTTCTATATCTACACGATTGTTAAAGACAAATTTACTACCTGCTTTAATTGTTAAAAAGTTATTTATATCTATATCATTGTTTACAAAAACAGGAACACTTAACTTATTCCATACAGATTTTTTAGATACAGCTCCTCCAAAAGTATATAGTTGGTCATGACCAATATTTCCTGTAAACTGACTGGTTGAATCAATTGCACTCAATAGATTAGCTGGAATAGAACCTGCATACCACTCATTTTTGGTTGAAGTAACATTTTTAAATTCATTTAAAATTGTACCCTTAGCAAAATAGAAACCATTTTTTAGACCATTTCTAAATATAGAGTCTCTAATTTTTAAACGAGATGGACTTGATTCTGAACAGTCAACATGAAGGTTTCCATACCACTGACCTCCACCTCCACCATACTCAACAATAATATGAGCTAACTCATTGTTAACATTGTTACTATAGTAGAAGTTAATACCTTCCCAGTAACCTGCCGTTTTTTGAGCTCCTGTAAATAGAATTGGCTCTTTGGCTGTTCCTAGAGCTGTTAGAGAACCTTTTCCTCCTATTTCTATATCTATACCATTGTTAAAGATAAATTTACTACCTGCTTTAATTGTTAAAAATGCATTTATATCTATATCATTGTTTACAAAAACAGGAACACTTAACTTATTCCATACAGAATCTTTAGAGATAGCTCCTCCATAGGTATATAGTTGATCGTGACCAATATTTCCTGTAAATTTACTTGTTGAATCAATTGCACTCAATAGATTAGCTGGAACAGAACCTGCATACTGCTCATTTTTAGTTGAAGTAACATTTTTAAATTCATCTAAAATTGTACCCTTAGCAAAATAGAAACCATTTTTTAGACCATTTCTAAATATAGAGTCTCTAATTTTTAAGCGAGCTGGATTTGATTCTGAACAGTCAATATGAAGGTTTCCATACCACTGACCTCCACCTCCACCATACTCAACAATAATATGAGCTAATTCATTTTTAACATTATTACTGTAGTAGAAGTTAATACCTTCCCAGTAACCTGCTGTTTTCTCTTCAGCTGTAAAGATAATTGGTTTATCTGCTGTACCAACAGCTTTTAATGCACCTGTTTCTCCAATTTCTAAATCTACGCCTCGTCCAAATACTAATGTTGAACCAGCTTCAATTGTAAGAAGTGCATTGTTATTAATATCAATATCTCCAGTAACTTTATAACAACCAGATAGAGTTGTATTTTTGCTATATGTTACTCTTTTAAGTTCAGTATATCCATTACATGTATTGGTTATAGCACCTGTATCTTTAGCAGTAATGGTTATGGTATCTTTAGTCTCTGCACCTACTGTATCTTTTGCTGTAAATTCAATAACATATTTTCCTGCCTTATCAGCAGTAAATGAAGTTATTTTTGTTGTATCTGTAGTTAATGTGGCACTACTTCCTGTTGGTCTAGACGAGAAACTCCACTTGTGTGTTAAAGCATCATTGTCGCTATCTGTCGCAAGAGCTGTTAAGTTTACAGTTGTGCCCACATTTACAGTGGTAGTAGTTTGATTGATATTAACAACAGGTTTATGGTTTCCTGGATTCTCTTCATCATCATCACCACCACATCCTACCATTACTAAAGAGAGTACTACTGTGGCACATAGTATCCTTAAAGATGGAATATTCATTCTATTTTTCATGTTTAACTCCTTGAAATTATTTTAGGTTTTATTATAAACAAGTGTAAGTATATCTAAATAACATTGCAAAAACGTTGCAAAATATTAAAAAGAGTTCCAATAGTAAACTTTAAAAAAATAATTAATGTTAAATTTTAAAAATATATCCTTCTGAAGCATGTGTATCAATAAAGCGATGTTTTAACTTAGCTCTTAATCTACTAATAAGAGAGCGTCTTCGGCTATCATTACTAGGTTTATCAGGCCATAAAGTATATTCCATAATGGAAATAGGAAGCAGTTTGTTTTTATGTTTCAAAAATAGTTGAAGAAGAATTCTCTCTTTTTTTGTTAGGCTTACTACTTCACCACAGCAAATAAGCTCAAAAGATTTTGTATCAAAACTAAATTCATTATCTAATATAATATCTCCTCTAATCTGATTCTGAGTCAAATTATTTAGTTTATGATTAATTCCTATTCTTATTGCTACAGATAATTCTTTACGTTTAAAGGGTTTCATAAGATAGGCTTGAGGGTTTACCTCTATGGCCTGTGTAATGGTCTCTTCATCCATATAAGCAGAGAGAAAAATAATAGGTAAATTAGGCTTAATCTTTTTAATTCTTGCTGTTGCCTCTATACCATTACTATCTATCAGATAGATATCCATTAAAACTAGATCAACATTATTTTCGATAGCTTGCTTATATGCTTCATCTGCTGTAGAGCATATGGCTATAACATTATAATTTAAAGATAAGAGATAACTCTCTATCTCCATAGCTACAATAGTTTCATCTTCTACAATTAATATATTAGCTTCCATTTTTATTGCTCCTTTGGAATAGAGCATCTTTTTTAACACATTTATAGGGTATTTTTTTTATCTCTTGATATTTCACCTTTTCTCCTTTTGTATTATAAAATTTAAAATAGTAAATATTTAAACATCTATCTTTATCTTGCTTTTTGTATCGGACTCTATATAGGTTATTTAGTTTTTTATAGCTAATAATATCTTGTTCATCTTCTATTATATAGAGCCATAGGGCTAACTCTGCCTCTGTATCAATCTCCCCTAATAACTCTTTTATATCTTCTTGATTTTGAATCGCATTTAAGCGATTTTTTTTATCTAAAAATCGAAGAGATGTGGTCATGTAATATAGTGAATCTTTATTAACTCTTTTTTTCCAAAAGTAGTCCTTTTTTAAGACTACTTTAGACAACCATAATAAATTTTTTTTTATTTTTTCACTTTTTTTTATTTTTCCAGCTTTAAATATAAAATTAGAAAATGATTTTAAAGGTATGTCAAATTTCTGCCTATTTGAGTCTAATAAAGCTCTATAGATAATAACTTCAAAATATTTAATTTCTGTTGAAAAGTTAAATTCTTGAATTTTATACTCTAGATATGGTTTAAAACTTGTTTCGCCTTTATTAAAGTTGTTTTTTGAGTATATAATAGAAGGACTATTACATGAGTTTAAAAGTAAAAATCCTATTAATAAATTGAAAAATATAGGTATATTGATATTCATATGTGACTCCTGTATAGTTATTTGATAAAATGTGAGGGATACACCAACTCTATGTGAAAAGAGTCAGTGTCAAAAGAAGAAATATTTAAAGTGATCTTACATACGAGGTATTTCCATACCTGAGGTATTATAACCAGTAAACATTGCAAAAACGTTGCAAAATATGAGAATATATTTTTTATTAATAGATTTGAAGGGTTCATTTAAATTCTATTCTATAATTACTAGAGTTTTCTGTATAAATTGAGAGTTTACCTTTTAATTGTTCTAAAATTAATGTATGAATTAATTTTAATCCTAATGACTCTTGTTCTTTTTTATATTTGAATCCTTTTCCGTTATCTGAGACAAATAAAATATAGAGTTCATTTTGTTGATAAAGCTGAATAGATATTTCTCCTTCATTTTTATCAAAAGCATATTTATAGGAGTTGGTTACAAGTTCATTTATAATAATACCAATATAGACAGCTTTTCGCAAAGGAAGAGAGGCAGAAATTTCGGTTTTTAATTGGATATTTGAGCTTTTAGAGAACATACTCTCTTCTATATCTAATAGTAATGCTTCAATATACTCTTCCATATCAATATCATCTAAATTTTCATCAACAATAAGCATATTATATGTTTTTGCAATGGCATTAATTCTGTTTTCTATATTTGTAAATTTTTCTTTGAGTATTTTATTTGTGATTTTGTCACTCTGTAACCGAATCATTGATAGAATAATTTGTAAGTTATTTTTAACACGATGATGTACCTCTTTTAGAAGTAGACTCTTGGCTTTAAGTGCTCTATTGAGTTGGGCAGTTTTTAGGGTGACTTCATTTTTTATAATATTTTCTCTATTTTTATCTGCTTCCTCTTTTTGAGTTTGTAAAATTTTGTATCTGTCAACAAATGCTAATGATAATATGAGTGCCTCGACTGTTGTTCCCCAAATTAAAGTATTTGGAAAATCTTGTACAATTGATATTAAACCTAATGCATTACTTATAAGTATAAAATATGATACAAAAACAATACTAAAACCTACAATAAAGAGTCGTGCTTGTTGATTTCCTTTATTATAGGAGATGATAGAAGCAATTAGATTAAAAATAATAAGTAACGCACTTGTTAATATGGTAATTTTTAAGTTATATAAGTTTGGAATATTTAAAATAGTTATCTCTAAAATAGCTATAATAATAAACCATTTATATATTTTATCTAATATTGGAATCTCTTTAGTTTTTAAAAAAGAGATGGCAAATAGAGATGAAGAGATAATCATTAAAGCGACTTTTGTATTTGCCATTTTTATCTCTATATTAATAACAAATTCTAATGGAAGATAGAGCTGATTTAGACCTAAATAGCTACCTTGTTGGTATATTAGAGTTAAGAGATAGAGACTATAGTAAAGATAGCTTCTATCTTTTGTATATATAGAAAGAATAAAGCTATAAATCATTAAAATCATTATCATTGCTAATAGCATAGCTTTTACAAGTTGTTGTTCTAAGTCCTCTTTTTGAAATTTTTTCTCTTCATCTATAATTAGTTTAAAATTTATGGGTGTCCAGTAAGATTTAACTCTTATGTAGTACTCTTTATACTCTTGTGCCTCTAGACTAATAGAGAAACTTGGGTATATTGTGCTTCTTATATTATTCATATACCTAACACCATTTAATTGTGGTTTATCTAATGTTCTACTATTATATAGAGAGATGTATTCAATCAGTGGAGAGGTAAATATAAGTTCCTTTTTTACTAATGAGTCTCTAGAGTTTTTTAGTCTGATTTTTATCCAAATAGTTATATCTTTTATCCCTGTATTAAGTTTAGAATATCTATATGGTTTAAATATATTATTTTTAACTATTTCATCTATTGTTAAATTATTATCATTGTCTAGGTATAGAAAACTATGTTCTAATATAGAGAGCTTTTGATTGTTTGAAATATCTATTACAGAAGTAGGGTATAGGGTAGTTATAAAAAATAGCAGTAAAAAGAGTATTTTCTTAATAGAACAAAACATGAACTATTTTATCTAAAATTTGCTTGGTTAAAAAATGGCAGGAATCTCCAAAAGAGTAGCAGATTTTTTAAAATGAATATTTATATGGTTTTTAAATGCAAGAAGTTCTATCTCTTTATCTTGTTCATTATCTCTTTTATTCCCTTGAATATGTAATGATATAATAGAGTAACGTATCTCTTTTACAACAATTCTCTCGCCAAGTTTGATTTTCATTGTAATATCTAACTGTTTTGTCTGTTCAAATTGTGAAAAGATATGACGTAGAAGCATCGAAAAGTTATTTTGATGTATTTGTAATTTAGGTATGTCATAATCAGTTAGAAGTTTAATTTTACCATTGTAGTTTATATCAAATAACTCAATATTAGCTTGAAGTAAAATATTTAAATCAGTTAGCATATACCCTTCTAAAAGAGTCTTGTCATCTATCTTTGCTATGGGTTTATTATATAGATGTATAGCTATATAATCTTCATTTTCATATAGAACATTAATCCCATAAAACTCAAAAGAACCAAATGAAAGGTCAATAGCTGTTTTATTATAGCCAAAGTTTTTAGGAGCAGAAGATAAAGTAAGTTTAAAAAGTTCTTTTGGGTGACAAGAACCCATTAATATTTCGGCAGAGTTGTTAAGATACTCTATCTTTCCAGAGTTTGAAAAGAGTATAAATGGGTTAGAGTCATTTTCAATAAAAAATTTAAAATCAATTGAGTTCATGTTCCTGTATTTTCTTTCTTAGGGTATTCCTATTTAATCCTAAAACTTTTGAAAGCTTTAGTTGTGACTTATAGGTTTGTAGACCAGCTTTAATAAGAGGTTTCTCAAAAAGATAGAGATTATCTCTATAAGCATTATTGCCATCTATATTTTTTAAGAGGTACTCAAAGAGTATATCTTCTATCTCTTGAGCTGTCAAGGTTTTACTCATAAGCTGTTTATATATAGAGGCTTTGAGTGATTTCATATTTAGAGATAAATCTAAGTTATCTTTATCTAATTCTATAGAAGACTCAACCATTAACTCTTGTTCTATTTGATTTTGAAAAAATTCAATAAGTTTATCTAAATCTTCTCGCTCTTCTAGATTTGGCATTTTATAGATAAAGGCAAATTTTTTCTCTATTTTAATACTGTTATTAATGGGGTTAGCAATGGCAATAATTCTTTTATTTTCAAAACTTAAATCTTCAAAATTTATCAATTTTTCAAAGTTATAGATAATAATTTCATTATTGTTTTTTAAAGCTAAAAGAAGTTCTTCTTTTTTTGAAGCATCAACCGAGATGGTATTGGGAAAGAGTGTTTTTATAAGCACTCTTTTTCCTGTGTATTTTTCTCCTACAAGAAGAGATGAGACAAATAGAGAACGTGTAAGGGTGAACCCTTTTATAATATGCTCTATCTTTTTTGAATGATTTAAAAATTCTACAGCTTTCATATTTTGATTATAGTTAAAGTTTAGTTCTTAACTGCTTGTAAAAAATCCTCTACTCTAACTTTTTGCTTTTCTCGTTCTATAGAGATACAAATTAACCCATTTATTTGATTACTTAACAATAGGTAGTTCTTTCTCTATGTAAAAATTTTCTACTCTTTACCTTGACCTTCTCGATATTAAGTTATCGTTTAGCTCATCTAAAAGAGCATCTTCTTTAAAATTAATAAAACATATTTTTCGTGTAATATTTTTTATTGTAGAAATTTCTCTGTTAACTGCCTCTCTTAATGTCTCTGAAATTGATCTGTTTGCAGGTAAATCAACCGAAAAGAGTAAATCATCACTAAGATAAAAATAAAGTTTATTCTCATCTCTTATAATATTCAAATTCTCTTTTCGATGGTGAGTATTCTTTTTTGAGATATAAAAAAAGATTGCTCCTGTCAATAGAATGAGTAGAGATAAATTGGCATTGTTTAATAGACTGTATGAACTAAGTCCAAAAAGAGTGCTTGTAAATAGTATTATAAATGAGTTAAATTTCATCTTTATTCCTTTTTTTCTTTTCATCCATGTTAACTATCTATCGTGTAACAATTGGGAAAATCAGGAGAGGTAAAAAATATGAAAAATAGAAGATGATTCAAAAAGTAACATATATGTTACTTTAAAACTCTTCGTAGTGAAGCTTCAATCCTTTTGATGTCATAACAAAACCAGAAATATGAATTTTTCCTTGATGTACCATATTATGGTGCTTCTTACAGAGTGGTATAAGATTATATTTATGATTTTTATTAATATATCCTATCATTCCATCATCACTTGCCATCTCTTGGGCTTGAATATGATGCACATCTTCAACACTTTCTTCGCATAAGGCACATTTTGTAACATATAGATTTTTGTTGTATCTGCTTCTTTTCTGTTGGCTTAAACTCTTAATTTCAGAGTGTTTTCCAATAATCTCTTCACGTATTTTATAGGCATTTTTTAGAAATTTTTCATCCATGTGAAGCGACTTTGCAAACTCTAAACCATACAAAGAACTACCCATTCCAAGTTGCAGTTTTCGGTTATAGATTAGGCTATCATCCTTTTCATTATATTTAACCTCTAAATGTAAGAGTACAAGTGAGTCTATCTTTTTTAGAGCCTCTACATTTTTAAGCTGATGTAGGTGGGTGGCAAAGATAAAGGTAGATTTTAACTCTAAAAGTTTTAAAATAGAACCTGCCACAATTGCCAACCCTGATTCGGTCTCTGTCCCTTGTGAAATCTCATCTCCTAAGATAAGGCTTCGTTTGGTGGCACGGTTAAAGATGTTTTTTAGCTCCATCATCTCAATAGCAAAGGTAGACAACCCTTTATACAAATTATCGCCCGAGACAATACGTGTAAAGAGCTTATCATACAGTCCAATCTTTAACGATTTAGCAGGAACAAAAAAACCAGCCTGTGCCAAGATAACACAAAGCCCAATACTCTTCATAAGCGAAGATTTACCAGAAGAGTTGATTCCATAGAGCAGAACACCATTAACCTCATTACGCTCTGAAGCTGAAAGAATAATATGTTTATGGTCTGTCTCTATCCCCGAACCCAAATAGATGTCGTTTGGTATATAGATCCCACTCTGTTCATTCGCTTCTATAATAGGGTGTCGCAGAGCAATAGCCTCAAATCCATTAGCCCCATCTACAATGGTTGGGCGAGTTAGGTTCATGCTCTTTGAACATTTGGCATTAGAGATAGCCACATCAATATTGGCAACTAAAACAATAAGCTCATCCACAAGGTGCGAGAAGCGATTCTCTAGCTCGTCAAGGCTCTGTAGGTATCGCTCTTTAACCAACGATATAAGTTTAACTTGGTTACTTTCAAAGCTCTGTGTAATCTCTTCAAAGAGAGTTGCGTTTATCTTTACGGCACTCTTGAGCTGTTTATAGTAGAAATCTTTAAAGAAGTAGTGTTTGCCATTGATGGTTATAAATGATTTTTTTAACTCTTTCTCTATCAACATAAAACGGTTTTTTGTCATATTAATAGAGTAACCCTCACTCTCTAAATATTTCAAATCACAATAGGAGTTGTTGCTACTT
>Ga0256827_10000518_pt1 | contig 23937 bp, 21 predicted proteins | sample CV84metaG_FD_185977 | JGI IMG/M metagenome (GOLD analysis project Ga0256827, IMG submission 185977) | Hydrothermal vent microbial communities from East Pacific Rise, Pacific Ocean - CV84 | ecosystem: Environmental > Aquatic > Marine > Hydrothermal vents | place: Pacific Ocean: East Pacific Rise...
AGCAGATTGTACAGCAATAGGTACACCGCCGCCAAGTTCAGCCCAATGTCCGCTTAAAAATAGGTTTCTAATTGGTGTTTTATAATGAGCCACACCCAACTGCATATTTTTTTTGCCTGGTCGAGCCCCCATTATAGAGCCGTTTTTATTGCCTGTATAACGGTAATAAGTAATTGGAGTAGAAATATCCAAAAATAAAATATGACTTTGTATATCAATATTTAGTTCTTTTTCAACTCTTTCAATTAGTATTTGTGCAAATTCTTTTTTATGTTTTTTGTACGCTTCACCTCTAATGTATTCGCCATTTTCAAAACCATCGGTTTGCCAATAATTATTGTATTTAATGTCAGCCGGAATATAAATATTTATTGTTCCGTTTCCTTCCGGTGCAAGAGAATTATCTCTTTCACTTGGCGAAATAACACTAATTGCACTTTTTAAAGGGTCTCCGCTTTCGTGTTCGTGTCTGTCAATATCGTCTCTTGTTATTGATACAAGCTCGTCGGTAATACCCAATTCTTTTGCAGGGCAATTAATTGCAATAGAAACTGTTGCACCGGAATAGTATAGGTCGGCTTCATCTAAATTATGTAAAAATTTGTCGGAAACAACACCTTTAGGTAACATTTTTTTGTAAAGTGTATCAACATCGCAGGCTGCTATTACATATTTTGCTTTTAACGAATGTGTTTCGCTTTTTTTATCGAAAATAATACCATTAACAGTTTTGTTGTTATCGAAAGTAATTTCTTTAACTTTTGCGTTTGTAATAATATCGTTATTATAATATTCGGTTACGTGTTTTAACCAAGCGGGGTACGCTTGTCCACCACCTTTTACAGGCATTTGGTAATCTTTGATATATGCCCAAGCTATCGGAAAAATACACGATAATAAATCTTTCTCAGAAGAGTATAATTTATGAAGTTTTTTATCCTTAAAAAAATATTTATTTAATCCTTTGGTAATTCCTTTGTCGCCACTATACATAGCATAAGGAATCATTGGTATTATTGTTTTAAATACTTTTAATCCGTGCAATGCTTTTTCAAACAAGCTCATACTTTCGGTTGTACGAATTAAATCTTTAAATTTAATACTTGCTTTTCCTAGTTTTTGAGCAACCTTAAACAGTTTTTCAATACCTTTTTTTTCGTGAGGAAAATCTTTTATTAATTGTTCTTTTAGTTTTTCAGGATTGTTTGTTAATGTGTAATCTATTTCAGAACTTTTAAAACGATGTATGTTTGGCATTGAAACAGTTTTAGGATAATCGGTTCCTATAAGTTTCCATATTTTGGTAACCATTCCTTCTTCGCCACATTGGTTTAACCAATGTATAGCCGAATCGAAAATAAAATCTTTTCGTCTGAAGCCTTGTAAATAACCTCCAATAATAGGTTCTTTTTCAATAACGCAACAAGATAAACCTGCTTTACTAAGTAATGCTGCATTGGCTAAGCCACTAATGCCGGCACCAATAATTATCACATCGTATTCTTTTTTCAAAATATATTAATGAGTAAATGAGTAAAATAAAATTAAAGAATACCCAATACCAACAAGCATAATAAGTTTTAGCATAAGACTTGTTTTATGATATTGTTCTGGTGTTTTATCAATTAGTAATTTAACAGCAGTAACTGAAAAAGGAAATACTAAGCCAATTAATATATACCATAATGAGAATTTACCTAAATCAAATCTTATTTGTGCATATATTAATGCCCATATAGTAACTATTGTGAAAAATATTGCAATAATTTTTGCAGGTAATATGCCTAATGCAACAGGTATTGTATTTTTTTTATACTTCTCATCGCCTTCTAAATCTTCAATATCTTTAACTATTTCACGAATAATTGTCGATAAAAATGAGAAAACTCCAAAAGCAAGTACAAAATACAAAAGAGGCATAAAATCAATATTATTTTTGATTAATGTTTCTCTGTATTTTTCAGTAATCTGCGGTATTTCGAAAAGAGCCACTAAAACAGGAACAATACCTGCTAATAAAGCAATAATTAAATTACCTAAAAAAGGCATCATTTTATATGTTGATGAGTAAAACCATAATAGTCCGGCAACAAGCACAAAAATTGTTGTAAACATAAAATGAGCTGAAAAATATGATACAATTCCTCCAATTGTGATACCTCCAATGGTAAGGTAATTGTATGCTGTCATCATTTTTTTTGCACAAACCTGATTCTCTTCCGTAACTTTTTCAGGATTGTTTTTTGCGTCAATTTTACGGTCTTCGTAATCGTTAATAGCATAACCGCCGGCTGCAATTAAAATAGTAGATAATACCAATCCTATAAATAATATCTCGCTAAATTGAATTTCAAACCCATTTAGCTGTAAAAAAGGATAAATAACACCATAACGCATTGCATACATAACAAGTGCAATAATTGCTAAATTAGGTAGTCTTATTAGTTTAAAAAATTTGCTCATTAATTCTGTTTTCAAGTTATTAACTACAAAAGTAATTATTTGTTTACAAACTAAACATAATATCTTTAAATTAACAAAAGTTGTGAAATATTTAATATATTTGAAAGACAATTATCATACTATGCAAAAAAATATCATAAAACTGTTATTACTAATTATTTCAATAAATATATATGCAGGCAATAAAATTGATTCGTTGTATTTATCGTTATCAAATGCAGGCAGTTATTCCGATAAAGTAGAAATTTTACATAAAATTGGAAAGTATTATTTGAAGAAGATGCCTGATAGTGCCGGGTATTATGCCGAAATAATGCAAAAAATATCATATAATGAGAATGATTCATTAAATATAGGTTATAGTTATAAATTAATGGGTGATGCAGGAATATACGGAGGAAATTTAAAAGCAGCTGAGCAAAATTATTTAAAGGCAATAACTGTTTTTAAATCAATAAATAAACAGGAACAAATATCAAATACAAAAAATAACTTAGGCGCAGTTTATCAGTTTTCGGGACAATACGATAAAGCTATTGAGTTATATAAGGAATCGTTGAAAAAATCAATAAGTATGAACGATACCTTGAGTGTAAGTAAAAGCTATAATAATATTGGAGCACTTTATGTAAAAATGGGAGACAATGATAAAGCCATTGAATATTTGAATAAATCGTTAAATTATAAAAAAATATTACTTGATTCTGTGGGTATATCAAAAACTCTACTAAATATTGGAAATATATTTTTAAACGAAAAAAATAATCTAAAAGCAATTGAATATTATGAGAATGCCCTTGATATTAAGATGAAAATAGGTGATTCGTTAAATATTAGTACTGCATTATCTAATATTGGCTTAGCATATAAAAATATGTCAAACTACAATAAAGCAGTAAAATATTATTTACAGGCTTTAGATTTTGCTAAAAATACTGGTTTTAAAAAGCAGGAGGCTCTTATTTGTAACAATATAGCAAGTACTTATGATGATTGGAGTGAGCTAGATTCGTCAAATACATTTTATAAAGAAAAGGTGGTAGAGTATTATTCAAAATCAATAAAAATAAGTGGGGAAATCGAAGATAAAGAGGGCGTTATAAACGTAACAAATAATTTAGGAACATTTTATTCTCAGGAGAAGGAGTTTGATAAAGCAATGGTATATTTTCTAAAAAGTTTAAGATATACTAAAAAGTACAATTATATAAGTAAAGAAGTTATGGTATATACTAATATTGCCGATATTTATTTGCACAAAAAAGATTATAACGATGCAGTATTGTACTTAAATAAAGCTATAGATATATTGAATTCACATTCTGATGATATTGGTTTTATTGCTACTTATAACAAGTTGTCAGAAGTTTTTTTTTATATGAAAAAATATAAAATGGCTGAACAGTATGCTTTTAAAGCTCTGGATTTGGTGGATAAAACAAATGATATATCTCAAAAAAAAGCAATTTTTGATAGATTATCTGTAATTTTTGAAGAAACAGGAGATTATAAAAAAGCATACTATTATCATAAAGAATACACGAATTTAAAAGATTCTATTTTTAATAACGATTCAAAAAATACAATTATTCAGCTTCAGACAATGTATAAAGCAAAGGAGCAGAAACAAGAAATAAAGTTATTAAATACAAAGTACAGATTAAACTCCATAAAATTAAAAGCCGAACAACTTAAACTACGTCAGCAACGAATGATGTCGATAGGGTTAGTTATAATAATTGTTTTAGTATCGGTATTTTTATATTTGTTGTATAAGCAAATTAAAGCCAAAAATTTAGCAAATAAATTATTGTTTGAGCGAAACGAAGAAATAAATGCTCAGAAAAACGAAATAGAGCAACAGTTTAAAATTATAAAAAAGCAAAACACAGAGATAACCGATAGTATTAACTATGCACGTTTAATACAAGATGCTATTTTTCCTGATGTAAATATTTTAAACGAAAGTTTTAAAGATTATTTTGTGTTGTTCGAGCCAAAATCTATTGTTAGTGGCGATTTTTATTGGATAACAAAATATAATAATAAAGTAATTGTAGCAGCTGTTGATTGTACCGGACACGGAGTTCCCGGTGCGTTTATGAGTATGTTGGGAATATCGTTTTTAAATGAGATTGTGTTGAATAATAGCAGCTTAAATAGTGCCGATATATTAAATTTATTACGAGAAAAAGTAATACAATCACTAAAGCAAAAGAGTGTAGAAAGTAATCAGAAAGATGGTATGGATATGTCGCTAAGTATTATTGATACTGAAAATAAAACTATCGATTTTGCAGGAGCTTACAATCCATTAATTATTGTAACATCAATAAATTCGGAAATTGAACCTCAAGTAGAATTTGATTCGAGAAAAGTTGAAAACGATAAATATAAACTATTAGAACTAAAAGCTGATAGAATGCCAATATCTATCTCAAGAAAAACAGTATCATTCAAATCGAATATTATCAAATATAGAGATAACGATAAAATATTTATGTTTTCCGATGGCTTTATCGATCAGTTTCATTTTAAAACATTTAAAAAGTTTAAAAAAGCTAAATTTAAGAAAATTGTTTTGGAAACATCAAGTATGCCGGCTAGTAAGCAAGGCGAAATTATAAAAGACCACTTTTTAAAATGGAAGGGTAATTCGGAACAAACCGACGATGTGTTAATAATAGGTATAGATTTATAGAAAATAAAATCTTAAAATTGAATAAATTTTGCTATTTTTAAGGCGGAAAACAAGTAATTAATTAAAAACAAAAATAAATATGAAAATTTTAGTTTGCATTAGTCACGTACCTGATACAACTGCTAAAATCAGCTTTACCGATGGAGGTAAAACTTATGATAAAAACAATGTTCAGTTTATTATAAGTCCGTATGAGGAATTAGCATTAACACGTGCATTAGAGCTGAAAGAAGCCGGAGAAGGAACAATAACTGTAATTAATGTAGGAGAAGCAGAAACAGAGCCTACTTTAAGAAAAGCATTGGCAATGGGTGCCGATGATGCTATTAGAGTAAATGCAAACCCAACTGATGCAATGTTTGTGGCAAAGCAAATAGCAGAAGTGGCAAAACAAGAAAATTACGATATTATCTTTACAGGTAAAGAATCAATAGATTATAACGGTGGGCAAGTTGGCGAGATGGTAGCAGAAATGTTAGATATAGCTTCAATAACAAGTGTTTCGTATATCGATATAAATGGAAATACAGCCGATTTACAACGAGAAATGGACGGAGGTTACGAAAAAGTATCTTGCGATTTCCCATTTGTAGCAAGCGGACAAAAAGGTATTGCTCCAGAGGCAAGAATACCTGCAATGCGTGGTATTATGATGGCTCGTAAAAAGCCTTTAAAAGTTGTTGATGCTGTAGAAGCAAAAGTAGCAACAGAGGTTAAAAATCACACATTACCAGAGCCAAAAGGTGCTTGTGTAATGATTGAGCCTGATAATGCGAAAGAATTAATTCGTTTACTTCACGAAGAAGCCAAAGCGTTATAATTAAGTATTGTAGAATTTAAAAGAAAAGAAAAATGTCAGTATTAGTATATACAGAAAATTGGGATGGTAAATTTAAGAAATTATCATTCGAGTTAGTTTCTTACGCAAACGAAGTTGCAAAAATGTACGGAACTAATTTAGTTACTTTATCAATAGGCGATGTGTCTGATGATGAAATTAAAACATTGGGAAAATACGGAGCTTCAAAAGTTATTAGTGTTAACGATGCTAAATTTAACACATTATCATCGCAAGCATATGCAAAAATAATAAGTCAAGTTGCCGATAAAGAAGGAGCAAATGTGCTTGTTTTTGCAAATACATATACAGCAAGAGCAGTGGCACCTCGTGTTGCGGTTAGAATGGAAGCAGGTTTGGTTCCCGGAGTAGTTGCTTTACCAACATCAACCGAGCCAATGGTAGTTACAAAAAAAGCATACTCAGGAAAAGCATTTGCTGAGGTTGAAGTTGCAACACCAAATAAAATTTTAACATTAAACCAAAACTCATTCAAATTAATTGAAGCAGAGGCTGATGTTACAATAGAAACATTTGCTCCTGAGGTTTCTGATGCCGATTTTAAAGCAAAATCAATTGAAATTCAAAAAGCATCTGATAAATTAGATGTTGTTGATGCTGAAATATTAGTATCAGGAGGTAGAGGACTTAAATCGGCAGAAAGAATTGCTATTATCGATGAAATGGCTGCTGCTATAGGACCAAATTGTACAACAGCTTGTACAAAGCCTGTATCTGATTTAGACTGGAGACCACATTATGAGCACGTAGGACAAACAGGAAAAGTTGTTGCTCCTAACTTATATTTTGCTCTTGGTATTTCTGGTGCAATTCAGCACTTAGCAGGAATTAACTCATCAAAAATAATTGTTGCGGTTAATACCGATAAAGATGCTCCAATTTTTGAAGCTGCCGATTATGGTATTATTGGCGATGCTTTCGAAGTTATTCCAAAACTAATTGAAGCAATAAAAGAATTATAATTATAGATTTATAGATATGAGAATTTAGATTTGAGATAGTTACTTGTTTTAGGTTTAAATTCTCATATTTTATAAGGGTGCTACTAAAAATTCAAAGTTCAAGGCTTTTTGGAATTTTAAAAGCGGAGTTTACAAAAGTAAATGAGCATTTTGAAATTTCAAAGTAACGTAGAAATTTGGATTTTTAGGAGTATCCATAAGTCTCAACAAAATGGATAGAGTAAAATTAAATGTCTTAGGATTATCATATAGTCAATCGCAAGCCGGTTCTTATGCACTTATACTAAGTGATGAGGAAAGGAATTTACGCTTGCCAATTATTATTGGTGGGTTTGAGGCACAGGCTATTGCAATTGAAATTGAAAATCTAAAGCCACCTCGTCCGTTAACACACGATTTGTTTTTCAATTTTGCAAGTATTTACAATGTAGTTTTAAAAGAAGTAGAAATATACAAGTTAGAAGAAGGAGTGTTTTACTCAGTTTTAGTATTCTACGACGGAAAAAGTACAGCTAGGATTGATGCTCGTACGTCAGATGCTGTTGCTTTAGCCTTACGCTTTAAGGCAAATATTTATACTACATTAGATATAATGCAAAAAGCCGGAATAACAATTAGTGATGATAAAGGAGAAACCGAACAACAACAAAAAGTTACAAAAAAACCAAAAACACTCGAATCTAAATCTATTGGTGAGCTTGAAGAAATGCTTGCAAAAGCAATAGAAAGCGAAGATTACGAAAAGGCATCTAAAATTAGAGACGAACTAAACAAACGTAAATAAGTTTCACATAAAACATATATAATGAGTTTAAAACTTAGGTTGATAATTATGAATTTTCTGCAATTTTTTGTGTGGGGTTCGTGGTTAATTACTATTGGTGGATATTGGTTTCAAACAAAACATTGGTCGGGTACTGAATTTGGTGCAATATTTTCAACTTTGGCAATATCGTCGTTATTTATGCCTGCTATTTCAGGTATAATTGCTGATAGATGGATAAATGCTGAAAAATTATTAGGAATTTTTCATTTGTTTGGAGCTGTTGCTTTGTTTTCAATACCAATGGTTGATTCACCCTCAGTTTTCTTTTGGGTAATGCTTGTTAATATGATTTTTTATATGCCAACAATTTCATTATCAATAACTGTGGCATACTCGGCATTAAAAGGTGAAAATCTTGATGTTGTAAAAGTATATCCACCAATTAGAGTGTTTGGTACAATTGGCTTTATTGTTGCAATGTGGACAGTTAGTTTGCTTAAAATAGAAACATCTGCAATGCAGTTTTATGTAGCTTCTATTGCATCTGTAATACTTGGTATTTACTCGTTTACTTTGCCAAAATGTGCAATAAATAAGAAAGTTGAAAGTGCTTCGGTAATCGATTCGTTAGGGTTAAATGCTTTTTCTTTATTTAAAGATAAGAAAATGGCTATGTTTTTTATCTTTTCAATGTTACTTGGTGCATCGTTGCAGCTAACAAATATGTATGGCGATACTTTTATTCACGATTTTGCCAAAATACCTCAGTTTGCCGATGCAATAGCTGTAAAATATCCTGCAATAATAATGTCGATATCGCAAATTTCAGAAACCTTATTTATACTTGCTATACCATTTTTCTTGAAGAAGTTTGGTATTAAAAAAGTAATGTTAATGAGTATGTTTGCTTGGGTTGTACGTTTTGGCTTATTAGGTTATGGCAATCCTGCAAGTGGATTGTGGATGATAATTTTATCGGGAATAGTTTACGGAATGGCATTCGATTTCTTTAATATTTCCGGTTCGTTATATGTTGAGTCGCAAAGCGATTCGAAAATGCGAGCAAGTGCACAAGGTTTGTTTATGATGATGACAAATGGTTTTGGGGCTATGATTGGTAGCTTTGTTAGCGGAATAGTTATTGATACCTTCTTTATTTCTGATGGTGGTGATTTTCAGTGGCGTGGAATATGGTTAGCTTTTGCAACATATTCGTTAGTTGTAGCTGTCCTTTTTGCTATTTTGTTTAAGCATAAACATAATCCTGATGAGATTTCAGAAGTACATCATTAAATTATGATATTAGAAAAACTAAATAATTATAATATAATACTGGCATCAAAATCGCCTAGAAGGCAAGAGTTGCTAGGGCAGTTAGATATTAATTTTAAGGTAGCAGATATTATTGATGTAGATGAGTCTTATGATGAGAGTATTACAGCTGGCGATATTCCTGTACATCTTTCGCAAAAGAAGGCAAAAGCATACTTAGACTCGCTTAAGAATAATGATTTACTTATTACTGCAGATACAATTGTTTGGCTAGATGATAAGGCTTTAAATAAGCCAAAAGATAGGGTAGAGGCAATTGAAATGATAAAATCTTTATCCGGTAATTCGCACAAAGTATATACGGGAGTTACTATATCATCAATAAATAAATCGCAAAGTTTTGTTTCAGAAACAAAAGTATTTTTTAAGCAATTAACTGATGATGAGGTTGCGTACTATGTTGATAAATATAAACCTTTTGATAAAGCCGGAGCTTATGGAATTCAAGAATGGATTGGTTATATTGGAATAACTAAAATTGAAGGTTCGTATTTTAATGTGATGGGTTTGCCTGTGCAGCAGTTATACTCAGAGTTAATAGAGTTTATAGGGTAGATTAATTGTCGTAATTTTTGTACTCCGCAGGTATTTCAAATATAGATTGTTCAAGAGGTTTTCTCTCTAATTTTATTACTTGTAATTTCATTCGCTTTTCTCTAAATGTAGAGCGTTCTACCGATAAAATAGGGAAAAATCCATTTGCACTTTTTACTTGCAAGAAGTATCTTGATTGTTTTTCAGAACGGTTCCATAGTTTAAGAAAGTCTTCGAAAAATGAATAGTTGCCTTCTGTAACCCAGTAAGTTATTTCAGTGTTCTCTTTCTGATTTTTAACTCTCCATTGTTCGCATTTATAACCTTCTACTTTTTTCTTGTTTCGGCTATTTTTTATGATACTAAAATCGTTACTTTTTGTTTCTACATAAGGCCGTATTTCTACATCTTTGTACATTCTTAGCGAAGGTTTCATTGCAATAATTGTTTGGTTTTTTAAGTCAAACAGCATTGCGTCAGATACGTCGCAGTCTTTACAATCCTCGTTTATTTCAATTTTGACTTTATTGCCTTTTACATAATATGTATAATATGTAGTATCGCTAAATGTTTCTTGTACAAATTTAATTATACCTTCGAATGGTGCAGTGTTGTTAGTTGATGTTGTACTTGAATTTTGAGTATTGTTTTGAGGTTGAGCAAATGCATTATTAAATGCAAAAATGCACATAAGTATAATAGTATAATAATATTGTACTTTATATCTCATAGGTTAGAATGCTACAAATTTCCAATTTTTATCAATATTTTATTGTGTAAAACTCAAATATTTTTTTAATCTTTGATAAAGATAAATAAAAAAATGGCAAAACACAACGATTTAGGTATAAAAGGTGAACAAAAAGCAGTGTTTTTTTTACAAAAAAAAGGTTTTATTGTACTGGATACAAATTGGCGATACAAAAAAAACGAGATTGATATAATTGCACAAAATGATGAATTTATTGTTGTAGTGGAAGTTAAAACCAGAAGTACAGATTATTTTGATGATATTATAAATGTAGTTTCAAATAAACAAAAGCGTTTTTTAATTGAGTCGATAAATCATTATATTGAAGAAAAAAATATTAATCTTGAAGTGCGTTTTGATATAATTTTTATTGTAGGAGAAAAAATTGAACATATAGAAAATGCGTTTAATCCGTTCGATTTTGTTTAAGTGAATATTTTCTAAATATTACTTTTTTGAAAACTTAATAATTTTGTAAATAATTTTAAAAATACCTAGTTTTCCTCCAATAACACTTGCGGTTAACAAGCCGCCAATTAATGCACCAATAATTCCGTGCGATGCAACGTCGCTACCTGTAAGGTATAAATTTTTAATCTCTGTTTTAGGCTTTAGCCAATTTAGCTCTAAGCGTTTAAGTATTGCCGGAATTCCGTACATTTCGCCTTCGTTTTTTTGTGTAAAATGCCTTATACTTAATGGTGTTGAAAGCTCAGTATATGCAACTATATCTTTAAATCCTTTTATATTTTCTTCAATTAAATTGAGATAGCTGTTGGTTATTTCTTCTTTAAATTTAAGGTAATCTTCGCCTCTATTCATCCATTTTTCATCTTTCCATTTTTTGAAAACATTATATGGAACAATAGTTGAAATTTCGGCAGTATGCCCTTTAGATTCTGGATTTTTTAACGAAGGAAATGATAGGTATGCCGAGCGTATTTTTCCTTTACTTATTGCATCAGAGTCGCTAGCAATTTCGTCGTGATTATAACTGTCGAATATCCAATAGTTTTCACCTTTTACACCAAGCCTTTCCGGGCTTTCTTTTAAACCTATATACAAGGTGCTAATACTTTGTTCTATAGGGAAATCATTTATTTCAGATAGTTTAGAATGTATGGTATTTTTAGGGAGTAGTCTTGTGAAAGTATCAAATGCACCAACACTTGAAATAATAGTATCAGCATTAAATATTTCTGTTGTAATTTTTTTACCTTTTTTTACATCAACTTTTACACCAACAGCTTTATTATTTTTAATAATAATTTCTGAAACAGAATGGTTTTTAAGGCATTCGCCACTGTTTTCGGTAATTGATGGAATTAAACTTTTTGCAATTGTATCAGAGCCGCCAATAGGGTAATATCCGCCATCTAAATAGCTATTTATAACTAATGCGTGAGTGGCAAAAGAACTTTTACTTGGGGGTAATGCGTAGTTTCCCCACTGTGAGCTGAGTAATGCTTTTAGTTTATTATTATTAAATCGGAAATCTAAATATTCTTTTGTTGTTAATGCACCTATTTTGTTGTATGACTTAGCCGATAGGCGTAACCAGATATTTATCCAATAAGGGAAAAAATTAGGTGAAATTTTCTTTAAAGTCCAAGTTGATATTTTTTCTACATCAATAAAATATTGCTCTAAAGCTTTTTTTTCGTTAGGGAACTCATTAATTAATTTATCAAGAAATTCTTGGCGGTCTGAAGGTACTTTGAATGTATAATTAGGATATCTAAAAATTTCGAAAATATGAGGCATTTTTTTCCATTTAACATTTTTGTTAGAAATGTAATCGAATAATTTGCGAGCCATCTCACCTTCGTTCATTTTCCCTACGTAATGCAAACCTACATCCCAATTATATTCTACACCATCAACAATTCGTTTAAATTCGTGAGTTAAACCTCCTAATTTAAAATGTTGTTCTAAAACTAATACTCTTTTGTTGAATACTCTAGATAAGAATACTGCCGTAGATAACCCTCCAATTCCTGAACCAATAATAATTACATCAAATTTCTTCAATTTTTAGTCTTATTTTATTTTATATGACGGGGTGTTAAATCTAATAAACTTACATTTATTACTTGTAGTTTTATTCTTCTCCAAATCTAAAGATTTATTTTTACAATTGAAAAAGTTTTTAATTATATAGGTTCTAAACCAATTGCGTCTAAATAATTTCTGATTAGATTAATATTTGAGTAATTACTAGATGATTGCCTGCTACCCCTTCTCCAAGAGGGAATAGGACTTCCTTTCAAATATTATTATGCACATTTCAATTTTGGTTTTTGTTATCAATGTATAAATATATAATTTTATTAGGACAGGATTAGTTCTAAACATAAAATATAAACAGTATATTTTAACAAATATTTTAATCTGTTAAGTTTCGTTAAGGTGATATAGCTATATCTTTGTATCGCTAAATAAGTTTAGTTGTTGTTTTTATGTTTTTTCATTTGAGGCTACCTTCCCGGTAGCCTTTTTATTTTTTATATATTTGTAAAAAATATATTTAATGTCGAATAAAAAGAATTTTTTTACACAGTTTCCGTCAACTTTTTGGATTGCAAATACAGCCGAGTTAATTGAGAGGCTTGCTTGGTATGGTTTTTATATGGTTTTTGCAATATATTTAACCGCATCTAAAGATAAAGGTGCATTAGGTTTTTCGCAAGTTGACAAGAGTTATATAATGAGCCTTGGTACAACATTATTGTATTTGTTACCGGTAATAACAGGTTCAATAGCTGATAAGTTTGGATATAAAAAAATACTTTTATTATCTTTTGTCATATATATGTCGGGTTTTTTAATGCTTGGAAAAGCTAACGATTTTACAAGTGTATTTTTGCTTTTTTTATATGTGGCAGTAGGTGGAGCATTCTTTAAACCCGTAATATCAGCTACTATTGCTAAAACTACAAACGAAAAAACATCATCAATAGGTTTTGGAATATTTTATATGATGGTAAATACAGGTTCGTTTATTGGCCCGTTGTTTACATCGCAATTACGAGAAACTTCGTGGTATTCGGTATTTGTATTTACGGCAGGTGTTTTTATTGTAAATGCAATTTTAATATTTTTCTTTTATAAAGAACCTGAACGTGAAAAATCTGATAAAACTTTCTCGCAAACTATAATCGATTCTATTACAAATATTGTTGAAGTATTAAAAGATGTAAAATTTCTAATATTTTTAATACTAATTGCAGGTTTTTGGTCAATGTATTATCAGTTGTTTTATAGTTTGCCAGTGTTTATTGACCAGTGGGTTGATACAAATATATTGTTTGAAAAACTTTACTCAATATTGCCGGTTTTTGCCGAGATGGTTGGTACAGCACAACGTACCGTAGCTGCTGAAATGATAACAAATGTTGATGCGATGTATATAATTATTTTTCAGTTGCTTATATCTACGGTTGTTATGCGATTGAAACCATTAAATGCTATGATATCAGGTATTTTTGTTGCCTCTATTGGGGTTGGGCTGATGTTTATGACAATGAATCCAATTTATTTAATCTTTTCAATGCTAGTCTTTGCTGTTGGTGAAATGTCAAGCTCTCCAAAAATTACTGAATATATTGGGCGAATAGCACCATCTGATAAAGTTGCAATGTATATGGGAACATCATTTTTACCTGTTGCTTTAGGGAGTTCTATCGCTGGTTATTTATCAGGTAGTGTGTACGAGCAAATTTCTGATAAAATTTCAATAATATACAAAGATGCAATAGCTCAGAATATTAGCCTACATAAATTATCAGATACTTTTACACAAACTGATTTAATTAATGAATATTTAGCTAAAACAGGGCAAACAGCAAGCGAAATGACAAAATATCTTTGGAATACTTACGAGCCATACAATATAATGTATGTTTATGCTAGTATTGGTGTATTTACAGCAGTTGGTTTATTAATATATGATAAAATTGTAAGGAAATAAGTTTCTTTTATAATAATGTAATTATACATTTGTAACAAAAATAAATAGTTGGGAAAATTAAAGAAACTTTTAGGGCAAACTGTTATTTATGGGCTAAGTAGTATAGTTGGGCGATTCCTCAATTATTTAATGGTGCCGTTATATACTTATAATTTGGTAGCTAAAGAATATGGTGTAGTTACTGAACTATATGCTTACGTTAGTTTCTTAATTATTATTTTAACTTACGGAATGGAAACGGGTTTTTTTAGGTTTTCTGAAACCGAAAAAGATACAAGTAAGTTGTACAGTACAACCTTAATTTCGTTATTCTCAACATCAACATTATTTATACTAATTGTTAGTTTATTTTATCATCAAATTGCCGATGTTATAGGATATTCAGGGCACCCGGAATATATATTGTGGTTTGGTATAGTTATAGGTTTAGATGCTTTTGTATCAATACCTTTTGCTAAATTACGTCAACAAAATAAGGCGTTGAAATTTGCTGTAATAAAGTTCACAAATATTATTGTAAATATAGGTTTAAACTTGTTTTTTATAGTTTTGAGCCCTTATTTAATTGAGCAAAATCCACATTCGTGGGTAACACTTTTTACCGATGGCGAAATAAGTGTGAAGTATATTTTTATCTCGAATTTAATATCGAGTGCAGTTACTGTATTATTGCTTTTGCCCGAAATATTTAATGTTAAATTTGCTTTCGATTTAAAACTTTTAAAGCGTGTATTAATATATTCGTTACCGTTATTGCTTGCCGGATTAGCAGGTATGGTAAACGAAACGCTCGACCGTATTTTACTTAAATACTTTTTACCGAGTAATGTAGATGTAATGCACGAAATAGGTATTTATGGTGCAAATTATAAGATTGCAATTTTAATGACATTATTTATTCAAATGTTTAGATATGCCGCTGAACCATTCTTTTTTGCACAAGCAAAAGAAAGTAATTCAAAAAATATTTATTCTGAGGTGATGAAATATTTCACAATTTTTGGTTTGTTTATTTTTCTATTCGTGATGCTATATCTTGATATTTTTAAAGGCTTTATTGGAAAATCGTATCACGAAGGGTTAAAAATTGTGCCAATTGTACTTATGGCAAATTTATTTTTGGGCATAATATACAATCTTTCAATTTGGTATAAGCTAACAAATAAAACAAAATATGGTGCTTTAATAGCCGTTATTGGTGCTGTAATTACAATAGTGTTAAATATAGTACTTATCCCAAAAATAGGATATATGGGCTCTGCTTGGGCAACATTTGCCTGTTATTTTTCAATGATGCTTATTTCTTATTCTTTAGGTCAAAAATACTTTAAAATTAAATACGATATTAAATCAATGTTAACATATACTTTTATAGCCTTGATTCTTTATTTTGGTTTCGAAAATATGAGTTTCGATAATAACATTTTAAAGTTTAGTGTTTCAACACTGTTTTTAGCTATTTTTATTGGGTTTGCGTTCTTTAAGGAGAGAAGAAATTTTATTAAAATAAAAAATATTTAAATCTTGCTTTTATTGAACTATGATTGGAATTAAAAACATATTTACAAACTCGGATATTAAAAAGAGGTTTTTAGTAATTTTAATAGTGTTTATTATTATTGCTTTTGTACCTTTTGGCGATAAACAGCCTATTGAATATATTGAACGCTCAACAGGAAAAGTAAAGATTGAAAAAGTATATGGCGAGGGTTGGTTACGTTGGCTATATAACAATCCGGTTGGCGAATTGTCGTTAAATGCAATTATTAAGCGAAAGTTTATTTCTGATTGGTACGGTGATAGAATGGATTTGCCTAATTCTAAAGATAAGATTGCTGATTTTGTAAAACAATATAATATTGATTTAAGTATCTCGCAAAAGCAAGAGTTTGAGAGTTTTAATGACTTTTTTACAAGGAAATTAAAACCAAATGCAAGAAAAATAGATACTTCTTTCAATTCATTAGTATCGCCTGCTGATGGGAAATTGTTAGCACATTCAAATATTGAAAACCAATATTTTATTGTAAAAGGTTATAAATTTGATATTTATGAATATTTGCAAAACGATTCGTTAGCCGATTTGTATAAAAACGGTAGTTTAATAATTGTAAGACTTTGCCCTACCGATTATCATAGATATCATTTTCCTATAAAAGGAACAGTATTAAATGATGTAAAAATTGATGGGGATTATTATTCAGTTTCGCCAATAGCACTAAAAAAGAAGATTGAAATAATATGCCAAAATAAGCGTGAATATACCGAAATAGAAACCTCAAATTTTGGAAATATCATTATGTCGGAAGTTGGAGCTACTATGGTAGGCAGTATGGTGAAAACATATTCTGATAATAAAATTGAAAAAGCTCAGGAGAAAGGCTATTTTAAATTTGGAGGTTCAACAGTTATATTATTCTTTAAAAACAATAGTGTTGCCATCGATAAAGATTTGCTTTTAAATACAAAAAACGGCTTAGAAACAGAGGTTAAGATGGGGGAGAAGATTGGAGCTTTCCTTCAATAAATGTTTTAATTTCTTCAAAATTGTTAGGGTTATACCAATTAATTTCTTTATCACGATTAAACCACGAAATTTGTCGGCGTGAGTAATGTCGGGTATTTCGTTTAATAAGTTCAATAGCTTTTTCTAAAGAGTACTCACCATCGAAATATGCAAAAAGCTCTTTGTAGCCGACAGTGTTAAGAGCGTTTAAGTTTCGGTTTTTCAAATTAGCTTTAACTTCATCAATTAAGCCGTTTTCAATCATAATATCAACACGTTTATTGATACGCTCATAAAGTTTTTCTCGTTCTATTTGTAAACCAATTTTTATAATTTCAAAATCTCTTTCTTTTTTTGGTGCAGTACGAAAACTTGTATATGTTTTTCCTGTTTGAGCACAAATCTCTAACGCACGAATTATTCGTTTGCCATTTTTTAAATCAACAATATTGTAATGCTCAGGGTCAACGCGTTTAAGCTCAAAACGGAGCGATTCAATACCATCATTTTTCAATTTTTCTTTGTAAAATTCTCTAATTTCAGGGTCAATGTCCGGCATTTCATCAATACCATTGCAAACGGCATCAATATACATCATTGAACCACCTGTCATTAATGCTATATTATTTTTTTTGTGATATGTTTTTAAGAAGTTTATCACATCATTTTCAAAATTGCTTACATTGTAATAATCGGTAATAGAAATATTTTGAATGAAATGATGCTTTACTGCCTCTAGTTGCTCTTTTTCCGGTACAGCTGTGCCAATATTCAACTCTTTATAAAACTGACGGCTGTCGCACGATATTATTTCTGAATTAAATGTTTTAGCAAGCTCAATAGTTAAATCGGTTTTGCCAATTCCGGTTGGTCCTAAAACTATTATTAGGAATCTTTTTGGAGTATTCATTCCTACATATCAATTTGAGGAGTTGAAGGAATAGGGGAATTATTATCAATAGGTTTTGCTTTTGGTTTTTTACTTTCTAGAATTAATGCTAATGATACGTAAAAGATTTGTGTATCATAACCCTCGTAAGGTTTTACAGTTATATTATTATGTGTAATTTCGTGTTTTGTGTTTAAGAAGTTTTGAAGATACCATTTAAAACTTACAGTCACACCTTGAGGTAATTTAACTCCTGCAAAAATAGATGGTAAAAACAGTGTAACTTCATCACCAAACCACTCTGTATATTTATTTTTGCCTTCTTCTTCGATACTGAATTCGTCGGTATTTTCAAGCCAAATTTTTTCTTTAAAATGAAAGCTATATTCAATCTCGCCTCCCGCGTAGAAATATAGCCCTTTTTTAAAGTTGCCAAATTTAAATGCTATGGGTAACCCAATTGTGTAGGTTCTTATCTTGGCCGAAGTAAACTTATTTTCAGTAGCTGTTTTTGAGTAAAATTTATTGCTTTTATGCGAGTATATGGAGTCTGGAAAGGGTGTAAATCCAATATTTCTAATTCCTAATCCTGTGTAGAACCCAAATTTATCTTTAAAATCGAAATGTATTGTTTGTTGAGTATGAAAAAATGCGGTATATCTCATTCCAACAGGAACGTGATTGTTGTTTTGATTAATGTTAGCAAAACTAAAAATCATTTCAAGAGACGAGGCTCTATATATTTCTTGTGTTTTAGCTGTATTAGCAAAAATAATAATCGAAGTTAATATAGCAATATATATTTTCATTTTTTTAAACAAATATAAATAAAAAAAGCTACAAATTGTAGCTTTAGTATTTTGATATAATAAATTTAGTTTATTTCGTATTGTATCCCCATTTAATATATATGGCTCCCCAAGTAAAACCTCCACCAAAAGCTGATAAAATTAATTTATCACCTTTTTTTAGTTTGTTTTCGTAGTCCCACAAGCAAAGGGGTAATGTGCCTCCAGTGGTATTGCCATATTTTTCAATGTTAATCATTACTTGTTCTCGTTCTAGTCCCATTCTTTTGGCTGTTGCATCAATTATTCGCATATTTGCTTGATGAGGAACTAGCCAATTTAGGTCTTTGGCTGTTAAATTATGACGTTCCATCATTTCTACAGAAACATCAGCCATTTTACTAACAGCCCATTTAAATACATGTTTACCATCTTGGTATACAAAATGTTCTTTTGCATTAACAGTTTCGTGTGATGCTGGTTTAACCGAACCTCCTGCTTTTTGGTGTAAATATTGTCTTCCAACACCATCTGATTTTAGTAAAGTATCAATAATACCAAAATCTTCGGTAGTTGGTTCAAGCATTATTGCACCTGCACCATCGCCGAAAATTGGAGCAACATTACGTTCTGTATAATCAATAATTGATGACATTTTATCGGCACCAACCACAATAATTTTTTTGTATTTACCAGATTCAATTAGTTTGCTTGCTGTTTCTAAAGAATATAAAAAGCCTGAACAAGCGGCATTAATATCAAAACTAAATGCGTCTTTTATTCCTAATTTATCTGAAATAATATTAGCTGTAGCAGGAAATGGAAAGTCGGGAGTAACTGTTCCACAAATTAAAACATCTATTTCGTCAACAGTGGTATTAGTTTTTTTTAATAAACCTTTAACGGCTTCAACGGCCATATCTGAAGTTCCAAGTCCTTCTCCTTTCAGAATATGACGTGTTTTAATACCAATACGACTCATTATCCACTCGTCTGATGTATCCATCATTGTGGCTAATTCATCATTAGTTAAAATATAGTCAGGTATATAACCCTGAACTCCGGTGATTACTGCATTAATTTTAGTCATTTTTTAATGCCTCTTTAATTTTTTCAGAAAGCTTAACTTCGGCAACATGATATGTGTGAAGTATCATGTTTTTTATAGCGTTTTCATTTGATGCTCCATGACCAATTATAACGGTTGAATTAACACCTAATATTGGTGTTCCTCCGTATATTTCCGGATTAAATCTGTCAAAATAATCGTCGTTTAGTCCTCGTTTTTTAATAAGAGTATAAAATGCTTCAGCTTCTTTAAGAACAACATTTCCAGTAAATCCATCGGTAACAATTACGTCAGCAATTTCACCATTAAAAATTTTATTACCTTCTATATTTCCAACAAAATTAAAATCGTTTGATTCTCTCATTAATTTGTGAGTGGCAGAAGTTAAAAGATTTCCTTTTTCTTCTTCTTCTCCAATATTTAATAAGGCAACTCTTGGATTGTTAATGTTATGGACATGTTCTGCGTATAAAGAGCCTAGTATTGCGTATTGATATAAAACATCTGGTTTGCAATCAGGATTTATTCCTACGTCTAATAAAATGCTTACACCTCCGCTTATTGTTGGCAAAGGACTTGTAATGCATGGACGAATAATTCCGGGTACTTGTTGTACGGTATGCATAGCACCAACAAGCATAGCACCTGTATTTCCAGCACTGGCAAAACCTTCAATTTTACCTGTAACAAGGTGTTTAAATCCTACGGTGATACTAGAATCTTTTTTCTGGGTAAAAGTTTTTACAGGGTGTTCGCCCATACCAATTACCTGAGTAGTAGCAACTATTTTAAATTTACTTGTATCTGCGTTTTCTTGTTTTAATATTTGTTTAATTTTTTCTTCATCTCCAAATAAAACTAATTTTGAATTTTCTGGAAGTTCTAAAGATGCTTTAATTGCACCTTTAACAGTAGTTGTTGGTGCAAAGTCGCCACCCATAACATCTAATCCTATATTCATAGTTCGTTTTTTAGTTAAAAATTAAATCAAAAATACGTAAAGTTTTACGCAAATTTAAGTTTTTACAAAACTTCTTTTGTGTCAATAGCAAGTTTTCCTCTGTAATATCCACATTCAGGACATACAGTGTGATATTTTACTGTTGCTCCACAATTAGAGCATGTAGATAATTGTACGAACGACGCTTTGTAGTGTGTTCTTCTCTTGTTCTTTCGTTGTTTCGAAATCTTCCTTTTAGGATGTGCCATTTTTCAACTTTTTTAATTCATTCCATCGAGAATCTATATTCTCGTCCTCTTCATCTTGTTCACTGTTACTTTCGTAAACTAACAATTCTTGTATTTTTTTAAGCATTTTGGGGTTGCAGGTGCTATTTCCATTGCCATCAACTGGGTGAACCCTTTTTGCTGGAAGGTTAACAATAATTAAATCGTAAAATAATTTCGATAAATCAAAATCAATATCGTTTTTATTAATCATTATTAAGTCTAGGTCTAACTCCTCATACTCCTCTCCAAATTTAACGTAAATAGTGTTTTTAAAATCTAAGTTGTGATAAAATTCATCAACACAAACATCGCAAGTAAGTTTTACCTTGCCTTTAATATGTATGTTGAAAGTTAGCATTGTTGCCGACTTTTTAAATTCAACTATAGCTTCTAAATTACCATCGGTTAATTCTGAATACTCAAATAAATCAAAGAACTCGTTGTTAATCTTAAAAATGTAATTATGAACTCCATCTTTTAACCCAACAAATTGGATTGTAAAGTTTCTATAGTTCAAAAAACAAAAATTTAAAATTCGTGCAAAGCTAACAAATTAATATTAATATCTAAAAAGTAATTAACTTTTATTAGTAAATATATTTATTAACAACCGGTTTATTATTATCGTTTTTAATTATTGTTAAGCGAATTTCGTTTATCTAATAATTCGTTAATTTTATCTTCTGTTAAATCTCTGCTTGCTAAAACGTTGTCAATCATAGTTATATCATCAAGATATTCTTTGTTTTCTTCAGCATCAATTTCGTTTAACTCTTGTTTCAACTGCTTGGTTAAATCTATAATAAGTTCTTTTATACTTTCGCCCAAATCTTCTAGTATATCATCAGGAATATTGTCTTTTATAAAATCGTAGTTATTTATTAACATTTCAATATTCTTGAGTTGTGTGTCGTTGTTAAGTATTGTTTTAAACTGCTCTTTATCTTTTAGTCGTTTAAAAACCACAATTAATTCGTCTAAGCTATTCTTGAAATCGTTGTTTTCCATAATTATTTTTTAATTAAAAGTGCTACGTTTTCAACGTGATGAGTATGCGGAAACATATCAACAGGTTGTATTTTTACAGTATTGTATTTATTTTTCATTAAAGCAATATCGCGTGCTTGAGTTGCTGGATTGCAGCTAACATATACAATTTTCTCGGGCTCGGCATTTAATATTGTGTTTACTACATCGGTATGCATTCCTGCACGTGGTGGGTCAATAATAATAGTATTAGGTTTGCCGTATTTTTCTATAAATTTGTTGTTTAAAACGTCTTTCATATCGCCTGCAAAAAATTCAGTATTGTTTATGTTGTTAAGTTCTGAGTTTATTTTTGCATCTTTAATTGCATCTTCAACATACTCAATACCAATTACTTTTTTAGCGTTACGAGCTACAAAGTTAGCAATAGTTCCTGCTCCGGTGTATAGGTCGTAAACAATTTCGTTACTTTTAATATCGGCAAATTCTAAAGTTTTTTTGTATAAATTAAATGCCTGTTTACTGTTGGTTTGGTAAAACGATTTAGGACTTACCTTAAATATTAAATCGCCCATTGTTTCCATTAAGTGGTCTTTGCCTTTATAGCAAATAACTTCTTGGTCGGCATAACTATCGTTAAGTTTTTTGTTTATAATATAGTTTAACGATGTTATTTGTGGAAACTCAGAGTAAACGGCATCGAGTAGGGTAGTAGTTGCTTTGTCTTCTTTTCCAACAATTAATATTACCATTAATTCACCGTTATCGGTATTTCTAATTACTAAGTTCCTTAAAAGTCCTGTGTTTTCACGAATATCATAAAATTCAATATTGTTATTAAGTGCATAATCGCGAATAAAATTTTTTATTTCGTTTGAGTAGTTAGCTTGTAGGTGGCATTCAAAAACATCCACAATTTTATCGAACATTTTTGGAACGTGAAACCCAAGTGCATTTCTGTTATCGAACTCGTTATCGCTTTCAACTTCTTCTTGAGTAAGCCATTTTTTGTTGGAGAATGTGTACTCCATTTTATTACGATAGAAATACTCGTCGGGTGCTGCAAGTATGTAGTTTACGTCCTTAATGTCGATTTTTCCAATTCGCTGAAAACTATCAATAACTTGTTTGTTTTTGTAAAATAATTGCTTTTCGTAGGGTAGGTTTTGCCATTTACAGCCACCGCAAACTCCAAAATGGTCGCATTTTGCTTCAACTCTGTCGTCGGAGTATTTATGAAATTTTATAGGATAGCCTTCTAAATAACTTTTTCGTTTTTTCGAAACTTGTATGTCAACTATATCGCCGGGTACAACACGGTTAACAAAAATAACCATATCGTTATGTTTGGCAATAGCTTTGCCCTCGGCTCCTGCATCAATAATTTCAATATTTTCTAATATTGGTAATCTTTTTCTTTTTCTACCCACTTTGTAATTTTTTTACAAAAGTACGAATGTAATTTTTATGTTGAAAGTTATTGTTGTTAAAATAATAAGTTTAAAAAATTATCTTGCTTGTAGGCTGCTATTGTTTGGGCTTATAGTTGTTTTGTAATTAAACCAAGTTGTATTCCATAGCTTTAATTTTATTTATTAATTTGCCATTTTGAATATTTGCATAGTCTAGTGCTGACGAAAATTCCCAATCGGTGTTTTGTTTTACAAGTTTTGCTTTTGTTGGGTTGTGGTGTATATAATCGAAACAAATTTTAGGGTATTGTTTTTCGGGTTGTATAATGTTTATTTGTGTAATTCCTGATTTTGTGATAAAACTTGGTTCTATATTATCTGGGCAATTTATGCATTCGGCTTTGGTTGCTTCGCGAAAAAGTTTGCCTGTTCGGTTTTGTTGCTTATTTATAGCATTAGTATATGAACGGAGCATTATTTCTATTGAATCGTTTAAAGAACGGTTTTTATCGTCGGCGTCGCTCAAAGCGACACTGACGGTATTTACAAACAGCATCATATGGAAATGATTTGGCATTAAACACCAAACCAAAATATCGCCATAAGGCAAAATAATAGCGGGCTCTATCTTTTCTACACCGTTGTGAATTGCTTTCATTTTGTATCTTTGACGTATTGAACACAGTAGCTTTTCTAAACGAAAGCGGAACACTTATGT
>Ga0256827_10000520_pt1 | contig 23865 bp, 24 predicted proteins | sample CV84metaG_FD_185977 | JGI IMG/M metagenome (GOLD analysis project Ga0256827, IMG submission 185977) | Hydrothermal vent microbial communities from East Pacific Rise, Pacific Ocean - CV84 | ecosystem: Environmental > Aquatic > Marine > Hydrothermal vents | place: Pacific Ocean: East Pacific Rise...
TGAAGCATCATTTAATGACACTCTTTTAGTAGAAGCAAGAGGTAAATTCTCGGAGTCAATTGATAAGCTAAAAAAAGAGAAATTGGTTAAATCAACCCTAGAGCTAGAGATTATTGGAGATGCTTCACTCTTTGATATTAATAACCGACAAGATTTAGAAGATTGGTTTGTAGTATCTGCTATTAAAGAGGCTTCAGAACAAGAGCAACTTGGAAGTTTTGAAGTAAATGGAAAAACATTTACCGTTCACAGAGCCGAAAAAGCAAAATGTCCAAGATGTTGGAAGTTTACCTCTAACAGCGAAGAGGAAGCATGTGCAAGATGTGCTAAGGTTGTAGCTTAATGTTTGATTTAAGCCAACCCATCCCCACCGAAGTTGTGGTGGGGTCTATTGTTGTTCTTTTTGCTTTGGTTGGTGTTGGATTGTTGGTGGTTCGGCATTATAAGAAGAAATTGTATGGTGCATTTTAATGCACCGATTTTTACGAGGTATTCATTATTTTTGGTGCATTGAAATGCACCCTACGCTATGATGAATATTTCCAATCTTCTATTTTTTCTACATATCCATACTTGATGGGGTTTCCATAGATATAATTTAAGCATAGATTCCAATCTTTTTCATCTCGTATGGTGTGTTCATAAAATCGTTTTTGCCATATTGGTTTATAGCCTCTTCTCTTTCTGCTATAAGATTGCTCCATAAAATCATAATCTTCTACATGGCAATATTTTGAAAAATGGTATTTAATGGCTCGAATAATTTTAGGATAATCGGTGGATATTTTAGGAGTAATAATCATGTGGATATGGTCAGGAAGTACCACAATACTATTTAAAGATATAGAATATCTTTTTTCTACAAGGTATGGAACGATTTTCAGACGATAGGAAAATCAGGCTTTTTGGTGGGTTAGTTTTGGTTCTAAACTCTTTGGTTCTTATATTACTTATAACATTTTATCCTCAAGAAAAAAATTCAACCCAAAAACAATAGTAAAAAATCCAATATATAAACATAGCATTATGAACATATAGTGATTTGTAGTCTCTTTTAAGTAGTCTTGAAAGCTATCAGATATAACTTTTATCTGAATAACTTGGTTGTTATTTTTTAGGTTGTTATCTTCGCTATTTTTTATAATTAAGCCAGAGATATAGCCTCTGCTTTTTAGCTGGTTTAGGGCTAATGGTTTATCTTTTTCGTATAGTTTTACCTTTTGGTTTGCATGATTTAGCTCGAAAAAATAGTATTTTGTAATAACCTCTCTATCTACACTGTCCTTTATATGTACAGTTTTTTTATGTGTAAAGTATTGAAACTCCTCTTCTTTAAGCTCTATTTTTGTATCTTTTATGGTAATAAATGGTGTTTTTTGGTATTTGTCTATATTTATTGGTTCATCTTTTTCTATCTCTATGGCTTTTCCAATATGCTCTTTTTGATAAGAGATTTTTAGATACTCCTCTCTTGTATCAAATGAGTAGTACATTAATAGTGGTAGTAAAAAAAAGGTTAGCCCTATAATAAATATACTCTTTTCTACATGGGTTACTTTTAATAAAAATGCTATAGATAATAACCATAGTGCAATGTTTATGGTATAGAATAAATAACCTTCTAAACCAAGATAGAAAGATGTGGATGCTGGTAGAAAAATAGCTATAGTTGAGACAATAAAAGAGGCAAAAAGAGTATTAACTATTAGTGGCTTTTCCCCTATTTTTTTCTTGTTTGTATTATATCTCTTTTTTCTTCGTTTTTTAATCTTTCTTCCCATGGCAATTTAGCCCAAAATTTTAGTTAAAAAAGAGGAGTGTGTTGATGATACCTTGCCTCTAACTACAGGCTCTTTGGTTTTAGAGTTATACATTGTAACAAGTTGATTGCTTTCTACCATATAGTAGTGACCTCGGTCTGTTTTAAAGTACCATGAGCCATCATTATATAAACTATTTCTATCTCCTACTGTTACACGAATAAACTCCTCATTTGCTATATGACATAGCTCTTTGATAATTTTTGTGTGTCGTTCCTCTTTTCCAATAGATGCAATATGTTTATTTACAGCTTTATCAATTTGATTCTCATTCAGTACAAATAGTTGAGGATGCATTCGAAGCCATCTGCTGTTTAGTTCTTCTAGATTCTCTCTCTCTTGAAACTCTGAAAAGAGAGTTTTAAATAGTGCAAATGATTGAAGTGTTTCATAGTCTATTTGAATGGCATGAATAAGTAGCTCTAGATGATTTTTTGCTCCAATACTCTTTAATCCTTCTTTGATGTAATAGAGTGTTTTAGGTCGAGTTTCAATATGTTCTCTAAAGTTTGAAAAACCACCATATTTAATATGGGATAGATAGTAATCTACATAATAACTTTTAAGAGCCTCTTCACAAATTTCTGTATCTGGAACATTGTGTTGAAAAAGTCTAGTAATATATTGAATATTAGAGTTGATAATCTCATGAAGGTCTAGACTATTAAGACTCATCTTTGAAATAATAATATGTTGTGATAGTTCAGTAGAATCAAGTAGCATGGAAACCTCTTTAATATAATTAATAAAAAATTAATTTAACTCTCCTATTGTAACATGTAGATTTTAAAGAAATCTTATAATAAATAAAAAAAATCTTAAAATAAACAATTAAATAATAGCTAGAAATTAAATATAATAAATTGTGTTTTTTCTCAATATAGTTTAAAGTATATCGTGAAGCCTATTTGCATCGCTCATCCAAGAGTGAAGCTCATCCCACTGTTCATTTTCGATAAAACTTTGACAAATTTTCATCTCTTGATTAAAACTATCTATAGACTCTAAAAGATTGGTTTTATTCTGTCTAAAAATATCTTCCCACATATTTGGTGAACTTTTTGCAATACGACTCATACTTTTAAATCCACCACCTGCAAGTGCAATAATACTTTGTGGGTTCTCTTGTTTCATTACACTGTTTGCAATGGCATAACTAACAGCATGTGGCATATGAGAGATAAAGGCAGCATCTCTATCATGCTCTTCTGCACCCATAAAAACAACTTTTGCTTTAATGTCTGAAAAAATCTCTAAAGCTCTGTTTTTCTGTAACTTTGCACTCTTCTCTTGATTACATATAACCATCACTTTATTGGTATACAACTCATATATTGCTGCTGTTGGACCAAATTTTTCTGTTCCAGTCATGGGATGTGCTGTTACAAAGTTTTGACGTATCTCTTTTGGAATAGAGGCATCTATTTTCTCTTTACTTGATCCAAAATCAATAATTGTACATTCGTTATGAATATCTTTTAATGTTTTTGTAGCTTTAATGATTGCATCTACTGGTATACATAAAACAATTACATCACAAGATTTAATTTCATTAAAATTTGTAGCTAATTTATCAATTAAGTTTAGCTCAATTGCCTCTACTTGGTGTTTTTTGTTGTGGTCATATCCAATTATTTTGTATTTTTTAGGAAATTCTTTGAGGGCTAACCCTAGTGAACCTCCCATCAATCCAAGACCAACAATTCCTATATTCATCTCTACCCTTTTATTTTCTAGCTGAATTATAGCACTTTTTTAGTGAAAAAAAGATACACTAATAGTTATGTTATTAATATAAGCAACTCTCTAAGGAACAATTAATTATATGAAAAAACTTTTTACTTTATCTATTGGACTTAGCTCCATTCTTCTTGCTCAAAATATCACCTCTATTCAATATAATGGATTGCTCCACCTCTCTAAAGATGTGGCAACTGAAATCTCAGGTATTCATGTAGGAGATAACTTTGATATTAACAAAATTGATGAATCGATTAAAAAGTTCTATTCTCAAGGCTATTTCTCCGATATTATTGTATCTACAACAGCAAATGGTGGTTTGGTTTATCAATTTAAAGAGAAGTCTATTATCTCTAAACTTCAGATGAATGGATATAGTTCAGAAGATGAACAAGAGGGATTATTTACCTCTATAGGTCTGCGTAAAGGAGACCTTTATGATGCTGTTAAAATACAGACAGCCAAGAAAAAATTGGTTAAAAAAATTGAGTCAGAGGGCTATTATGATACTGTTGTTGAGGTTGAAGTTGAACCCAAAGAGGACAGTATAGCTTTAGTCTTTGAAGTCAATAAGGGAGAAAAAGTACATATTGAACATATAGACTTTGCAGGTGCTGATAAGTTAGATACAGATGATATAGAGACAGCTCTTGCCAATCAAGAAGAAGATTTTATGGGGTGGTTTCCTGGTTTAAACAATGGTGTTGCACATATGGATCAACTTGCATATGATGGATTTAGAGCAAAAGATGTCTATATGCAAAATGGATATTTAGATGCAACGGTATCTGATCCTTTAATGCGAGTAGATAGTGGTTCATATAAGGCAGATGTAACTTATCAAATCTCTGAAGGTGAGCAGTATCGTATCAATAGTATTCGTGTTATTGGTTCTGTAGATGGTTTAAATTTAAATGAGACTAAAGAGAATTTTTCAGCTATAGAGGGTAAAATCTTTAATATTAATAAGCTTCGTAAAGATATGGCATATCTAAAAGAGCAGGTTGCCAATTTAGGTTATGCCAATGTACGTGTTAATCCAGATTTTCAAAAAAATAAAAATAATCACACTGTTGATGTTCAATATACCATTATTCCAGGTAATATTGTAACTATTAATGATGTTATTATTTCAGGTAACCATACCACTAGAGATAGAGTTATTCGACGAGATATCTATATTGCACCTGGTGACCAATTTTCTCAAACAGATCTAAAAGATTCTAAAAATGCATTGGGAAGAAGAGGTTATTTTGAAAATGTCTCTATTGAGCAACAGAAAATAGATGAGACACACTCGAACTTACTTGTTAAAGTAAAAGAGACAGCTACAGGAAGTATTCAAGCTGGTGGTGGATATGGCTCATTCCAAGGGGCAATGGTCTCTGCTTCTCTTTCAGATAGAAATATTATTGGTTCAGGAATTAATGCTGCTATCTCATTTGATATTTCTAAAATATCGGTTAACTACTCTCTATCATTTAATAACCCAAGAGTTTGGGATAGTGACTATAGTTTAGGTGTTAATATCTATCAGAGTGAATATGAGTATGTTACTTATGATCAAAAGAGTATTGGTGCAGGTGTTAATTTAGGTAAGCAGTTAACACGTAATTTATATGGTTCATTAAACTACTCTTATAGTAAAAACAAGACTAATGTTGATGAAAATACAACTGATTTTCAGACATACTCTCTTTTTGGTCAAGAGGATTTAAACTATGCAAAAAGCACCTTTTCTGTTGGTCTAAACTATGATTCAACTGATGATTTTTATGTTCCTCGTGAAGGAATTATATTGGGTGGTTCTTTGGGTTACTCAGGTGTTGGTGGAGATGAGAAATTTTTAGAGGCAGGTTTCAAATTTGGAGCATATTATGGTCTAGAGGATTTAATTGATTATGATTTAATTCTTCGTTATAAACTACGTGCAACAGCACTAAAAGACCAAGGACAAATTTCATTACCTGAAAAACTTTTTATGGGTGGTATCGGTTCAGTAAGAGGATTTGAACCATACTCTATTGCTCCATCAAAAGATACTGTAGAAGATGGTCAATCATCTCGACAATATTTAGGTGGAACAAAGAGTATTATAAATACAGTTGAAGCGAGTATTCCTCTGTCAAAAGCAGCAAAAATGCGTTTAGCCTTTTTCTACGATTATGGTATGGTTGGACGTGATAAAGTTGATGAGATTACAAAAGAGGGTTATGGTGCATCTATAGAGTGGTTCTCTCCAATGGGACCAATTAACCTTGTATTTTCTAGAGCAAGAAATCCTGATGCTTTAGATAGAACTTCAAGTTTTGAATTTACAATGGGACAGAAGTTTTAATAGTTAAAACTTCTACTAAAAATTATAAGAAGGAATCTCTTTCTTATCTATAATTTTTAGTTCTAATCCTTTTGGTCTCTCTATCTCTTCTAGTTTCTCTTTTGCTAAATATAGAGAGCCATTTGCGATAATTGTTAGTTTATTATTTTCTAACTCAAAATCAAAATTTTTAATGGCTGTTTTATCAAATAGTATTGTGATAATGGTATAGATAAAACTTAAATAACCTAATGTCTCTTTTTTAGGTAGAAGCCTTTTGTACTCTTTATATGTCTCTTTTTCATAAAGCCCTTTCCCTCCAAATCGCAATATCATAGCTGTAAGTAGCAACTCTTTATGGGTAATTCCATAGTTTAGCTCTTGCATAGTTACATAGAAAGTGTGTTGATATGCTTGATATATATTAAATCTATAGCCAATAGAAGATAATTGAATAGCATATAGAAGCTCTTTCTTATACTTTTTAGGTAAATTTTTCTCTTTAACAAATAGTTTAAAAAGTTTTAGTGTGTTTATCTCTCGCTCTTTAGTATATATTGTATTACTTTGAAAACGGTTTAAAATACTTTTTATACTAGGGTTTATATCTTTAGGAAACATAAAGTTGTCATCTTTTAAAAAGTTATGTAAAAAGACTCCTTCTCTTACTCCCACTCCAGATGTAATAACCTTTTTTGCACCTATAGCTTTTAGAATATTTTGCCAAATAAGTGTTCCTTCTCTTATGGTATCAAAACGACCTTTAGGTATATGAAGATAAGGTAGAAGTTCTATTTTTGCTTGAGATATATTTTCAAAATAATTATAATACTCGTCTATTTTATAAGAAAAAGCATGAATTATCTCTAAAGGGTACTCGGTAGCTTTCATAATACCTTTTGAAAGGGTTCTTGCTGTTCCTCCTATACCTATAGCTTGTTTTGATTTAAAATGAGAAGGAAGAGCCTCTAATTCTACTTTGATAAAATCGTTGACCTCTTCAATAGCTATATTCTTATCAAAAAAAAGCTCTTTTAATCGAACTGTTCCTAAATTGAGAGAATATGTATCAATAATCTTTGAATTTTTGATAAGTGCTAAATCAGAAGAACCACCACCAATATCAATAGTAATACCATTTTGAATAGGTAGAAGGTTTATTGCACCAATAGCACCAAAGAGAGCCTCTTTTTTACCATCAATAATTTTAATATCAAGATTGAGCTCTTTTTTTATCCATTTTGTAAAATCTTTACCATTCGGAGCATCACGAAGTGCAGAGGTTGCAACACAGATAATCTGTGAAACAGGATAGTTTTTTGTAGTGGTTATAAACTCTTTGAGTGCTAAATATGCACGATTTATACCAATGGGCTGAAGGTAGCCCTTGGCTTGATAAGCTCCCTCTCCTATACGAACTTTAGATTTCCGTTCGCAGATAAGATGAAAGCCATATTGACTACTCTTTTGGTATATAACTAAACGAGCAGAATTTGAACCAATATCAATGACAGCAGTACATGGATACATAGAAGAGGTTATACTTCTTGCTCTAGTTGCGAAAATTTAAATTTTAACTCTTCAACCGTCTCTACGTTATCTGGGTCAGACGAAATACAGTCAACAGGACAAACAGCAATACACTGAGGTTCATCATAGTGTCCTACACATTCGGTACAACGGTCGGGGTCAATAATATATATCGGGTCATTCTCTTCAATCGACTCATTAGGACACTCTTCTCGACATGCGTCACAGGCTATACATTCGTTTGCAATTAATAATGCCATCTATTTACTCACTTATATTTTATTATGTGTTCCGATTTATATCTTAACAAAGCTTATAATTTATTTAAAATTTATTATAATTTTTAGGAAAAGGGGAATAAAGATTAAAATTACTTTAAAAGTAAAAATTAATCTTTGAGCAAAAAACGATTTAATGGGAATCGGATACTTGCAATTGCACCCTTTTCTCCTTCGGGTCTATTTTCAATATTAATAAGAACTCCCATTGATTGTGCAGCGTTTTGGGCTAAAAATAGTCCTAGTCCAGCACCTGTAGAGTCTTGTGAACGATGAAAAGGAGCAAATAGGTCTTTTGACTCATCAATACCTATTCCTTCATCAATAACTTCAACAATGAAATTTTTCTCATCCATTCTTGTCTCTAGAGTAACTAATGCATTTTCAGGAGTAAATCGTAGTGCATTTTGAATAAAGTTTTGAAAAATCTGCATAAAGAGTAGTGGTTGAACATTAATTCTAAAATCAGGAACAGAAAAATGATATATAAAGTTTCTATTTTGAGACTGTGCCAATAGTTCATACTCTTCAGCTTTACTTGCCATAAGTCGAATAAGATTTATACGTTGAGGCTGTTCAAATTGAGCTCCTTCTGCACGTCCATACTCTAAGATATTATGAATCATCGAGTTTAGGGTATCAATTGACTCTATATTTTGCTGTAAAGCCTCTTTAATTGCATCTTGCTCTTTATGTTTCATAAGTGTAATTTGGTTCTTTAGACGCATTACAGCTAATGGTGTCTTAAGCTCATGAGCCGTACCTACATATAACTCTTTTCTATAGTTGATAAAAGTTTGAATTTTTGTAATTAAAAAGTTTATTGACTCTCCTAATTTTTCAAACTCTATAGGTAAATCTTTTAAATCAAGATACTGAAGCATACTCTCATTCATATTGGTAAATCGGTGAGTTAATATTTTTAGTGGATGCATCAATTTTTTAGAGAGGATATAAGAGAAAAATATAATAAAGATAACACCTATAATAATCATGACTAAAACAACAAAGTACATCTGAGTAATCAGTCCTTGTTCTTGTGAAATATTACGTTTTATTTTAACATATTTATTATGATGTGGGTAATGTTTTGTAAACTCTAGAAAGCTTTTCTCTCCATCTTTATAGGCAACAATATTTTTTTGTCTAATATAATTAGAGTCAGATAAAATAGATATTTCGTATCCAGAAAGATTGCTTAAAAGATTTTTATTGATACTCTCATCGTACTCTTGTTGTGTTGAATAGTTATTTATAATATACGTCGCTTGTGTACGCATATCTTCTTTTATATTATTTTTTAGAGTTATTGAGAAATAGATAGAGAGTATAATAATGGCAAAAAGAAGAATAGCTGTCATTGAGACAGAAAGCTCAATGACAAAGCGATTTTTTAAGCTCCTTTGGGAAAGCAAAATCTATAACCTCTTCTTCTTACTGTTTCAATTGTCGTAATGTTTAATGGTTTATCCATTTTTTGTCTAATTTGGTTAATTGCCACTTCGATAACATTTGGAGTTACCAATTCAGGCTCTTCCCATATAGCATCAAGAAGTTGTTCTTTTGATACAATTTGGTCTTTGTGCATAGCTAAGTGAGTAAGTACTTCAAAAGGTTTACCTTTAAGTTCAATCTCATTACCTTCATAGATTATCTTTTCCTCTTCAGGATTAATGATAAGCTCATCTACTTCTATAATATTTGAACCACCAAATCTGAGTTTAGCTTCAATTCTTGTTGTTAATACCTCAAAGTCAAAAGGTTTTCTTACATAATCATCTGCACCTGCTTTTAGTGCTTCAATTTCACTGTCTCTGTCATCTCTTGCCGAAAGAACAATTACAGATGTTTTAGGTGCTTTTGCTTTAAGTTTTGTAATCATATCAATACCATTTCCGTCTGGAAGCATCCAGTCCAATAACACTAAATCATAATTTCTAATACCTAAATAATATTCTCCATCTTTTATGTTTCCTGCTACGTCGTTTTGGTATCCAAACTCTTTAAGTCCGTCAGATAGGGTTTTGCTTAGTGTTACTTCATCTTCTATTATTAAAATTCTCATTATATTTGAAGTTCCTTTTAGTTGTATTTTTTTTAATATTATAACACAAAAATATTATAGTTTAAAGTTTTTTTAAATAAATCGATACAAATCTTAAATATTTATGAAAAGTCCCAAATGTTTGTGTTTGTTTCTGTGTGTTTTATGAAGTTTTTTAGTGTTTAGTTATCTGAATTTGGGCTTAACCACTCAGAGGAGAGTGCAACATTAGCATTTTTGATAATATCAGGCTTTGAAATTTTGAGTTTTACTCTCAAAAGTTGAGGATATTTCTCTATAATTTTCTCTTGAATGTCACTTAATGCATCTTCTAGAAGCTTATATTTTTTGTCAATAATCATCGTCTCTATAATGCTAATAAGCTCAACATAGTTAATAAATTTTTTCTCATTGTAGTAGTAGTCAATTGTTGCATCTACTACTACCTTTTGAGTTTTTTCTCGTTCAAAATGTAAAATACCAATAATTGCTAGAATCTCTAGCTTTTCTATATATATAGTCATTTTATTCTTTTTCAAAATTAAACTACTTTCGCCTCTTCTCTTTTTATGAGTCTTGTTATATTTGGAATATGTTTATAGAAGATAATAAATGCGATAATTGCCATAGGTGCATGAGCATAAATTCCTGGTAGAGTAGGGTATAGTGCATAAGCAGATATAACCAATGCCAACAATCCAATAAGTGAAGATAGTGAAGAGATTTTTAGAACTTTTCCTGCAATAAGCCATGTAGCAATAGCAATAATAGATGGGATAGGAAGTAGTACTAAAAGAACACCAAATCCTGTGGCAACACCTTTTCCTCCTTCAAATGCTAAGAAAGGGCTAAAGCAGTGACCTAACACTGATAAGACAGCAATTGTCCAGAGTACTGCTGGTTCTGCACCAAGTGCCATTGCAATCAACACTACAACAGCACCTTTAGTAGCATCAAGTACAAAAGTTGTAATAGTTAGTTTTTTTGCCAACTCTGGAGCTTTCTCTTTGAGTACACGAAGTACATTTGTAGCACCTATATTTCCACTTCCCTCTTTTCGTACATCTACTCCTGCAAAAACTTTTGCCAAGATAAATCCAAAAGGAATACCTGATAAGAAATAGGCTGTTAAATATAGTAAAATGTTTTGATTGAATAAAAAATCCATAAAATCTCCATGATATATTGAGTATTGACGCAATTTTAACTAAAAATATGGTATTTTTTCCTAAAAATTATCTTAAGGCATAAAAATTATGAGCATTGACTATATAGCAGAGATAGAGAGACTTAAAGCAAAATTACCTGTAACTGTAGTGGGACACTACTATCAGAGAGATGAAGTGTTTAATATGGCAGACATTACAGGAGATAGCTTAGAGTTGGCTAGAAAATGTAAAGCTGATGAGAATCCATGGGTTGTCTTTTGTGGTGTTGGTTTTATGGGGCAGAGTGTTAAAGTAATTGCTCCTGAAAAGAGGGTTCTTATGCCAAAAGTTGCCTGTTGTGCAATGGCAAGAATGATTGATGGTTCATATTTTGATGACTCTGTTAACTATATGGTAGAGCGTGGTATTGCTAAAGAGAATATCCTTCCTATTACTTATATCAATTCTGATGCAACAGTAAAAGCAAAAGTTGGTGAGATGGGTGGAATGGTATGTACTTCATCAAATGCATATAAGATTATAGAAAAAGGTTTAGAGTCAGGTAAAAAGATTCTTTTTGTTCCTGATAGATGTTTAGGTCAAAATTTTGCAAACTCTATGGGGCTTAAGTCATGTATTATAGGAGAGGGAGAGTGTGACCCAAAAGAGGCAGATATTATCTGTTTTAATGGTTTCTGTTCAGTGCATCAACTATTTACTCTTGATGATATAGAGTTTTATAGAAATAGATACCCTGATATTAAAATTGCAGTACACCCAGAGTGTGATCCAAAGATTGTTGATGCTTCTGATTTTTCAGGTTCGACTTCTCAACTTATTAAGTATGTAAATGACCTTGACCCAGAGCAAAAAGTAGCTATTGGAACAGAGTACAACTTGGTAAATAGAATGCGTCAAGGAAATACTTATGTTTTATCATCAACTAAACCAGAGTGTCCAACCATGAACGAGACAACTTTAGAAGATTTATATTTAACATTAAAATCTATTGAAGATGGGCAACCAATTAACGAGATTATTGTTGACCCACATACCGTTAAATATGCTAATTTGGCATTGGAACGAATGTTGGCGATTAAATAATATTTAAACAATCTCTCTTTTAATTAATGGTGCGTTTGAAACGCACCCTACAAAGGCTTACCTATGATTCCTACTGATGTAAAACTGATAACCAATCAAAAACTAGACCAAGCCAAAACTAAACTGATGTTAGAGAATCCATATTTTGGGACACTGGTTACCTCTATAGATTTAAGAGTCAATAGTAATATTGCCTCTTTTCGACCTTTGGGTGATGTGTTGGAGTATAATGATGATTATCTAGAGGTACTCTCTGTTAATGAAGTCTCTACTATTTTAGCAAACTCCGCTATGCATCAAGCTCTCTTTCATAGTGATAGAGGAAAAGATAAGGTTGGTTCAGTTTGGAATTTGGCAAGTGATTATGCCATTAATGATTTATTGGTTCAAAATGGTTTTATGTTGCCACCTATGGCAAACTACGCTTCTAGATTTGAGATGTTGTATGCAGAGCAGATTTATACCATTTTGTTGGGTGAATTAGATTTGAAAGATAATGATGAACCACAAGAAGAGGAGCAACAGAGTGAAGAGCTAAGCGAAGAGGAGTTGCCTGAAGAGCTTTTAGCACAAGAGGAGTATGAACTTTTGATAGAACAACTCAATATTAAACTTGAACAGCATGGTGACTTACCAAAAGGGATAGAGAGATTTATTAAAAGTAACAAAGAGCCTCAAATATCTTGGAGAGATGAACTTTATCGTTATGTAAATGCTCATGCAAAGAGTGATTATAGAATGTTTCCACCATCTAAAAAGCACTTGTATCGTGGAATTGCTCTACCATCTATCTATGGTGAAGAGTTAAAAATAGTGGTGGCTATTGATACTTCGGCTTCTATTGATGATGAACTTTTAGAGCTATTTTTAGCTGAACTTTATGAGATAATGCAGGTCTTTACCCACTATGTTATTGAGCTAATAGAGTGTGATGCGAAAATACAAAATATTCAACGTCTAACACCACAAGAGCCTCTTGTTCCCACTTTTAAAGGGGGTGGGGGAACAGACTTTACACCTGTATTTAATTATGTAAGAGATTTAAATGAAGATTTTAAGTTTTTAATATATTTTACCGATGGAAAAGGTTCATTTCCTCATTATGAACCTTTGGTTGATACACTTTGGGTTATGCCCAAAAAAGAGGAGACTCCTTTTGGAGAGATTTTAGAGCTAAGGGGTTAGTGGAGCTTCTGCATCTCTAACACATCTAAGGCATATAGTTGAGTTACTATTACTATTAAATGGTGTTATTTCTCCAATAGAGTCATGGCTATCAGTATTTATAATATTTAGTCTATCTTCATTTAATCCAAGAGCATTGATACATGATGGAGAGTTATAGTGAAGTGAAATATTTGTATCTTTAACTGCTGTAATAAAGCTTTTATACTCTATATCTGTTGGTACTCTCCAATCTTTATATGATGCAAAGTTTAACTCTTTACAGTAACTCTCTGCTTTCTCTTTTATGACAATATGATTATTGGCTGGAGTAGTATTAAAACTTATACATCCATCTTCTATAGTTTGATTTTTCTCTTTGTTTTGTTTTGTTCCATTTACCCACTCTAGCTTACTATGGCTATCCTGTAAAATAGTTTGTTGATTAAAAGTTATTGTTGTGAATCTTTTTGATTCGTTATTTTCTGGGGTAGCTGATAGTTGAGTTATTAATAGTAAAGCCATTAGAGCTTTATATTCCCATTTCATAATTTTTATCCTTTCGTTTGGTATATCAGATATTAACATAAAAAAGCATAAAGAGTTTAGAGAGAATGAATCTAATAATCTACCCTTGTTGATTATTTGCTATAATACATTTATGAATAAACAAGTTGAAATCGCCATTATTGGGGCAGGTGCTAGTGGGTTGATGTTGGCAGGAATGCTTGATGAAAAAAATATAATATTAATAGATAATAACTCTAAAGTAGGCTCTAAAATTCTTATTTCGGGTGGGGGTAAGTGTAATATTACTAATGGTAAGGTCAAACCATCTAACTATTTAGGAGAACAACGCTTTATTCGTAATATTATTAAACGATTTGACCAGTATGCTCTTTTAAAATGGTTGGTTAATCGTGGGTTGAAACCTATTGTTCGAACTAGAAATCAATACTTTTGTGAAAATTCTGCTAAAGAGTTAGTGGATATTTTAAAAAGAGAGGGTACATCTAAAAGCTATCAACTTAATACCACTGTAAAAAAAGTTAAATATCTCTCGAACAGATTTGAGATAGAGACAACAACTGGAAAGATAATAGCTAAAAAAGTTGTGGTAGCATCAGGTGGTCTTAGTTTTCCTAAAATTGGTGCAACTAGTATAGGTTATGAGATTGCTACCTCTTTTGGGCATACTGTTAATACTCTTTCTGCTGGTTTGGTTGGTTTTACCGTCCAGCCAGAACAGTTCTTTTTTAAAACATTGAGTGGAATTGCTATTGATGTTAAAATAAGAGTTGATAGTAAAGAGATAACAGGGGCATTACTCTTTGCACACAAAGGTATCTCTGGTCCAGCAGTTTTAGATGCCTCTCTCTATTGGAATAGAGGAAAAATAAGTGTTGATTTTTTACCAACTTTAAGTATAGATAGTCTAAAATCATCAAAAAAGCATTTAAGTAAGATTTTAGGCTTACCCAATCGGGTAGCCAAAGCTTTGTTGGAAGTATTAGAGATAGAAGATAAACCTGCCAATAGGTTAAGTCATAAAGAGTGGGAACAAGTAGAAATACTTAAAGAGTACTCTTTTGCTCCTGCGGGAACATTTGGATACTCTAAGGCAGAGGTAACAAAAGGTGGTGTGGCTACTGATGAGGTTGATGCCTCTTCTATGATGAGTAAAAAGGTTGAAAATCTTTACTTTTTAGGTGAGGTATTGGATGTAACTGGTGAGTTGGGTGGATACAACTTTCAGTGGGCATTCTCTACAGCATTTGTATGTTCAAAAGGAATAAATTGAGAAAAAATAGTCTATTAATTATAATGCTACTGTTACTTATATCGGGATGTACTAAACAACAACAACCCCAAGTGAAAAAACCATCATGTATTATTCATCCTACCTCAAAAGATGGTAATAAAAGAGTAATAAAAGAGGTCTCTCCTGCATCAAAAGAGGATGATGAGCTTAAAGTTGTTGATGATGGTAAAGGGAAAAATGAAGTTGTAGGTGAATATTGTATTGTGGATGTCTTTACAGATAGTCTCTTTTTAAATGGAGATAGAATAAAACTTATTAAAAATTTAGATGCCTTACCTTGGGAGAAGAGAGCTCTTTTGAAAGCTTATAAAAATCATACTGACCTTTGGAATAATCAACAGAAGAAAGAGTTTCAGAAAATTTTAGAGGATGATAAATACCTATCACTTTGTGGAGATAAACGCTACTATGAGAATCTTCTTTTTACTGTAGAAGAGCCTCAAGTTGATATTTTACACTCTATTCTACTATTGAAGTATTTAAATAATCTCTCTAATGGTTGTACTAAATGGGTATCTCAAAAGGTTGGAAATGAGAATAAAAATAAAAATATTCCATCAGATTATCTTCTGGATATGATAGAAAAAGATGCTATTGTAGAACGCCTTTTTGTTCCATTTTTCCCACGGCAAAAGAGATTTTTAATTGCACTTAGAGAGTATAGAAAGATGAAAAACAGAGATGAAAAATCATCAAAGTTAAAAGATAAACGGTTAGAGATAGAGTATATAAAACAGACAGAAGAGTATCCAAATTATAGAAAGTAGAACCAATGGCATTAAAAGAGATAAAATATAGAGATAAAATATTTAAATTAAGTTATGAGATTATAAATCCAACTGCAAAAGAGTCACTTTTGATATTGCATGGATGGGGAAGTAATAAAGAGATTATGAAACAGGCTTTTGCAAAAGAGTTAAAGAGCTTTAAACATATATATTTAGATATGCCAGGTTTTGGTGCAAGTTCTAATCCTATGATTTTAACTACAAAAGATTATTCTAATATTGTAGAGCTTTTTTTAAAAGAGTTAAATATCCAACCAACAATAGCAATGGGTCACTCTTTTGGTGGAAAGGTATCTACTCTGCTCAATACTCCATATTTGGTTTTGCTCTCATCAGCAGGTATTGTAACAGTTAAACCTTGGTCTGTAAAAGTTAAAATAGCTACCTTTAAATTTTTAAAACCTTTGGGATTTGCAAAAATAAGAGAACTATTTGTAGCTCCAGATGCAAAAAATATGAGCCATGAGATGTATGAGACTTTTAAAAATGTGGTAGATGAAAATTTTGAGTCAGAGTTTTCACAGAGTCAAAGTAGGGCGTTATGCTTTTGGGGAATTGATGACACAGCAACACCTCTTTATACAGGTGAAAAAATAGCTGGTTTAATTAAAAATAGTAAACTTTATCCACTAGAAGGAGACCACTTCTTCTTTCTGAAACATGCTCAGTTTATTGCAAAAACAGTAGAAGATGATATAAATCAAAAAGGGTTATAACTTCTTATACTATAATCCCAAAATTATTTTATTGAAGGATTAATATGACATTTATATTAATTAAGACTATTCATCTATTTTCTGCATTTATCTATGGAGGATTCCTTATTACAGACAATCTTTTTTTAAATAAAATGCCAAGAAATCTAGATGATGAAGAGCATAAAAAGGCTCGTGAATCATTTATGATGTTTGTACGAAAAGTTGTTCCACCAAGCCTTATTGTAGCTGTTCTTACAGGACTTTACCTAATTAGCCAAATTTTTGGGACAATAGGTGAAGATGGATTAACAACTTTTCAGATGTTGTTGTCGTTAAAAGCATTTCTTGGCTTATGGTTAGGACTAAGAGGTTTCTTACAAGTTTATTTAAAGATTCAACCACTAGTATTTAAAGGGCATCAACTACCATTTGCATTTGTACTTACTATTATTTTCTTATCTCAGTTTATGCATCTAGGATAGTCTATTTCTCTATATTTTTTACTTTTCCACCGATATTATCCAATACAGAGTAAAAAATATCAACAGCGTATCCTAATATAAAAGCTAAAGTACTCTGCCCTATATTAATATCTTCGGCAATAGATCCATCTTTAGGAGGGTGGATTAAATCTGGAAAAAGGACAATTACTCCACCAGCTAAGATACCTAAACTTAAACGTATAAGCTGAGATGGGATAAAAGCAGGGTCAAACTGCCTTGTACTTAGTTTCTCTTGAGTGATTCGTAGTAAAAATACACAAGTTCCTAAACCAGCAGATAAAAATGGGATAAGAATATCAGGAAATACACTATTACTTGTAGTGATGTTGAGTATTAAAAGAACAACAAATGTTAATGTAACTACAGCCAAGAAAAAGAGATATTTCCCAACTGAAGTACCAAAAACTGCATATAGAAAACCATGTCCATGAATTCTGGTTGCAACTAGTGTTCTGGCAGTTACATTTTTTGTTGCTCTCTCTAACATCATATATTGGTTAATAAAGAGAATCTTCTCTTTTTTTTCTAAATCAAAATAGTGTTGTGTATACCATATAAATTTTCCCATATCAAAATCGCTAGGGAGTCTTAACTCATAATCATGCTCTATAACATATCGTGCTAAATGCCATGCATTTGTAGTTAAAATTCTCTGTTCCTCTTTAGTCTCTTTCTCTAAAAGTTTAATCTTCTCCTCTTCCATAACTATAACTCCTTTTTGATATTACTCTATGATATAGTTTAATCTCTTAAGAAAATCTATATACAAAGAGATTAAATCAAGAATAGAGAGTGATTTAATAGATAGGAATAGATTTGAAGTATTTTTAAATAGTTGATGTTATTTACTATATGATGTAATAAATTGACACCCTCCCTTTACTATGTTAGAATACTCATCTTAAAACAGATATAGGAAAAATCGACATGGAACTGCTCAACATACTCTCTAACCTTCTTTTTGTATTAGCTCTTGGCTACTACTTTATGACCAATATGCAATGGTACTCTTATAAACTAAATAGGGTACTTTTTCATCATACCAAAACATGGTGGCACTTGGTCTATTTTTTAATCCCTCTATTTTTATACTTTGCTGTAAGTCGAGAGACAAACTTTAGTATTCTTATTACACTTGGCTATATTGGTGCAATTTATATGTGGCGAAAAGGACAAGATAAACCGCTTGTATTTACAGGTCGTGTTAAACGCTTCTTTGCCTCTTTGCTGTTTTTTACAATATTTTTAATCTTAATGAAATATATTGTTCAGTTCGAGATATTGGTGGTTATTCTTCCTCTGGTTCTTGCTTATTTTACCTCTAGTATGATGGAATCTATGCTCTTTAGAGGTTTTCAGATGAAAGCTGAAAAGAAGTTAGATAGTATGCCAAATATGGTGGTGGTTGGGATTACTGCTAGTTATGGTAAAACAAGTATAAAAAATTATATAGCTCATATATTAAAGGCTAAATATAAGGTATATGCAACACCACGTTCAGTTAACACTTTTGGTGGTGTCTTAAAAGATATTAATGATGACTTACCAGAAGATACCGAAATCTATGTAGTAGAGATGGGTGCAAGAGGGGCAGGGGATATTCATGAGATTACAACATTTGTGAATCCTCATTTAGCTGTAGTTGGAAAGATTGGACCTGCACATATTGAGTATTTTGGAAATTTAAAAAATATTCGTGATACAAAAATGGAGATTTTATCATCTGAAAGATTAAAAGAGGCATGGGTTCATGATTCTGCAATGCTTCAACCTATCTCTCATGTTCATACCTTTGGACGAGAGCTTTCAGGAATAAAAGCTACATTAGATGGGTTAGATTTTGAGATGGATAAAGAGCTTTATCATGCAAATATTTTGGGTTCATTTAATGCTATGAATTTAGGTTTAGCTATTAAAGTAGCTACTGCTTTAGATGTTGATATCGAGACCATTAAGAAACAGTTAAATACTTTAGAGGCAACACCACACCGATTACAGAGAATGGATGCAGGTGGAAAAGTTATTATAGATGACTCATTTAATGGAAATATTGATGGAATGATGGAAGGGTTTAATTTAGCCTCTACCTACAGAGGTCGTAAAGTTGTAATTACTCCTGGTTTAGTAGAGGTTGATGATGAATTTAATATTCAAGTAGCTAAAAAAGCTGATGAGGTATTTGATTTAGTTGTAGTTACAGGGGATTTAAATTACCAAATCTTTAAAGATAATGTAGATGCAGATAAGTTGGTTAAATTAGAGAGTAAAGATAAGATGCAAGAGATGTTAATTGAGCATACAAAATTAGGAGATTTGATTCTTTTTGCTAATGATGCACCTAGTTTTATTTAGATTTTTTAGTAGGATGTGATTGCTATCACATCTCTTCTCTTCTTACTTTTTAAACTAAACAATGCTTAAACCCATAGTTTCTTTGTTTTAGACGAATCATAATAAGTAAAACTAAATCTTTAAAGTACTATTATTGCAACATGAAAAAATTAAAAAAAATAGTATAAGTTAATGAATGTATAGAAAAATAGTAGAAGAGTTAGATACCCCCTCATTTTATAAATTGCTTGGTATGGGCGTAAACAAAGTTTTAAATTTTTTTAGGCAACATATTACCTATCAGGCTGTATTAGTATTGTCTTTAATCTCTTTTAGTACCTCTTATTATGGGTTTATATCCTTGGTTTCTGATGGGGCTTGGTTGACTAAAATACTTTTTTTTGCTGTTGTTGGTGTTATACAGTTAGCATTGGTATACTCTATCTCTCAACTCTATCTACAAGAGTTCTTTTCTCGTTATATTTTAAGGGCATTTCTACTTTTAATAACTTATCTACTCTCTCTTTTTATTAGTGTACTTTTTAGTTTTAACTTCTACTACAAGATATTTTCAGCTTCTGAATTTTCTCAACGAAATGTAACCCTTCAACTAGAGGGAGTAAAACATGGATTAGAAGATGCCCAAAGTAGTTTTAATTCTGTTTATGTATCGTTAAAAAAATTGAGTGACTACTCTATGAGTCAGTCAATTCAAGAGCGTACCTATGGGGGAACATGTGATGAGACTCAAATTCCAACCCCTGGTCCTAGAAGTGCATTGCGAGAAGCTGAAAGTAAACTCTTTCAGAGTCACTTAAGCTCTTTTGAGGAGCTTAAGCTTAAGATTGGTAACGAGACAGCTATTATCAAAAAGATGCTTGTTGATTTTGATCCCAAAAAAGATAATATAGAGCAATTAGAAGAGCAAGTTAACAATAAAATTGCTCAAATTAATAGAATATTTAGAGGTGGAGAGATTACACTGCTTCCTAAAATTTTGGCAAAACATAATGGGTCTAGACGGATGCAGATGGAGTCTTTGGGTAGAATTATTAGTTGCCCTGATAGTCAAATTAGTATGAAAATTAATACCATTGGAGAAAATTTGAATGCTCTGAAGATGTTAAAAAAAGTGACTTTTTTTGATGCTAGTGATCAGCAACAACTTATAGAGAGAACTATTAATGTACTTTTGGCAATTGTTCCATTTACAAATACTCATGTTGTGGCATTAGATAAAGTCTCTAGCCCAACAGATGTTACCCAAAGTGATATTAAAGCAATTGGGCTTGGATTTTTAGTAGATTTTTTCATCTTTTTCTTTACTATCTTAGCCAAAGAGCCATATCGTGCTAGATTTTTTACTGATGATACTATTATTCAATATTTTCGTTATGATGTTCGACGTGTATTGAAACCTTTTGTTTTTGAGAGTCACTTTTCATACCATCTGATTATTCCTAATCAGCGAAAAAATCATAAAATAGATGAAATATTAACACGTTTTAAGATGGATAAAATGGTTGTGCTAGTTGGAAATAATGTGGATTATAGTGAGTTACTATTTCTTCATCAAAGTAAACTGAAAAATTTTGATGATTTAACATTTAAGGTCTATAAGTTAAATAAGCAGAAATTCAATACACTCTTAGCCTATATAGATGAGTTGCATAATGGTTGAGACAGTTTGGAGTATTAAGCTAAAGTTAACAGCGATGGTAAAAGAGATAAAGTGGAATTTTTCTCTTAGACGATATGATATAAAGAGTTTAAAAGAGTTGTTGTCTTTGGTTACTCATATTTTTGTAATTCACTCTATTTTAGTCTTTTCTGATATTGTTAAATTTGCTCAATTTATGAAAAGTATGATAAGTAAAAAACTTATCTTTATACCTCTAATTATTATGTTTATACTTTTTGGTCTTTACTTATCATTTATTAGTGGTAAACCCGAAAATGAGTTATTTCAAGAGAAGGTTTTTCCTAAACTGTACTATGATACAGCTATTGAGATTCGTGACCCAAAAAACAGATTTGCAGGAACAGTCGCACAGCCTCAAAGTTTGGTTTTGAATCCATCTCTTTTTATTAGTAATCCACCTTCACTGTTTTGGTCACTGTTGCAAGAGAGATATGATCCTCATTTAAATTTTGATAGTAATGCTACCTCATTTTATCAAGCATTAATTGAAAATGGGGGATATTATTATAATGGAGTAGATATCTCTGCCCCATTAGAAGAGAGTAAAAGGTTAATGGTTCGTTTAATTACAGAACAAGACTTTAATGTAAAACCAAATTTAACTTTGACACAACAGCTTATTAATAGATTTATTAAACAGCACCCTTTTGAAAAGCATACAAATAATATTAAGCGTTTAAAATTGGCAAAAACATTCTTTCATAAGCTAAAATATAACAATGGAGCAAATTTTAAAGCATGGTTACTATCCCAAAAAGATTTCTTTTTTGTTGATGGAAAAGGGTATGGTTTTAAAGATTGTGCCGAGATTTTTTTTGGAAAAGAGCTTGATGATTTATCTAAAGCTCAACAGGCTATATTGGTTGCGATGTATGCAAATCCATATCAAACAAGTATCTCTTTAAAAGAGCAAAAAAAAGCGTGGAAAGTTATTAAAAATGAAGCAATAGATTTGATTAACGAGTCAAAGGTTATTAAAAATCACTATAAAATTGTCTCAAATATAAATAAGATGCTTCTGCCTAAGCTTCCATATTTTCCAGACTCTTTGATGGAAGTTGTAGGGCAGATAACACCTAAAAATCAAGAACAATTTAGCTCTTTACCAACACGAAGTGATACTCTTTTAAATAGCTCAAAGGCAGTCATAAGCCAAGAGTTAGATAAGATATTTCAGACCTATAGTATCTCTCCTAAAAGTAGATTGGTTACAAAAATTGGAATAAATTTTGACCTTAATGACAACTTCTATTTTAACCACTATATAAAAGCTCAATTAGAGTCATTAGATCTATCTACCTTTTGGGTTTCGGTGGTAAATGAAGATGGTAATTTTATTCGTCTTTATCAAAAGAATACAACTCAGCAACATCCTCCACAGATAGGTAATATTGGTAAGATTTTTTCAGCACTCCTCTTTGCAGATAGAGGAGATAAATTTTATACTAAATATTGTAATAAAGAGGCAAAAGATGAACTCCCTACAGAGAGAGGTTATAAACACTGTAATAGTAGAGCATGGATTGATGCAAGAAGGCTATTTGCTTCAGATAAGATGCTACCCCTTTATGATGGTTATATTAAGTATAGAGAGCAAGATAGACGAGGGGATAATATCTACTATACACCTATATATATGAAAAAGATTGAAGCTATTTATCAAAATCTCTCTTTGATTCCTTTGCAAAATAATGAACCAAGAGCCGATTTAGGAGCAGGAAAACTACAGATGACCCCATTAGATGTACATGTTGCTCTGCATAAAATTACACAACTTCTCTATAATCCTAATCGTATTTTTTATGGGTTAAAGCTTATTAAATCTTTAGAGTACCATGATATTAATCAAAGTGTTGTTGAACCAAAAGCAAGGCTATTCTCTTTTGACTCTCCAGAGCAGGTATCCCCAACTTTCCAAAACTTTTTTACCAAAGATAAAAGAGTGACTTTGCAAACTATTTTTAAAGCTCCTATATATAAAAGTTATGGTTCATTACAGTGGTTAAAAAATTATGTTAATGTCAAATTTGTTTTTGCACAAGAGAGTCATAAAAATGGAATTCATTGGCTTGTTGGAGTTTTTAAAAAATCTGGTAAATATTACAGCTTTACCATCTATTTAAAAGATGAAAAACTGAATAGGGATGAGGTAAGAGTACGTCTTAAAAAGATATTAGAGTCAACTATCAAATCTGTCAATAAATCAAGAAAGATGAAATTTGACTATATGAAACAGGTGTTTAGAGATTAAGATTTCTTACTCTCTATAACTTTAATATCTGTATAGTTAAGCTCTTTATTGTTACCATTCGTGTGACCCAATTGGTTCTGTCCCATACGTTTACCACGCCAATAGTAACCACCCAGAACTCCACCTGTTGTAGTAAGCACCAAAAGACCAGCTGTAATCATCTGTGCAAAGACAAACAATCCACCAACCACAGCCACACCAGCCACAGATAGACCTACTTTAAAATTGGCTTTAGCATGTGTTTTTGTAGCCTCATGAACAATCTCTTTTTGAGCCTCTTTCATAGTTTTAATCTTCTCTTTTTCAGCTTTTACTTTTAGTTTTTCTCTCTCTTTGGCAAAATCGCCCTCTTTTTTATAGATAGCATCTTTTTTATCATGAGCAGAGAGTGAAGTAAACCAAAAAGCAATAGCAATAGCAATAAAAATGAGTGGAATAACAGTTTGAATAATACTTTGAGTAGTTATCTCTTCAGGTAAAAAAAGAACCATAATATAGGTTGCAAGTTGAGCGAGGATAATACCAGATATAAATTTTACTAGTTGCAAGGGTTAACCTTTATTTTATTTTTATTTTATCAGATTATTTGTTTTTTTTTCTTGAAGATAAAGCCTATATTTCATTG
>Ga0256827_10000521_pt1 | contig 23804 bp, 17 predicted proteins | sample CV84metaG_FD_185977 | JGI IMG/M metagenome (GOLD analysis project Ga0256827, IMG submission 185977) | Hydrothermal vent microbial communities from East Pacific Rise, Pacific Ocean - CV84 | ecosystem: Environmental > Aquatic > Marine > Hydrothermal vents | place: Pacific Ocean: East Pacific Rise...
ATCAAGGTTTATCGAACCAACTGCCACCACAATATCATCACTTAATCCTGTTGTATCTACATCTGAATCCGTCGCCTCTGTTGAACCCCGTACCTTTTTTGGAGAAATCGTATACGAAGCAGGTAAATTTGTAAACTGTACTTTATATGTTCCTGCCAACAAATTTCTAAAAATATAGGTTCCACTTGCATTGGTTACCGTACTCTTTAACTCTGCTCCATCTTTTAGAAGTACTACTTTAACCCCTTCAACACCTTTCTCTTCAAGCTCTTGAATTCCATTTTGATTGTCATCGTACCAAACAGTATCGCCCAATGTTGAGAGGGCATCGGAATAGATTCCCATGTCCACATCTAAATTATTTGAACCAACTGCCACTACAACATCATCACTCAATCCTGTAGTATCTGCATCCGAATCCGTCGCTTCTGTTGAACCCCGTACCTTTTTTGGAGAAATTTTATACGAAGCAGGTAAGTTTGTAAACTGTACTTTATATGTTCCTGCCAACAAATTTCTAAAAATATAGGTTCCACTTGCATTGGTTACCGTACTCTTTAGCTCTGCTTCATCTTTAAGTAAAACAACTTTAATACCTTCAACACCTTTCTCTTCAAGCTCTTGAATTCCATTTTGATTGTCATCGTACCAAACGGTATCTCCCAAGGTTGAGAGTTCATCAGAATAGATTCCCATGTCCACATCTAAATTATTTGAACCAATTTCCAGAACAATATCATCCGTTATACCTGTTGCTCTATCCACATCTGAATCGGTGGCTTCGGTTGCACCTCTTTCATCTTTTAATGAAATTTTATACGAAGCAGGTAAGTTTGTAAACTGTACTTTATATGTTCCTGCCAACAAATCTCTAAAGATATAGGTTCCACTTGCATTGGTTACCGTACTCTTTAACTCGGTTCCATCTTTTAGAAGTACTACTTTAACGCCCTCAACACCTTGCTCTTCAGCCTCTTGGATTCCATTTTGATTGTCATCGTACCAAACGGTATCGCCCAATGTTGAGAGTGCATCCGAATAGATTCCCATGTCCACATCTAAATTGTTTGAAGCCGTCGTTACCGTGATGGTTCCTGTTCTTCCTGTTTGCTGATTCGCATCAGAATCCAAACTCCCTGCTCCTATACCTTGTGGAGAAATTTTATAGCCACTTGGTAGATTAGAAAACTCAATGGTATACTCTCCATTAGGAAGATTTCTAAAGATATAAGAACCTCTATCATTCGTAACGGTTCGTTGAACAACGGTCACACCATTATAGAGCGTAACTTTAACACCTTCTACACCCAGTTCAGCAGGGTCTTGAATACCATCTTTATTGGTATCAAACCAAACGCTATCTCCTAATGTTGAAAGTTTATCCGAATAGATACCCATATCAACGTCCATATAATGCGTCGATTGAGCCAAAGGGATAAGGTCTGTTTTTGCTGTTGTTGCATTCACATCCGAATCCGTTGCCTCTGTTCCACCATTATCTTTTGGAGAAATTTTATACGACGCAGGCAAAGCTGTAAACTCTAAACGATAATCTCCTGCCAATAAATCTCTAAAGATATAACTTCCCTGTGCGTTCGTTAGCGTTGTCTTTAACAGATTATTTGCGTTGTCATAAAGCATAACCTTTACAGCCTCTACACCCCGTTCAGAAGAGTCTTGAATACCATCTTGATTATCGTCATACCAAACCGTATCTCCAATAGAGGAGATTAAGTTAGAATCAGAATAGATACCCATGTCCACATCTAAATTGTTCGAACCCGAACCTACCGTAATGACTTCTGTTTTCCCCGTAGTTACAAGAACATCAGAATCTTTTGATGGGTCAACACCTTGAGTTTTAGGAGAGATTTTATACCCCAATGGCAAATCGCTAAATTCAACTGTATAGTCTCCCGAGATAATGTCTCTAAAAAGGTAGGTTCCTCTATTATCCGTTACTGTTGACGTAACAAGCGTTGTACCTTTGTAAAGGCTAACCTTAACACCACTTGCACCCAACTCATTCTCATCTTGAATTCCATCTTTATCATCATCGTACCAAACGGTATCTCCCAGTGTTGAAACCAAGAAACCATCCGAGTAGATACCCATGTCTACATCTAAATTATTCGAGCCTTTAGTTACCGTAATATCGGCTGTTTTCGCTGTATTAGGGTCAACATCTGAATCTTTATCGTCATCTGTTGCATCTTGTTCCGTAATTTTATACCCAGAAGGTAAGGAGCTGAATCCAACGTGGTACGTACCAACAATCAAATTTCTAAATAAATACGTACCACGACTGTCCGTTACCGTTGTCTTAATAGCCGTTCCACTCGTATCATACAGCGTAACTTTTACACCATTAACACCCAACTCTTCTGCATCTTGAATACCATTTTTATTATCATCGTACCAAACGGTATCTCCAAGTGTTGCAATAGAGGGGTCATCAGAATAGATACCCATATCAGCATCTAAATTATTTGAACCAATCGTTAAATTAATATCGCCTGTTTTGCCTGTTGTCAAATCAGCATCAGAATCCTTAGTATCGTCTCGACCTTCATCTTTTAGGGTAATCTTATATCCACTTGGAAGATTACTAAAGCCTACTTGATAAATTCCCTTGTTTAAATTTCGGAAAATATACGTACCTTGTGCATCGGTTACGGTTGTAGCAATCGTTGTCGTAGCGTTATAGAGTGTCACTTTTACACCATTAACCCCAAGCTCATCAGTATCTTGAATACCATCTTTATCGTCATCATACCAAACCGTATCTCCAAGAGTAGAGAGCGTATCGGAATAGATTCCCATATCTACCGTTAAGTCATTCGTACCAATTGCCAATACAATATCGGCTACTCGTCCACTAGCATCAGCATCCGAGTCCTTGTCATCTGCTCCAATATTGGGTTTAGTAATGTTATACCCACTAGGTAAATCACTAAAAACCACGCTGTACGTTCCTACTTTTAAATCTCTAAAAAGATACGTACCCTTCTCATCCGTTACTGTTGTTCTGACAAGAATATTATTGGCATCATAAAGCGTAACTTTTACCCCATTCACACCAAACTCTGTTGGGTCTTGAATACCATCTTTGTTATCGTCATACCAAACCGTATCTCCTAAAGTTGCCAACTTATCCGAATAAATTCCCATATCCCAACTTAAATCATGCTCTCCTGATGCCAAGACAATGGGATGGGTCTTCCCTGTTGTTGAATTCACATCAGAATCCTTTAAATCATCACTACCCATGTCCTCTGGAGAAATTCTATACGAACTTGGTAAATCGGTAAACCCTAAACAGTAGGTCTCGGGTGCTAAATTACTAAAAAGATAAATACCTTCAGCATTGGTAAGCACCTCTGAAATTTTTGTTGTACAGTCAGAGCTATAAAGCGTAACTTTTACGCCTTCAACTCCTTTTTCTGTGCTGTCTTGAATGCCATCTTGATTATCATCGTACCATACCGTATTTCCAAGCGTAGAGAGTTTATAGAGACCTGCATCCCAACTTAAGTCATTCTCTCCACTAACTAAAGTGGTTACAGCTGTCTGTCCATTCAAGTTAATATCCGAATCCAAGGTATCATCAGCACCTTGATTTGCTTCGGTAATAATATAGGTTGAAGGAATATCAAACTTAATGTAGTAATCTTTAGGAACAACTTTTTCAAAAAGATACATTCCATCCACATCGGTTATGGTCGTATCAACAAGTTTATGAAGAGCGTCATAAAGCATTACCGTAATGCCTTCAATACCTTCTTCAGTAGCATCTTGAATTCCATCTCGGTCTTCATCGTACCAAACATGGTTACCAATCGTTGCTAACTCAATAAAACCAAAATCATAATCATGGTTATTCTCTCCTGCTCCAGTCGTTTGAAAAAGAACCGTTGCACTCTCTTGTGTTGGATCAGCATCACTATCACTCTTGTCTTTGACCCCTATCCCATATCGGTTTACTTTTGTCAATATTTTATTCTCTAAAACAGCTGTTCCCTCTCCGAGATTATACTGTTCTAACGAGACACGTACACGATATGTAGTATAGGGTTTTGGACCAAGTTCACTCCCTGACCCCACATTTGTATGGTTAAAATAGTAACCTCCATTAGCATCCGTTGTTGTTGTAGAAACAATCATTCCATTAGCATCCAATAGTTCCATTTTGACATTTTCAATTCCAGCTTCATCAGCATCTTGAATTCCATCCATATCACTATCTAACCACACAAGGTTACCGATTTCAATAGGAGGTATTATCTCCATTACCTCTAAATCGCCAAGACCATTTCCTTTTCCCGTATTAACCAAGGTTGTTTCAACAATCTCATAACCAATAACTTCTCCTTCTGTACGTGTGCCTGTACCTGTATTAACGACTCCTAGTCTATCACCAGTATTATTATCATACAGCATAACTCCTTGAGAATAAATATCTATTGGATCCATAAACGTAGCAAGAACACTATCCGTAGTACTGGTATGATGTCCAGCAAGCATCCCCGATGAACTTTCTGTATGAATTAGACCATCATCATAAAATTCATTAGCTAAATCCGTTGTATATTCACACGATGCATTTGCTAAGACTCTTGTTGCTTTAATCAAATCTCCTGCTGATGCCATGTATGTAGTTATAGCTTCAGATTTTGATAACCTAAGATTTTTATGTCCAAACTGATGAGCATGTAAATCCATAATACCTACTAACAAATTTCCAACATTATCAAATTCAATATCTCCTACAATCGGTGTAGGATATTCATGAATAGAAGAGCTTATCCATTGATTCGTCCATGGATGCCACGGTTTATCACTTCCATCATTATCTCTATAGTTATAAACCCATTCTACTTCATTCTTCCATGTTGAGTTATCTACTAAATCCAAACTATAAATAAATCCCTTCATATCTGCTGTTGATGTCGTAGCTTCTGTTCCGTCAGCATTTTGTCCAGAACAAGTAATCCCTATATACGCCTTATCACGATATATTTTTAAACCATAAGGTCTAAATTCTCCTGCATTAGAAGAGTAGGTACAGGTATCTGGAATTGCATAAGATACTATTTTTTCAGAAACATTTGCCATTGTCGGTGCTACAGGATTTTTAGCATCCGTTAAATCAATACGGTAGAGTTTTCGATCATATAAATTTACAACATATAAATATTGTCCATCTTCACTTATGTCAATATCTCCAAACGATAACTTACCAACTTGTGCATAAGCAGCGGCATCATTGTTCGGATCAACTTTATCACGAGGCAATCCTCTATCACTATTGCTTCCTGTAACAGGACTATAAACAGAAATATCATTCGTATAATCTGAATCAGAATCATTAAGAACAACAGAAGAGTAAGCATTTACTTGATCACTTGTTGGAATACCAAGTGCATCCAAATCTAAAAAGTTCACATCCGTTTGTAATGAAAAATCTTTATCTGGATCAACAATGTAAATACCCCCTGAACCTAATGGACCGAACCCAGAGTGTCTTCTCATATTTGCAGAGGCAAATAATTTTTTAGCCTGTCGAGAATATGCCTCTCCTGCCAAAGTTCCTACTTGACTTTGCTTTACAAGCTTAATCCATGCAGGACCAGCAGGATTATCTGAATCTCCCCGTCCAGAGTTAAGGGCTACACCATTATCTTTAAAATGAAACTTTGCAATTGCTACAGTATTACCTGTTGTGCCTCCACCTAAGGGATCCCCATTAGTAACAACAGGGACAAAAACAAAAGGATTCTCATCAATTGAACTATCAAAGGGATAACTTATTGCAAAATTATGCACCTCTCCTGAAACCTTTGCAAATTGAATATCGGTTCCATAAGTATTGGCATTGGATGCAGGAAAATCTTGTGAAGCATCTAAATTACATAAGCCCGTAGGAATTGTATATTCTAAACGAACGGGATATTTATCATTAGCAATAGACAAAGAGTAACTACCATCCGTTAAGGTTTGAGTAGAAGCAACCTCTTCATCTCCTGTTGCTGTATTGGCATAAGCTTTCACAACAATTCCAGCACGACCTTTTTCTCCTGCCTGTTGAACACCATCTCCATTAAAGTCACGAAAGGTATTTCCAGTAACGTTTGCCAATAGAGCTGAACTGCTTAAGCACAAAATAGTAAGTGATTCAAAAAGAATATTTACATGTCTATTTTTTAAATTCATATTAAACTCCTATAGTAATATTTTTATTAAGATATATTACTATAGTTTAAAATTTTCTTAGTTTAAAATATTAATATAAATATTAAATATTAGATATTATTTTTATTTTAAATATAAGATTATTTAAAATAAAACACAATCAAACGAGTGAAAAAGTAAAAATGTTAGAAAATATTAAAAGTTAATTTTAGAGCTAGAAATAAATTACTTAGATAAAGATTCAAATTGATGAACAGTCTCATTCCACTCTATTTCATACTCTTTTCTCTCTTGATTTGTTGACGTTTCAGCGATTAATGTATATGAAAAAGGAATCGTTTGAAGCTCTAAAAGATTCTCTTTTGTTATTTTTATCTTACGAATACGCTCATTGGCTGAGGGAAGTTCTAAAAGTTTTATTTTAGAATCACTGACTATTTTTTGTTGCTCTATTTTAAAGCCGTAGAGTACATTTTTTCTAGCTGAACCCAGTAATAGAAACTTTCCATTTTTACTATTTAGCAATCGAAGCGTCAAAGCATCCATTCCCTCTACTTTTTGAAGTATCTCTTTACTTTTAATATCAATATGATAAATAACCCCTTTTTCTTCTCTGTAATTGCTCTCATCAATTGCCGAAACCCATAGCGTATCATCATCACAATCATAGACCAAAGAGATAATTCCATAAGGATTAGAAGCAGAGGGAAGTACCTCATCAAAATGCATAAAAATGGAAATTTTACCTGTTAGAGAGTCAAGCTTATAGATATTTTTTTGCAAATTAAAGGTTGTTGGTTTTATAGAGATAAACGGCATGGGTGCTAAAAAGATATTCCCCTGTTTATCCAAAGCATAGGTAGAAAAATGTTCAAAGGTTTCCCAAGCTTTTGGATGAATCACTTTTGAAAAGTTTTTTCCATATAAAAAAGCTAACCCTTTAAACTGTTGTTGAGATAAATCAATGGTCACAGGCTGAGTCACGTTTAAGTGAGAAAGAAATTGAGGATGTCTAGCACAAGAGGATTGCTTCTTAAACGCTCCTATACTTTCATTGTTCTCTTGGCTTTCAAAAAGAGGTTTCTTGCTCTTACTTTGAACAACAAGCACAAAGGCTACAGCAACGATGAGTAATGAAATGAAAATGGGTAAATACTTTTTAAACACAGGCTTCCTTTAAAATTTTATAGGCACAAATTTTGCCCCAACAGCACAAGGAAACTCTCGAACCTCTAAGTTTCCATCATTACCAATAACCGTATCTGCCCAACAATACTCATGCCCTTCTCGGGCATCGTTTTTAATACGGGGGACATACCAAATAACCAAATCTTTTTTGTCAATAGATTCACTCTTTTGTAGATAACGCTCTACCCCATCTTCTTCTAAATTACAACAAGAACCAAGAGTTAATAAATCTTTACTCCCCTCATTCTCTTTATATTGTGTCACAAAAATGGTGGCATTATCTCCCCTACTTTGGTCGTTAAACTGCCCTCTATTGGGTTCAATGTAGTAGCCTCTATTCCCAAGATTTTGAATCTTATAGAGATATTTATCTTTCTCATAAAGCCTTGCATCTTTTTGAGAATCAGACTGTTCACTTAACCATTGATTCCACGAGCCACGGTACTTGTAAAATTGCTCTTTTCCCCCTAATGCCATATCAATACGCATCACAGGTCGATAGATTGCTTCTTCTCCACAACCACGCCCTTTGTTTACGCCAACCACGCGAAATGCACCATCATCAAAAAATTCAAAACGATTTTCATACCTGTAGTTGCATGCCATTGGCCATTTGGGGTTACGATAATCTTGAGTTAAATAAAAACCCACGCTTTTTTTGTTTTTGTCATAAAGGGGTTTAACCAAAGGTGCATTAAAAGGGAGTACCACAGACGTTGAAAACATGGGACACCCCATCGCATCGTTATAACCAAAGAAAAACTTCTCTTTCTCTCCTTTGACAAACTCTACTTGTCGCCCTGCCATATGAACATCAGACCCATTATCTACGGAACCTTTCCCCTCATACGCCACATGCCAATCTACAATTTTGGCTGATTTAAAGACCGATTGCCCTTCAAAAGAAGCATCAATAACTTCAAGACCATCGGAACCTGTTAAACGGTATAAGAATTTCCAACCATTTTTTTCTAATGCCGTATCTTTTTCACAAAAGTTTTTCATAATATAACGGTTTTGCAAAGAACGTTCAGAAATACATGCAGGTGTGGTTGTTTTACCCAATCCTGCCCACTTCACAGCAGAGAGTTTAAGCTCGGTTAAATCTATAATTGCCCACAGAGCCTCTGCCTTTTTATAATCTGAAAATGTAGGAGCAACACAGAGATGTTCAGAGTTTTCACAAGGAGATCCCTGTAACGCTCCACGTACATTTGCCATACTCATCTCATCTCTTCGGGGTTTGTAGTTTAACTCTTTCTTTATCTCTGGAGCATGTAGAGCAATGGCTTGTGCAATGTGTTTTAAACGGAGTGAAATATCAGGTTGCATGTTTTCGTGATGAGTAACTTCCAATACATCTCTATTCTCTACATCAACAATAGCAATGGTTGTTGAATTGTTTACAAAATTGTACTTTTTAGCCTCATAACAACGATGTTTTTGACAAATTTTTGTTGAAGTCTTATTTAATGAAGCAATCAAAGCAGGATGTATCTGCATCATATCATTATGCAAAAGTTTTCCATTTTTAAAGGTATCTTTTAAAAATTCTTTATTACTTAGAACAATTTTTTGAACCAAGATTTCACTCTTATCCAAATATTTTCCCTCTAAAGGAAGTACAGCTTTTCCCATCTGAATCCGTGCTTTTAACTCCGACAGATACTCCTGTACTTCAGGAACATTTCGATAAGTTTCTCTACTGTACTGAGGTAAAATAATTCGCTCTTCTATACGTTCTTTTTCTGAAAGAACGGGAATCCTAGTCTCACTAGTAAACCAATAGCGTACTAAAAGAAGTAACCCAAATAGTAGAATACCCATACTTATTTTTATCTCTTTTGTCATCGAATCTCCTAATGCTCCATCATAAAATAATACGGCGTTTGACGCTCAATACTTATTATAACAATTATTACAATAAAAGCAATAAAAGCTGTTTTTAAAAGTAAACTTTTTGAATAGTTTATGACTAACGGTGTAAAAAGTGAAACAAAAAAGAGAGATAAAAAAAGATGCTGTACTCGAAAACCGTAATACCTATCCAGTAAACTTGTAAACAGAGCAATAAAGAGAGCAAAAAATATCTGAGAAATAGGATGTTTTGGGCTTGTCTGTGGGTCTGTTAACATAAATAGAATAAATAAGATGAATGAGAGTGAATAAAATCGATAATAAATTTCTTCCATTAAGACAACTGGGTCATAAGAGACAACAAAAAAGTATTGAAAAAAAAGATAAAAAAGTACAAAAGAGAGAGGAATAATCCAACGATGCACACGAAGTAAAATAGCTCCTGCCATCAGAAGTAAAGCTATCGCCATCCATAACTCGTCACCCAACTGTCCTAAAACAAGATGTGCATTATGATAGAAAAGAAGTAAGACCATAATCAATGCAAAATTAGAAGGATTAAAAAAATGCTTTCCTTCTACTTTAAGATACGTTTTTTGGAGTAATGCCAATAAAATAACAACAAAATAAATCCATAAATGAGGAGTAACCATCATAAGCATTACACCAATAGCCGTTGTCAACGATGAAAAATCCAACATTTTTCTACGCTGATTAAGTCGTAAAGAGAGAACAAAGGAGAAAAGTAATGTAAACGCTAAAACAACTCCAACTTCATACCATAAAAGATAAATGTTAGAAAAAGAAAACCCCAAAACCAAAAGGAAAAGAAGATTAAGAAATTGCTGTTTTTGAATATCCATAATCTTCAAGTGTTAAAAACTACTCCCCTTCAATAATCTTGTCAGCTGTTTTAAATACCTTATCAATATTGTCCCGTATCCATTTTCTATCCATCCACTCTTCAGGACGCACTTCAATTCCTTGAACGACAATACCAAAGTGTAGATGATCACCAAGTGCAAGTCCAGAACGACCTGTTTGTGCAATAGCATCCCCTGCCTTTACTTTATCTCCTGTTTTAACCAGAATATTAGAGCAGTGTCCATAAAGCGTGTAGAGTCCTAAACCATGGTCAATCATTGGCATATTTCCATAAATTCCATTAGAATCAGCATAGACTACAGTCCCTGCATTTGAACTCACAACTTTTGCCATTTTTGTACTTGCCAAATCCAATCCAACATGTTGTGAACGTGATACTTCGTTCTCTTTAGTCTGATAATAATAGTGTCTATCATCCCCAAAAGAAGCAACCTTCGCTGCATTTTTCAATGGATAAAATTTCTGAATTTTCCAATCATTTAAAAATTCATCAGATACTTTTTGACTTAATGAATAGATTAATTTTTCATTCTTTAATCTCATTGTCTCATTAATCGTTTTTAATTTCTCTAATCGGTTTTCAATCATCGAGTAATCAGGGTCAGAGGCAATTAAATCGGATATTTTTCCATCAATAAATTTATCTTTTGCCTGCATCCATGAGGTTTTATACTTTCTCGACAATAGATAAAATGGAATATTTGAAATTCGTTTATTTCCTGCTTCATCTTCAGCAATAATATTTGCAGAAAATTTTTCTTTGTTGTAAGGCCAAACAATGAGTGTTGCATAATATCCTCTCTTTTTATAAGGCTGTGCCTTAAATCTGTTCCCTGAAGCCTCTACATAAAACCCTTTTAAAGACTTGTCTTTCACTTGAAAAACAACCAAACCAACTCCACCACGGGTTACAGAATAAGAGTTCGATAAAATATTAATATCGGGACGTTTATAATCAATTTCTACATTAATAAGCTTGGTAACACTGTTTCCTTGAAAAAAGTTCCAGTTACTTTTATCATTTACGTCCAACGTAATTTGTAACTTATTGGCTCGTGGATCCAATCGAACCCCATTAACAACTTTTTTAGGATAGACAATATTGATTATTTTTTCATTAATTTTATCCGAAATAATCTCATTTGCTACTTCTATCTTATTCGTTCCATCGTTAATATAAACTCGATATGACTTTAAAGCACTGTCATCAGAAACTTTAATTTGTAAAGGGTCTTTTCTATTCCAATAGATAAAGTCCTCACTTTGAATTACAGGTTGATTTCGCTCAAATCCTTCAGAAGTAAAAATAAAAGCTCCTGCTCCTATCAATAGTCCCAAGATAACTATTCCTAAACTGTTTGAACTTTTTTTTCTACCGTATGTTCTTCTTCTACGCATTTAATAATCCTCTTTCTTTAATTTCTTTTTTTATTATTTTTTTTAACTCTTCTATCGTTGTATCGGTCACTTCAAATCCAGCTGCGTTATGATGACCACCTCCACCAAAGAAAATAGCCAAGCTTGAAACATCTACACACGTACTCCGTAAAGAGACCCGAATCAGTCCCTCTAATTCAATGAAAATAACAGCAATCTCTACCGTTACCAGTGAAATTCCGTAATCTATAATACCCACCGTATCTAATATATCAGCTCCTGCCTCTACCATTTTCTCTTGACTAGAAACCATTATGGCTAATGTACCATCTTCATCTAAGTCTAAGGTATTCAAGGTAGAAGATAGAATCCGAAGAGATGCCAAAGAGCGACGTTGATTCAAATTTTTCATAACATGAGCAATATCTACACCGTAACTCATAATTTCCGAAGCGACATCAAAAACCTCTCTTGAGACATTTGCTGTGGTAAAATATTGGGTATCGGAAACCAATGAAGCATAAAAACACGTTGCAACCTCTTTTGTAATTACATATTCCTCTTTAAACAATTCATACGCTACTTGAGAAGCCGAAACAAAATTAGCTTCAATTACATTAATCACTCCAAAATTAGTATTACTTTTATGATGATCAATATTTAAAATGGTACGCTCTGTCAAATCAAAACCAAGCCGATCAATGCTGCCTGTATCACAAGCAATAATCAAACTATTTTTATAGTTCATCTTATTTTTTATCTTTGAAAAATAAGGTAAAAAATCCAAATGCATCGGTAAACTAGAGCCTTGATTCACAACTTCTACCTGCTTACCACGATGTTTAAGAAGCCCATAAATCCCCAATGCTGTACCAATGGTATCGGCATCAGGATTCAAATGGGTAACAATCGTAATCTTATCGTAATGGTTAATGAGTTCTTGAACTTTTTTAATCATAAAATCATTTACTTAGGCTTCCATTTTCATGGATAAATCAATCCAATTTGCTTGGTGTACCAATGAACCCGAAGAGATGGCATCCACACCCGTTTTCGCAATCTCTTCGATGGTCTCCAACGTTACATTTCCACTCGCTTCAAGTAAAATATGTGCATAATATTCATCTCTGAAAGCAACCACTTCACGAATAGCCTCATTACTCATGTTGTCGCACATCACAATGTCTGCTCCTGCATTCATTGCCTCTTTTACTCCCTCAAGATGTTCACACTCTATCTCTACTTTGGAGGTAAAGGGAATTTTTTGGCGAACTTCTTGCATAAACGTCTCTAAATTATCAATGGTTTTGAGATGCGTATCTTTAAGCATTAAACAGTCATCTAAGCCCATTCGATGGTTAATACCACCCCCACAACGTACTGCATACTTTTCAAACTCTCTAAGCAAGGGTCTGGTTTTTCGAGTGTCCAACAGTTTGACCCCATAAGGTTTTACTTTAGAGACAAATTTTCCAGTCAGTGTCGCAATAGAAGAGGCGTGCAGTGCAATATCTAAAATAGAACGTTCTAACGAAAGTATCGCCTTGGAATCGCCAGAAACATAGAGAAGTTTCTCTCCTGCTAGAAAAGGGAAACCGTCCTCTACCTTCCAAATCAACTCTAAATTGTACATTTTTGCTAAAACATCAATGTACTCTTTTCCTGCAAACAGACCATCACTTTTTGCAAGAATGTACGCACGAACCTCTTTCGATTGAGAAATTCGCGAAAAAAGGTCTCCTCGACCAATATCTTCGGCAATCATTGACTCTATAAATTTATTTTTTAACACGTATTGCTTCTTTATCAGAATATTTTTTTATCACGGATTATAACAAAGTCCCGATTATTTCTCAATAACTTTTCTATGATTTTTGCTATAATATAAGGAATATAAGTGTTTTGTGAAAAAAAACATCATACTTCTAAAAGAAATATCCTATAAAGAATACAAAATGGCAATAAACTTAATAGCAAAAAATAAAAAAGCGTATCACGATTATGAAATACTCGAAAAATTTGAGGCAGGTATTGTGCTACAAGGAAGTGAAGTCAAAGCATTACGGGCAAAAAGAGCCAACTTAAGCGATGCCTTTTGTCGTTTTATCAAAGGCGAACTGCATCTGATGAACGCTCATGTAGCACACTTGGAAACCACGAATAGAAATTATTCCCGAGAAACAAGAAGCCCTAGAAAACTACTGCTTCACAAAAAAGAGTTAAATAAACTCTTTGAAAAAGTATCAAAAGATGGAAATACCATTGTACCACTGATTCTTTACTTTAACGAACGTAACTTTGTAAAAGTGAGCATTGCCATTGCAAAAGGTAAAAATTTGCATGACAAACGTGAAACATTAAAACGAAGAACACAATTACGAGAAGCTCAACAAGCGATGAAAAATTATAAATAAGCTATAAGGCTAAAGTCATCGTTTCCGTATATGTAATCTGCATTTTCGGAATCGGTGTGTTTACACCCGAAAAAACAGTTTTACAACCATCCGAAATACCTCATCAAGCCGTGCATCAATAACTAAATATTTTTTACTTATTGTATGCTCGCTCTGCTCATTGTTTTTGAAACACCACTATCTTTTTATCCATTATCTTTAACACTTTTAGTCCAAGCTCTTCAGCCATAATCTGAAAACTTTTAGGTGTAAAAAAAGAGATGTGCGTTATGTCCCGTCTGTACCACCATTTTAAGAATTCCTCATCATCCAAAGGTGGAAACTGCGTCATTAAAACAATATAACCCTTCTCATTTAACGAGTTAACTAAGGTTTTTAAAACTGCTTTTGGTTCCTTTAAATGTTCAAAAACTTCTGTAGAGGTAATCAAATCGTATTTTTTATTTTTATACATCTCGTTAGGGAAAAAATAGAAGTCATAATGGTCAACTTCTAAGCCTTTTCTCTTTAGAAGTTCAGCCAAAACAGGAGTATGCCCACAGCCAAAATCAAGTGCTGTCTTTAGGCTGGACAATAGGGGCAAAATCGACTTAAAAATGAACTCATCAAACATCTTAACATAGCCCGTACATTCAAAACTGTTATTGTGCTTTTCATAATGTTTTTTTTCAGTATTTCTATCTACAATAGCATGCTCATCCAAACAGATAAACCCACAGGCAACACAACGATGATAAGTAATATCTTTCTTTTTATCCCATAAACTCTCTGTTTGAGTCAAACAAATCTTACATGAGTACATCTCTTCTCCTCGGTAATTATTATGATAGTATACCCATTCATTAATAGTAGATACGTAACACATAATTACAGAATAAATCACTTTTCATAGATTAACATAAATAAAAACTATTTATAGCGATAATAAATATAATGTTTAAGCAAAAAAGTGATACAGTAATGAACATTAAAAAAAAGGATGTATAGATGAAATTACTATTAAGCTTAATGGTTGCAGGAGCAACTTTATTGGTTGCAGGAGGAGATATTTTACCCGTTAAATTTTATAAACCTGCGGTTCAAGTTGTTCAAAAGCAAAGAGGTTGTTACAAACCAAATATTCAAAAATGTCCAAACTGTGTAGAGGTTGCAGAGATTTGTCCAGATGATCCAAATGTACCAATTGTGGAGTCTATCCCTTGTGAAGCAAATGTAAATCACTAAGACTCTAGCAGACCACTTTTCTTCAAGGTGGTCACTCTTTCACACTTAACTCAACGAGACATAAAGTGAAGGTAAATAACTGTAAACTCCTACTAAAATCAATGTAGAAACAGCCAAATAAATCCATAAATTTTGAACATTTTTAGCAATAAAATATCCACCTACAAGACCTGCGAATAATCCACCAATATGTGCTGACATATCTATTGAAGGCATAGCAAGTCCAAGAACAAAGTTAATGACTAAAACAAGCCCAAAACTACGCATAAAGCTCATAAATTCTGCTTGCATACGTTGACGATAGACAAAAGCAAACCCTGCTAATGCTCCAAAAATTCCAAAAATTGCCCCACTTGCCCCGATAGCCCAACTAACAGGATGCATGTAGATAGAGACAAATGCTCCCACTAAACCAGACATAAAATAGATACCAAGATATGCCCTTGCACTAAACAATCGTTCAACCATGGTTCCAACCATAAACAATGAGAGCATGTTCATGAAAATATGCATCACGTCACTGTGTAAAAACATCGAAGTAAAAAGTCGATAAAGTTCTCCTTGTAAAACAACATAATATCCATTTAATGCTGCTGTATGGTAGATACTCTCTGTTAATTCATTTGAAATAGTTGTCGATAAAAATACCAAACTGTTCAAAATAATTAATGTATAGGTAATTGGAAACTCTTTAAATTTTTCGATAACAAATCCTTTTTATTAAACTGGCTTAATCATAGCCAAAAGCCTATAAATAAATACATAAAAAAGCTTAAGGAAAGGAGTAAAAGTAGATAAAAAAGCCTTTGAAAATAAAATGCTCCTAATGATAACAACAGATAAAATCCTGTAAGTAAAGGAGCTAAAACAATGCTCTTTAGACTATTTCCCATCGTAAAAAGGTGAAGCAATACGCCATCAAATAGATTTCCTATCCCAAGCAGGTGTAAAAGCATACTTAAGGGATAAAAGGCACTAAAGAGTAACGATAAAAAAGGCGAAAGCAGTTGTAACGGTGTTGTGAGTGGAAATACCATATGCACAACAGGCAACATAAAGATAAAGAGTCCAAAAGAGATTATTAGCGTCATCATTATTTTAGGAAGATGAGAAAAATAGTGAAGTAGTAAAAAGATATAAAAAACACCTATTATCGAAAACCAAAATGCCAAGGAAAAAAGAAGATGAGGAAAAATAATTAAAAGTACCAAGGTAATGCTTGTCAAAAATGAAAGTGTTAAAAGCTCAACCCCTAAAAGTAAAAATATCCATCCCATAAATATCATCATATACGAGCGAAGTAACGAAGCAGGTGCATCCACAAACCAAACATAGTATGCTAAAATAAGCAAAACAACAAAACCAACATCAATCAAATCAAATCTGTAGGGGAAATAACGTTGCTGAAAAAACCGATAAAGAGGACGAAGTAAAAAAAAGAGTAACCCCGACAATATAGCCAAGTGAAAGCCACTCAAAGCAATCAAATGACTAATACCCAAAACAGATACTTGTTGGCGTAACTCTTGTTCTAAAGGCTGAGCAAAAAAGATAGCATTATAAAAATTACTAATAACCTTATTTTCATGTTGATTATCTATAAAATGTAGTGCTTTTGAGCGAGAGTTCTCTACTGATTTAAAAATTTCATTAACCTGAGAATGAATAAAAGAAGTCTCTAAATATTCAAAAAATGTCATCTCTTGGCTAGGAAAAAGTTTCATTCGTAAATGTTGATGTATCTCTGTAGGAGAATAAAAAGTAGTTGTAAAAAATTTTAAATTTAACTCGGAGCTATAGAGTTTTAATATCGTATATCTTTTTTTAGATTTCGTTTTTTGATATGATTTAATAACCTCTACATGAGTAAAATAAAAAGGCTTTTCGATAAAACTTTTATACTCAATATAAACAAAAGAGAGCCGAACAGTAAGAAGAAAAAACAGAAACAACATCGAAAACCAAAACTGCTTTAAATTCAAAAAGAGTTTTGGTTTTTCCAGCATAAAAAGCTCTAAATCATCGGTAAATCAATACTGCCCATATCACGCGTATCCATATTTCCATCTTCTTCATAAATCACTTCAAATGGAGCATCATCGCCTAAATAAGCATCAATAAAGCGTGTAAACTGTTTTTGAAAGACCAGTTTAACCGTTCCCGTTGGTCCATTTCTGTGTTTACCAAGAATCAATTCAGTATCTTCTTCCAACTTATTCTGAAACTTATTTTCATACTCTTTACCCTCTGCCTTGGCTTTCATCTCTTTCTCTTTTTCAGCAGCCTCACGATACACATCATCACGATAAACAAACATTACAATGTCTGCGTCTTGCTCAATTGACCCCGACTCTCTCAAATCCGAAAGCATCGGTCGCTTGTTATCACGACTTTCAACTCCACGGTTTAACTGTGAAAGAGCCAAAATTGGAATCTCTAACTCCCTAGCCAACTGTTTTAAGCCCCTAGAGATTTCAGAAATAACCTGTTGTCGCCCCTCTTTATTGTCTCCACTCATCAACTGCAAGTAGTCAATAATTGCCATCGATATTTCAGGATGTTGAGATTTGAGCTTACGCAGTTTCGAGCGAACATGATGAATCGTAGCATACCCACCATCATCCACAAATAGTTTTCGTGTTGCCATCACATCAGCTGATTTGGACAAGCTAGTCCACTGCTCATCCGTCAAATCTCCCACACGAAGCTTTTGTAACGGAATAGAGGTCTCTGTAGAGAGCAAACGAAGCATCAGTTGCTCTGCTGGCATTTCCAATGAAAAAAATGCCACACCCTCGCCCCGTTCTATGGCTTTTTGGGTCATGTTTAAAACTAGTGATGTGTTATGAGTAACGGTCATATCTTCTAGTAAAAATAACTTATTCCCATCTATCTCAAAACCATAATAATCATCTACTTTGTCGTATTCAACACTCAAATATGAATACTCTGAAACAGTATTAAAAGCATATTTATCTGAATAAATAAAAGATAATTTTGAAAAATCAAGTTGAACTTTATACCCTTTATAATTACTCTTAAATTTATTCGATTTTTCTATATAATCAGAAACTTCTATATTTAGAACATCGCCATGTTTATGTTTTCCCTCATTACGAGAACGTTTAAGCGACAAAATATGCGATTTATTTACACGGTAATCTATACCTTTATTTTGTCGAACCCAATACATCTCTTCACGACCACGAGCCAAAGAGAGAACTTTTCGTGGAGTAGAGTCATTACCCATGAGCAACTCTCCTACTTCAATATCTTCTACCTTCTTAAGCTCTCCAGAGTACATTAAAACATTTGTACCTTTTCCTAAGCATTTTCCCATCGCTGGTCTCGCAGCGATAATGACTAAGTCTCCTTTACCAAAACCACTGGTTTTATCGTTTAAGTTTTTAAAACCTGTATCGGTTCCAAGAAGTTTTGAGTTTCCTAAAGATTTCAAACGATTAATCTCTGTAATCATAGATAAGGTAATCTCTTTAGACTCTCTAAAATCCTCACTGGTCGAATTTTGGGTAATCTCATAGAGCTTTTTTTCGACAAGATTCATAATCTCATCGGTGGGTAAGTCGTCTTCGATGGTTACTTTTTTGATTGTTGTTGCCAAGGTTGCTAATGCCCGTTTGGTCGAACGTGATTTAATCTCTCCAATATAGGCATCGGTATTTGAAATCGCATTTGCCGTCATAATATCAAGCAGTGCAACCTCATCATAATTATTGGTAGCATTTAATTTTGTCTTTAAAAACTCTTCATCTATGGGTTTATCTTCACGACTCAAATCTTCCATTGCCACAAAAAGATGCTGATGAAAAGGAAGATAGAAATCATGAGACGCTAACTTGGAAGCAATCTCTTCAAAAATCTGTGGGTCAAAAAGGATGGCTGAAAGCACAGCTCTTTCAATATTCAAGTTGTACATATTCTCACTCATGCTCTAAATTCCTAATATTTATTTATTCTGTTCTGCAAAGGCTTCAACTTCTGCTACAAATCGGTCTACTAACTCATTTTCAGGAAGTCGTGCAACTACTTCGCCTTTAAGCATTACAAGTCCTGCCTCTTTTCCAAAAGCAATTGCCACATCTGCATGTTTTGCTTCGCCAATGGCATTAACAACACAACCCATAACCGAGACATCCATTGGTGTTTTAATATGAGCTGTTCGCTTTTCAACCTCTGCCACAGCAGAGACCAAGTCAGCCTCTATTCGCCCACAAGTTGGACAAGAGATAATATTTAAGCCATCTTTTACACGCCCAGAGTCTTTTAAAATTGCTTTTCCAACTTTTATCTCCTCTTCTAGCTCTCCTGTAATAGAGATACGCATGGTATCGCCAATACCATCAAGAAGCAACGCACCCAATCCTATAGAAGATTTAATGGTTGCATGAAAAATGGTTCCTGCTTCGGTTACTCCTAAATGGAAAGGATAGTGATTTTTAGGACGCAACATTCTATACGCATCCACCGTTCGCTCAACATCTGAAGCCTTTAAAGAGACTTTAATATCGGTAAATCCCAAATCTTCTAAAAATTTAATATTGTACTCAGCACTTGCTACCATACCCTCGGCTGTTGCTCCATATTTATTATCAAACTCTTTCTCTAAAGAGCCTGAATTTACTCCAATACGAATAGGAAGATTACGCTCTTGGCATGCTTTAACTATCTCTTTGATTCTACTTTTTTCGCCAATATTCCCTGGGTTGAAACGGATACAATCAACCCATTTAGCAGCTTCGAGTGCCAGTTTATAGTTAAAATGGATGTCTGCAATTATAGGCAATGAGACTTGCTCTTTTATCGCTTTTAGTGCCAAAGCATCTTCTATTTTAGGCACAGCAACCCGAACCATGTCTGCTCCTGCAAAGTGTAATCTATTAATTTGTTCTACCGTCTCAGCCACATTATTGGTATCCGAGTAGGTCATAGACTGTACAGAAATAGGAGCATCGCCACCAACAGCAACATCGCCTACATAAATTTTTTTAGTTGGAATTCTTTCTTTCATATATTCTTCTTTATCGTTTAATTGTTATAGATATTAAAAGGTGTAATCGCAATCACAGCCTACGGGTCGCATAGTATGTCAATATTTAAAAAAGTGACTAAAAGAGTCTAAAGTTTATACCAAATTTTATCTAAAATTCTAACATTAGATGTTATTTTTTTTAAGAAAACTCCACAGGATCCATATCTATTTCGATTAAAGGATTATTGACAGCATGTAAAGCTTTAAGCAAAATTGAACGCTTATCACAACGTAATAAAATATTAAAACGATACTTATTTGCAATCCGTTCAATAGGAGCTTTCCCATGCCCGACTATTTCAACACCTTCAAACTCTTTGAGCTTAGTGACGGTATCAAGGGTGGTTTTAGAAGCTTTCTCTTCTTTAAGATGTGAAATCATAATTCGAGCCAAACTCACAAATGGAGGGTACATATCTTCGACAAAAAACATCTCATCTTTTAAAAAAGCTTCATAATCATTCAGATAAAGGTCAAAAAAATCTTTATTAGAGGATTGAATAATCACATCAGCACTCTTTGCCCTACCCGAACGCCCTGCAATCTGAATAAGAAGGCTCATGGCTCGCTCTCTTGCCCGATAGTCCCCTAAACCTAAAATATAATCAATTCCCAAAATAATACTCAGCGTAATATTGGCATAATCATGCCCTTTACTAAGCATTTGCGTACCCAAAAGTAAGTGACTCTTTTTCGTTTCAAAACGTTTTAAAGCCTTTTTTAATTTAGAAGCCGTTGTAATGCTATCTCGGTCAAACTGCTCGACCACCATCGAAGGAATTCCATGCTCTATCATCTCTTTGGCTTCTACTGTTCCCATACGTTCGGAACTCAAAGGAGTATGCCCACAATGGCTACAAACCTCACGAATGGCTTCGGTATAGTTACAATAGTGACACTTCAAATGCCGTACATTACGGTGCAGAGCCATCCCCACAGAACAGTAAGGGCAAAGATGCGTTACCCCACATTTTTTACAATACAAATACTTGAAATTTCCTCGTGTTGGTACAAACAGAAGAGACTGTTCCCCTGCTTCAAAGTTTTTATTAAGTCGTTTTATCATGCCATTACTCAAGGTTGTACCTTCTACAAAAAAGTAGTTCTTTTGAGTTTTAATAAAAGGTGTTTTGAGCCTCACAACATCATATTTATGATAGGAACCAAGACTCGGAGTTGCCGATGCCAAAACCACTTTAGCTTTTAACTTTTGCCCCATATAGACAGCCATATCACGAGCATGATAGCGTGGTTTCATCATTGATTTATAACTATCATCATGCTCTTCATCGACAATAATTAACCCTACATTTTCTAAAGGAGTAAAGAGAGAAGACCTCGCCCCTGCCACAATATCTATCTCTCCATTATAAATCATCTCTAAGCGTTGCTCTTTCTGTTTTTTGGTCAATTTAGAGTGCCACATAATCACTCTATCGCCGAAATATTTTTTGAGTCGTGTCTCCATTTGAGGAGTCAAAGAGATTTCAGGCATCAAAAAGATACACTGTTTTTTCTCTTCTATTGTTTTAGCCATCAAAGAGATAAAGATTTCTGTTTTTCCAGAACCTGTTACTCCAAATAATAAGGCTCTATCTTTTTTGAGAAGAACTTCATACACTTTTTGTTGAGCATCAGACAATATCGGCAACTCGTAGGGGGCGATTGCCATCGCACCATTATCCAATACCTCATCTTCTTGGTGCGATGGCAATCGCCCCCTACGTGGCATAAACAATGCTAACGCTTCGCCTAAAGATGAGAAATAATAAGTTGCAATAAATTTGGCTATTTCAATTTGAGTAGAACTATAATACGTCTCTAAAATTTCAACGATAGCAGAAGTTTCAAAAGATTCAGGCTTCTCCACCTCTTTTAAAATAACTGCTAATTTTGTTTTAGAATGTACAGGAACATTAATTAATCGCCCTATTTTTAAAGGTTTTTCATAATGATAAGTAAGAATTGGAGCCGAGGAACGATGGAGGGTTACTTGATAGTAGTAAATGAATATCTCCTCTTTTAAGATGAGGAGATTATAGCATAATATTAGTTTGTCAACTGCTTACACCCTGTATCATTTGTATTATTAGTTTTACTAATATCACACTCAAATCTTCCAGCTAAGACTTCAAATTTCACCTCTCCTAGTGTAGAGTTAAAAATATATTGGTCTCGTCCAGATTTTCCTGTTCCTGCACTAAAATGCCATCTATCTTTTTTATCTTCTGATGCAATAGGATACTCTAAAACAGAAGGTTGAGAACTATTATTATCAAAATTTCCAAAAACATTAGTAGCCCCACCAACTGCTGTTATAGGGGTAAAAACTCCTCTAAGAACGCGTTTTTGTCGTTCTATAGATAAAGCATTTCGTATAGAGGAGACCAATGTTCGTGCTTTTGTAATAATTGCATCATCACGTGTAGCAGCCAATCGTGGAATAGCAACAGATGCTAAGATTCCAATGACCACAATTACTAATACCAATTCTATCATTGTAAAAGCTGATTTTTGTTTTTTCATATTTATATCCTAATATTTTATTAATCTTCCTCGTAATACAAGAGGATAATCTTTTTCTTTAATAAATTTTTGAACTTGAGAACAGACTCTATCTGTTGTCTTTATAGAAAAAATTGTTTTAAGCCAATCAGTCGTAGGAGTAGTATCTATATCTATCGTAATACAAGCTTCATCTTCTCCAATCTTTACTTTTGCACTTTTAGTTGTACTATCTATAATAACTCTATTTTGAAATTTTAAGAATTGTAAGAGTGAAGACATCTTAGTTAAATCATCTTCAGACTCTCCATGAGCTGTACTATACGTTGATACTTCTGTCATTATTCCCATAATATATTCGCTATTTTTAGCAATTAAAGCATCTTCTCTAGTAGCTGAGATTCGAGGGATAGCCACAGAAACTAAAATACCAATAATAACTATAACAAATATAAGTTCTACCATAGTAAATGCTTTTTTCATAAGATATTCTTTTATTTTTTATTTTTAAAACCAATAAACTGAACTTAAAAATAGAAAATAAGTTACCCCATGAAATTCATGGAGTAATATTTAAATAAGAATTAAAACTTAACTGATTGTCCACCAAGTTTATAATCTTTATAATAACCTTTTGCCCCAAGTGCATCAGCTGTTTGTTGAGCAACTTTTTGTTTTTGAGTAAATGTAGTTTCTGGAGCAGGAGTAAGAACAAATGACTTTGAATCACTAGCAACAGTAAAGTCCATTACTTTTCCACCATCACACCAATAATCCACAGAAGTCCCATCATCAGTTAAGTTGCCATCTGTAGCAAATCCATTGTTACCTGTTGTACTTGCATTTGTATCAAAATTTGTCATTTCTGAAATTTTTCCAAGATTACCTTGTGATGTATAATAAGCTGAAACTTGTGTCATAAATGCTGCTGCTCCATCCATACATGTAGCAATTTTTGCATCATCTCTAGTTGCTGCTAATCTAGGGATAGCAACTGCTGCTAAAATACCGATAATTACGATTACAAAGATCAATTCGATCATTGTAAAACCTTTTTTTGTTTGAACGTTATGTGTATTTGTCATAAATACTCCTTGAATAATTTATAGTTC
>Ga0256827_10000522_pt1 | contig 23741 bp, 17 predicted proteins | sample CV84metaG_FD_185977 | JGI IMG/M metagenome (GOLD analysis project Ga0256827, IMG submission 185977) | Hydrothermal vent microbial communities from East Pacific Rise, Pacific Ocean - CV84 | ecosystem: Environmental > Aquatic > Marine > Hydrothermal vents | place: Pacific Ocean: East Pacific Rise...
AGAGCTTCAAGCTTGTATTGATGGTGCTTGTACTGCTTTAACATATAACTTTAAATTCAACATTAAAAATGAAGGAGAAAAAGTAGATAAAACTGTTAAAAAAGAAGATAAAGTTGAAAAGTCAGTAAAAGTTGAAGAAACTGCTAAAATTGAAGATGAAGAAAAACAGCAAGAAACTCAGAATGTTGAGGAAACATCTGTAGAAAAAGATTCTCCAGAAGAAATAATAGAAGCAGAAAAAACAAATGAAGTTAAAGATTCAGATTGGAAATCATATATTTACGAGCCTGTAATTGATGAATTGGAAGCTTATGGTAATGAGAATTCTATTACAGATAAAAGTTTTCTGATTATTTTCTTCTTTGGATTTGCAGGAGGACTTATTGCTTTAATGACTCCTTGCGTATGGCCAATGATACCAATGACTGTTAGTTTCTTTATTAAGAAAGCTGATAAAAAAGCTGGTAAAAGAGATGCCATTATTTATGGATTATCAATAGTTGTAATATACGTTGCCTTTGGACTAGGTGTAACTAGTATCTTTGGTGCTGATGCAATGAATGCACTTGCTACTTCAGCAGTATTTAACATTATATTCTTTGCTATTCTAGTATTGTTTGCTGTATCATTCCTAGGAGCTTTCGAAATTCAACTACCAACAAAGTGGACCAATAAAATGGATTCTAAAGCTGATACTTCATCAGGACTTATTAGCATTTTCTTTATGGCATTTACTCTTGTATTGGTATCATTCTCTTGTACAGGACCTATTATTGGAACTTTATTAGTAGAGGCTGTTACTAAAGGAATGTGGGGTCCAGCAATTGGAATGACCGGTTTCTCCCTTGCTCTAGCACTACCATTTACACTATTTGCAATATTCCCTTCAATGATGAAATCAATGCCAAAATCTGGTGGTTGGTTAAATTCAGTAAAAGTTGTACTTGGATTCTTAGAACTAGCGTTAGCTCTTAAGTTTTTATCGGTAGCTGATATGGCTTACCACTGGCACATCCTTGATAGAGAGGTATTCCTTTCATTGTGGATAGTAATATTTACTCTCTTAGGCATGTATTTATTAGGAAAACTAATGTTTAGCCACGATTCAGAGGTTAAGAAAGTTGGTATTTTTAGATTCTTCCTTGCAATTATTTCATTATCATTTGCTTTGTATATGGTTCCTGGTCTATGGGGTGCTCCTTTGAAAGCAATTTCAGCATTCTCCCCTCCTATTACTACTCAGGACTTCAATTTATATGACGGAACGGTTCATGCTAAATTTGAGAACTATGATGAAGGTATGGAATATGCTAAGAAACATAAGATGCCAGTACTTGTAGACTTTACTGGCTTTGGTTGTGTTAATTGTAGAAATATGGAACTTGCTGTTTGGTCTGATCCTAAAGTAAAAGAAACTTTAGAAAAAGATTATGTACTTATCTCCTTATTTGTTGACGACAAAAAAGCACTCCCAAGTAGCGAGCTTAGAACTTCAACATTTACAGGAAACAAATTACGTAATATTGGTAATGTTTGGAGTGACCTTCAGATTGGTAAATTTGGAACTTCAGCCCAACCTTATTACTACGCTTTAGACTATAACGGCAAGCCTTTAACAGGACCTACTGCTTACGAACTTGATGTAAATAAATACAAAGAGTTTTTGACTGAAGGATTGAAAGAGTTTAAAAAACGTAATTTATAAGAATTAATTTATCATGTGAGAAGCACTAAAACTTAAATAGTTTTAGTGCTTTTTTTATGCCTAATAGTTGACTGGTGTTATAATTTTTATTCCTACTTTTGACTATTGTAAATCATTAACATATAATGAAATTAGGCAAATCCAGATTATCAATTATTTTCTTTATAATTATTCTAATTGTAATTCCTTTTATTACTATTGACTCTATTTTTAGTATAAATAGTAATAACCTAAAACCTCATATATTTGATATTTTTCTAGATATAAATCTATATCCAAAGCTATTTCTACTTAATATTACGCTGATTATTTCATCGATAGTTCTTCTAATTAAATCTAGTGCAAAAAAGGAAAAGTTGCCTTTACTATTAAAGAACAGAATAGTCGTCTTTTATTTAATTTATTATCTAATTCTAATTTTCTCTAACTTTTTTGCTACTTCAACTACAATATCAATAAATGAAAGTCTTAAATCATTCTCTTTCCTAGTTTTATTAATTCTTAGCTCAATCGCAATATCTAATATTAATAATTTCAGAATTACTTTAAGTAAACTAATGGTTATTTTTGGCTTTATTGCCTCAATAATTGGAATAATACAAATAGCTCATCTATTGCAAACTCATAATTTTGCGATCAATCATCAATTTACCTACTTTATAAAGGCCACTTTTTCTCATAGAAATATTTATTCTCAATTGCTTCTACTTAGCTTACCTTTTAGTATTTTTATAGCTATTAGTAATCAAAAGTTTTGGCGAATTTTCTCAATTTCTGTAAGCATATTGCAGTTAATATTAATAAGCATATTACTAGTTCGTTCTGTTTGGCTAGCATTATTTATATCTAGTATTATTTCAGCATTATTATTTTTTATCTCAAAAACAAACAAGGGTGAACTACTAAGTATTAGAAAAACAATTCTTTACTCATCAATTATTGTTGGAATTATTTTCATCACACTTTTTTCATTTTCAAGATTTGATTCATCAGATACACTTACAAAGCAAATAAGCTGGATTAAAAAGACACCTTTTGGCTCGGTAAAAGAAAGGCTAGATTTATGGGAAGCCTCCGTAAAAATGATTAAAGACAAACCATTAATTGGTCAAGGAGCAGGAAATTGGGCAATAGTACTTCCAAAATATTATAATGAAGAGATAAGGGTAAACAAAGAAGAAAATCTATTTACAAATTTTCAGAGAGCTCATAACGATTACTTGCAAACTGCTGCTGAAATTGGAGTAATTGGACTTATTTTCTACTTATTAATTTTTGTTTCATCACTCCATTATTTAATTATAATATTAAAATATGGTAATAAGGAAGATAGACTATTTTCAGCAACTCTTTTGTTCTCTATAATTAGTTATTTGATAATTTCATTTCTAAGTTTCCCAAAAGAAAGAATAGACAGCACTATTATTATTACTACCATATTGGCACTAAGTATAGTGTTAACTGATAAAATGAAAGAAAAACAAAATACAAAAAAACAAGTCTTTGTTCCATTTTTACTAATTCTTATTCTTTTGGTTTTATCATATTCTACCTACGTAAATTACGAAATATTGAAAGGAGAATATTATACCAAGAAAGCATATATTGCACGACTAGAAAACAAACATACTCAAGTCATTAAAGAAATCTCAAATGCATACTCAGCACATTATAAAACAGACCCAACATCTACCCCATTAATGTGGTATAGTGGAACTGCCAGTTTTATACTAAATGATGTTCAATCTGCTCTAAGTAATTATAAACAAGCATATAATGACGCGCCATATCATAAACATAATTTGAATGATCTGGCAACATCATATGAAATAATGGGTAATCACAAGAAAGCTCTCGAATACTATAGAGAAGCAATAGCCGTATCTCTTCATTTCACTGACCCTCTGCTAAATATTAGCATACTATTCTATAATTTAAACTCCTTAGATTCGTCTTATTATTACTTTCAAAAAATAAATATAAATACAAAAAGTAATAACTATATAAGTCTGCGTAAAATGATTCTCCCAAGAATTATTAATCAAATATCATTAAAATATTCTGATAATAAAGTAATTAGTAATGCTTTTCAGAGTTTTCTATCTTCTGAAGAATGGATGATAGGAATATATAAACATTCCATAATAAACAATAATTCTATGGAAAAACAGCTAATTACAGAAGCAATATATTTGCTTGAGACAGTTGATAAAACCATGAAAAAGCAAGAAGCTGATCAACTAAGAAGCAAATATGGTATTGAATAAATATTTAGTTTTTCAATAGTTTTTGGTACAATATATTACCGTCAAAACTTAACTGAACAAAATATACACCCTTAGAAAATTCAGAGATATCTATCGTTTTATCTAAAGTTTTCGCAACAGTAAAATCGTCAGAATACACTAAAGCTCCAGAAGAACTAAATATTGACATTTCTACTCTAGTATTACTTATTTTCAAACTTCTAATATTGATAATACTTTTACTAGGATTTGGAAATACTTGAACTTCATAATTATTACTAACTTCATCAATCGAAAGTGGCACTGGAGATACGATATAAGCATTAATTAAATTCAACGCCCCATCTGTAACTGATAATGCATATAAATCCCAGATATCATAACTCTGTCCAACATCAATTTTGCAGTCAAACTGCACTACTGAATCATTAATAACAACAACATTAGTAACTTGCTTTGTTAATAGAATATCTGCTTGATTCTTAAAAAGAATAGTTAATGATGGATCAGTAAAATGAGTTAAATGCCCGTATAATGTATATGTACGAAGTTGGTTAAGTTTTCCCCAACGAGGAGTTAAAGAATCTAGACTAATAGGCCTATCCAATATTTCAAAATTATTAGGTTTATATAATTGACCATCAATTGTATTACTAACCCATGTATTATAGAAACCCAATGATGTTGATGCTGGAATATTTACCTCCCCACTTATTTCAGTTGAGCTAATAACATTAATATTAGTTAACGGTAAATAAGTAGATGAGCCTTGTTCAAACCATGCCGTTGTAGTACTTGTTCCTTGTCCAAAATTTGTATTCTGAGCAGTAATATTAACTGTCAGAGTTTGATTAGCAGTTGCAGAATTTGGGCTTACTGATATAATTTGAGGAATAGGTACAGGAGTAATATTCATACTATTTGGCAAAATCATTAAGCCATCTATATTATTCATTGCATTCACATTCCACAATCCAATAGCAGCACCGCTTGGAATACTAAATTGAGTAAGCAGACTTGTATCATTTAGGTGCGAAACCAAGTTTGCATAAATAGTCTCAGACCCTTGGTTAAACCAAACATTGGTAGTACCAGTTCCTTGTGTAAAACTTGTATTCTGACCACTAATTGCAACAGTTAAAGTTTGCCCCAAATATGATGAATTAGGTGATATATTTGTAATAGTAGGATTTTGGGCTAGTATTTCACTTAAGCTAGCAAAAAACAATATCACAGCTAATAGCGTATATTTCTTGATTTGCATAATTTTCACAAAAATGTATTAATTATTTATTTTAGGCTGTAAATATAATGCATTTTCTTATTATTCAACGCATTTACTAATTGAATTTATAAACACCTAAAAACCAATGTTAGATAACAATAATTAATACCTAATAACATCCTTAAACTTAAGCTCCATAAATTCCCTCTGCTCTTTTAACTTCTCTAAATCAAAGCGTTTAGAATCTCCAACAATACTAATAATAGTACTTCTTCCAGACACATTAGCTCTATAAAAATCATCAATATCATTTGAAGATAATTTTAAATATTTTGGATAGAACTTAATTCTTGGATCGCTATCATAACCCTGCATTCTCCAATATTGAACAACATACGACCGATATCTAAAACTTGGCATATCACTATTAAATGAATTCAACACTGACATTCTAAGGCTTGTAATATCTCTTTCTGAATCTCCTTTAAGTTGAATTAAACTATCAACAACATCTATTGCATCATTAGTTTTATCAGCTTGAGTACTCATAGCTATTTTCATTTTAGAATGTGATGTAAACAAGTAAGGAACAGAGTAATAGCCCCACGCACTATAGGCCAAAGATCTATATTCTCTAATCTCCTTAAAAATTACAGAATTCATTCCTAAACCAAAGTAATTGTTAAATGGTTTAATATACGCCCTTCCTTCTTCGGCTAGTGCTCTAGATGGAATATCATACCTAATATGGCTCTGTATAGCATCTTTATCCTTTATAAAGTAGAGCATATTATGATTTAGAATTGGCATTGGTCTTATAATAGGCGATTTTGAACGAATAAGTCCTAAACTCGATGGAAGGCTCTTTGTCAAATATTCTTTAATATTATGATATTCTTTCATGCCAACATAGTGAACATAAGCTTCATAGTTCAATACATTGGTCAATAAAGCCTTAATATCTGCATATTGCAGCTTCTTTAATTCTTTATTTGTCAGCCTATTCATGTAAGTACTTTCGTTTCCATAAAGGGCATATTCTTCTAATATGGAAATCTTAGACCCTAAATCCTTTTTCAGCATCTTAATTTCCATCTTATTCTCCATTATCATTTTCTTATTCAAAGTCTCATCCTCCACAAAACTTGTCAATATTTCGTTAAGCTTATCAATAGTTTTCTCCAAATTCATCTCAAAACCATCGATATGTATTGTAAAATAATCATTGTCAGCAATAAAATTAATACTGCTTCCAATTAATTGAAGTGATTTAGAAAACTCAGCATAAGTTTGAGTACTAGTTCCCGTATTATTCAAATAATAAGCTAATTGTTCAACTCTAGGATCTATTAATTTACCATAACCAATCCGTATTTTCAAACTAAAAATATCATTCAAAGGATTCTGTACATAATAAAAATGCAAACTTGGCTTAATATCAGTTGAAATAACATCATGCTTGAAATCAACAAAATGAGGAACAATATGCTCTGAATTCATCATACGAATTTCTTCTGCTTTCTTAGACAAACTATTCTTATTAACTAGGTTTAAAGGAGAAGTTTTAGGTTTCTTCAGTTTCTCTTTCTTCTTAAATCCCATTTTAGATTGAAAGGACAAATAATTATCACCAAAATATTTATTGGCTATGCGTACAACGTCTGCTCTCTTAACATTTCTTATTTTTTTATCATATTCTTCAATCCTATTATAGTCACCATCAATCATATAAGCATCAATTATTCGGGTTAAACGATTGCTACTATTCTCCATATCCAAGACTGCTTCTTTATATAAGCTCACTTTTACTGCTTCAAAAAGTGCATCATCAAAATCATTGGACTTAAGTCTAGCTATTTGCTCAAAAACTTTCTTCTCAGCATTGCCAATAGACTGAATAATAGGCTTTGGAACAAACAAAATGAAAACACCTCCTTCATCATAATGAGCATCCATAAATGTCTCTGCAGCCATAAGTTTCTGGTTATTAACTAGAGTATCAAGTAGACCAGTACTTGCATCATTAGTAAGCATATGTATGGCAACATCTAATATAGGTTCATCAATATTACCTTTTTCAACCCCTCTAAACCCAATTATTCCTGCTGGAATTGGAGTAAGCTTTTTCTTCACTACTTTCCTACCTTGAAAATCAGGTTCAGAATACTTTGGTAAATTAGCTTTATCACTAAAGTTCCAACTTTTAAAACTTTCTTGCATCTTCGGCACTACCTCTTGAGAATTGAAATTACCAATTAGAATAATAGCAATATTATTAGTTCCAAGGTATTGCTTCCAATAGTTTTTAATTTTATTAATGCTTGGATTCTTTAAATCATCAATACTACCAAGAACAGATCTTTGACCATAAGCTGAATTCGGATAGAAACTTTTATATAGTTCTTCAAAAACATTTCGAAACATATTATCCATCGAAATATTTTTTTCCTCGTAAACAGTTTCTAATTCCGATTGAAACAATCGAAAAACTGGATTATTAAACCTATCAACAGTAAGTTCTAGCCACTGCTCCAAACTCTTTTTTGGAAACCTATTATAATAAACAATATTCTCATAATTCGTATATGCATTATTCTCACTACCACCAAGTTCTGCAATAACTTTACTAAACTCATTTGGTATTGCATAGGTTGAAGCAATAACAGAAAAACTATCAATTTTCTCAAGTATTCTCTTACGCATCACTTCATTCTCTCTATCAAGCCTCATTAAATCATAAAGCATAGCAATACTATCTAAATATGGTCTTTCTTTCTCATAATTGATAGTGCCAAGAGTTTTTGTTCCTTTGAACATAAGGTGCTCAAAATAATGAGCAATACCTGTACTATTTTTATCATCAAGATTACTTCCTCCTCTTACTACAACTGCTCCGAGAATGTCTTTTTGCGTATGGTCTTCATTCAAAATAATAGTTAATCCATTTTCCAATACTATACTTTTAATTGGGTAACTTCCTTCTGTAGCTTTTATTTCATTATTTGAATTATCATCAGTAGCAATGATAATTTGGGCTGTTAATGAATAAAAAGAAATGGATAATATGATTAATGCTATAATTGTTTTCATTGAAGCTATTTTAAAATATAAAGTTTAATAATTGAATAAGAATAAACAATTAATCTCTTTAAAATATTTAAAAGAATTAATAATCTATAATTAACACAAACATACATAAAAGCAGCTATAAATTCATAAATATTTACTTTGCATTTTTCAGAATTTTAACTAGTTTTTTATTTTTATCATCGCATTTTTATAGTAATTTGCAGACGTAAATAGTAAAAGATAATCAACACAATTAAATATGAGTACAAAAACTGGGATATTCTCGAATATTAAAGGTGATTTATTTGGTGGAATTACCGCAGGTATTGTTGCTTTACCTTTAGCTCTTGCCTTTGGCGCACAAACAGAATTAGGAGCAATATCAGGATTATATGGTGCTATTGCATTAGGAATATTAGCTGCTATTTTTGGTGGTACTAAGACTCAAATTAGTGGTCCAACAGCACCAATGACAGTAGTATCTGCTGTATTAATAACTGAAGCCATTGGAAATTCAGGAAGTTTAACAGAAGCAATGCCAATAATTATTGCAACTTTTGTTTTAGCTGGTTTTTTTCAAATACTTATGGGAGTACTTAAGTTGGGGAAATATATTAAATATATTCCTTACCCAGTGGTATCAGGATTTATGAGTGGTATAGGACTAATAATTATAATTACTCAAATCTTTCCTTTTTTTGGAATTAATAGCCCAGATGGCGGCGCTCTAGGAACAATTAGAAGCCTTAAAGAGATTCCTGAAATAATGAATATATATTCAATAGGCATAGCGATATTAACAATACTAACAATTTATATATTACCAAGATTTACTAAAAAAATTCCAGCATCACTTGTAGCTTTAATTTTAGTTTCTGTTTTGGCATTTTTTCTAGTTCCCAACGACTTAATTCTAAGAATTAACTCTGCAGGGCCTATTCCATCAGGTTTTCCAACAATTAATTTAGATTTCCTTAAAATATTTGGCGATTGGAATTCTATGATTAAGATTTCAGAATATGCTATTACATTAGCAGCATTAGGTGCAATTGATGCTCTTCTTACTTCTGTAGTTGCCGATAATATGTCTAAAACTCGTCACGATAGTAATAAAGAACTTATTGGACAAGGAATTGGTAATATGGGTGCTGGACTTATTGGTGGTTTACCAGGTGCTGGTGCAACTATGCGAACAGTTATTAATATTAATTCTGGGGGTAAAACCCGCCTTTCTGGTGTTGCTGCTGGTTTATTGCTTACTGCAATTTTACTTGGTCTTGGGCAGCTTGTCGGTCATATACCCAATGCAGTATTAGCTGGTATATTAATTACTGTAGGAATAGGTATTATTGATTATAAAGGCCTTAAACATATTAAATCAGTTCCTATAACTGATGTTGTAATAATGATAATTGTGCTTTTCCTTACTATTTTTGTTGATCTTTTAGTAGCTGTTGCTGCTGGAATGGTATTGGCATCTTTATCATTTATGATTAAAGCTTCTAAACTAATTGAAGAAGGAAGTTCTGCAGAAGCTATTACAAAACAAGGCAGAGAAGAGCCATGGGAGGATGAAAAAGTATTATCAAAATACTCAGAAAATGAAATCTATGTCAAGCATATTAATGGTCCATTATTTTTTGGATTTACTTCTAGCTTTAAAGATATGATTTCTTCTCTTCCTGATATAAAAGTAGTAATAATTAGAATGGGAAAAGTTCCATATGTAGACCAAAGTGGCTTGTATGCAATGGAAGATGCAATATTAGACCTCAATCAAAAAGGAATAAAGGTTATCTTTATTGGAATTTACGGACAAGTAAAAGATAGTTTTGAAAGAATTGAGATTATTCCTCAACTTGTTCCTGAGACTCAATGCTTTGATACTTTAAAAGATAGCGATAAATGGCTGGAGAAGAATATATAATTAATAAGGCCAAAGGAAAAAGGCTAAAGGCTAAAGGCTAAAGGCTAAAGGCTAAAGGCTAAAGGAAAAAAGAAAAAGGCTAAAGGAAAAAGTAGGAAGTTCCAAAAACAATAAAATTAATATCCCAAATAACCATAACATGAATACAGAAGAATTAAGCAAGATAGTAAAGAATAGAGAAGCGTTAGACAATATAACTCCAGAAATAGCAAAGCAACTTCTAATTAACGGAAATAAAAGATTTACCGAAAAAGATCCTATTGAGCGAGATCACGATTGGCATATTCAAGAAACCATTGATTCTCAACATCCTTTTGGTATTGTACTTGGCTGTATAGACTCAAGAGTTGAACCTTCTATTCTCTTTGACCAAGGTATTGGTGATTTATTTATTGCTCGTGTGGCTGGAAATATTATTAATCAAGATATACTAGGAAGTATGGAATATGCTTGTGCTGTCAGTGGTTCTAAAATCATTGTAATTTTAGGACATACTTCATGCGGAGCTGTTAAAGGTGCTTGTGATGATGTGAAACTTGGAAACTTAACTGCAACTTTAAGACATATTAAATTAGCAATTGAGAAAGTTGATACTATAGAAGGTTACGACAGAAGTTCAGAAAATATTGAATTCGTTAATATGGTAGCTCTTAAAAACACAGAAATAGCAAAACAAGATGTATTAGATCAAAGCCCAATACTGAAAGACTTATTTGATAAAGGAGAGATAGATATAGTGGGTGCTATTTATGACCATTCTACTGGAAAAGTAGAATTTTGTATTTAAAGTTCCTCACAATTACAATTTCATAACTTCTTATTTAGAACAACTTTATACACCTTATTATTTATAATTTTGAACTTATGAAGAAGATTAAGAATACTATTTGGTGGATTACTGGAGCTAGCTCAGGAATTGGCAAAAGTCTTGTAGTTTATATTCTAAAGAAGGGTGGTAAAGTTGTTCTATCTTCACGCAACAAAAGCGAACTCCAGAAAATTGCAAATGAGGTTGGAGCTTCAGAAAAAGATTATCTTATATTACCACTTGACTTAGAAAACATAGGAAATCCCAAAGAACTTGTAAATACTGTTATTAATAAATTCTCAAAAATTGACTATTTAATAAATAATGGAGGAATTAGTCAACGATCCATAGTAAGTGAAACACCCATAGAAATTGACAGAAAAGTGATGGAAGTTAACTTCTTTGGAACGGTTGCTCTTACTAAAGCTGTATTACCAATTATGATTAAGCAAAAGACTGGTCATATTGCTGTTGTCAGTAGTGTGGTAGGGAAATTCGGTTTCCCTTTACGTTCTGCATACAGTGCCTCAAAACATGCTTTACATGGTTTTTTTGAAAGCTTGAGAGCTGAAAATATTGAGAACAACATAAAAGTGAGCTTAGTAATTCCAGGAAGAATAAATACACTTATTTCAAATAATTCCATAACAAAAGACGGCAGCAAACATGGTAAACTTGATGAAGGGCAAGCCAATAGCATGAGCCCTGACAAAGCCGCACCAATAATTATTAATGGAATAATGAAAGAACGAAAAGAAATTCTTGTTGGTGGAAAGGAGCTTTTAATGGTTCATTTCAAAAGATGGATCCCTAGTTTATTTTATTATTTATCAAATAAAGTTAGTGCAAAATGAGAATTAAGAACATAAGTATTAAGGCTAGCTTTATTAGTCTACTATTCATTCTCACTTTAGGGTGTAATACTCAAGCTCAAAAACAATTTATTCTTGAATCAACACTTCTTAGAAACCCTGATACCTCTTTAGTATTTATTCCCAAAAACATGGATTATTTGGCTGATAAACTCCCAGTAGTTATTATGTTGCATGGTTATGGTGGAGATTATAAACAATGGAATAGTATTATTAATATTCAAGAATATGCAGACAAATATCATTTTTTGATAGTTTGTCCTGATGGTGGTGGTAAAGATTCATGGTATTTTGATAGCCCTATTCTTAAGGATTCTAAGTATGAATCTTTCTTTATTGAAGAATATTTACCTTATCTAAAAAGTAATTATCCCATTGATACAAATGGTGTTTTCATTACAGGTTTAAGCATGGGAGGACATGGAGCTATGTATTTATTTCTTCGTCATCCAAAATTATTTGCCTCTGCAGGAAGTACCAGTGGAGTCCTTGACTTAAATTATTCTGGATTAAAATATAGCAGCTTAAGCAATAAACTGGGAGAATACAATGATAACAAAAAGCGATTTAATGAATTCTCGTCAATTAACTATCTCGATAATGTTAAGTTTGGAACTTCTCACCCTTTTATATTCGACTGTGGCAACAAAGATCATCTATATCAAGCCAATAAGAATTTCAAAGCTAAATGCGATTCACTAGGCATCAATGCTTTCTATTTTAGTTTCCCTGGTCGCCATAATAGGATGTATTGGAAAGAGAGTATTGGTTGGCATTTTGAGTTTTTTAGTAGGGTGTATTTGAATTAAGAATTGGGAATTAAGAATTAGTAATTATTTATTCTGTTTATCAATCATTCTACTAATCTCTCTATCAAAATCAGAAATGTAATTTTCATCTTGTATTATTCTATATTTTTCATATTCACTTTCAGCCTTTAGTTTAGCTTCAAGCATACTTATTTTTCCAAAATCATTTAATATTGGATAATCTGCCAATTCTAAAAACTGATTTAAGAATTTATCCCAATCTTTCATATTCATAACAGACTTATTTCTTGCCCTACTTTCTGCCAAATCTAAATAAGCTGTAACAATTTGTTCTAATGCTTTAATATGTTCAGTATTCAAGTAATTCTTTGCTATACTAACATCACTCTTCAATATCTTACCCTCAGGAGCATGCTTCCAAGTTTTCAAACCCATATAAATCTTTTCAGCACCTGCCTCAGAATAAATAATTTCCGCAGCAGTCTTTCCTATTATTGCCCAGTGTAATTTGTTTTGTACACTAGCAAAAAAATGTCTGGTAATATCTGATTTACTATCATAATCTGCCGATAAAGCATAAATATCTGTTATTTTCTGATATAATCTTCTTTCACTTAAACGAATTTCTCTAATTCGTTCAAGCATTTCATCAAAATAATCTATTCCAAAGTGCTTAATTTGCTTTAAACGTTCATCATCCATTGCAAAACCTTTGATAATATATTCATGCAAAATTTCAGTTGCCCATTTACGAAATTCAATTGCTCTATGAGAATTTACACGATAACCAACTGCCGTTATTACTTTTAAATTGTAATATTTAACCTCTTTTGTTTGACTTTTCCCTGTAATAGCACCATGTTGAGTGGTGTGTCGGAAATCCCGACATACCACTTTCTCATCCAATTCCCCATCTTCAAATATTCTTTTAAGATGCTCAGTAATTGTAGAACGTCCCTTTTCAAACAATTCCGCAATTCGTTTCTGGGTAAGCCATAAGGTCTCATCCTGAAAATAAACATCAATATTTACTTTACCTTCTTTAGTCTGAAAAATTACATAATTATTTAATAATTGAGAATTACTATTTATAAGTATACTATCACTATTTTTATTTGAATTATTCTTTTTCATAATTGGCTTACTTTAATATCCTATTTCTAACTATTATTCTAAAAAAGTTACCTTACTTCTCTCCCCACTTAAACATATCAACATCAAATCCTGCTAAGCTAATTATTCTGTGAATTACTGTATCTACTAGCTCTTCAATATTCTTTGGCAAACTATAAAATGATGGTGATGCAGGGATAATAACCGCTCCTGATTCCGTTAGTTGAGTCATATTACGTAAGTGAATTAGATTTAAAGGTGTTTCACGAGGGACTATTAATAATTTCTTTCTTTCTTTGAGCATTACATCAGCAGTGCGACTTATTAAATCACTGGAAAGACCATTGGCAATTCTTCCTACAGTTCCCATAGATGCTGGACAAATAATCAAAGTATCATAACCAGCAGAACCACTTGCAAAAGGCGCAAGAAAATCATCATTTTCATAAATTTTATAGTTAACCTTATTATTAATATGAGTATCCAATTCATGCAACCACACATCTTTAGCCGTTGCTGAAAAAACTAAATTTATAGTATCTATTTGATCACTATATTTTTCTAAATTTACTAATAACCTGTGTGCGTATATAGAACCACTAGCACCAGTGATTGCTACTACTATTTTCTGTTTCTTATTCATAAAAGCAAAAGTAAAACTAAAATTCTATTAATCTGAAATTTCAAAAACAAATAAACGTATTTTTGTAATTCCATGCAATCGAAACCAATAAAATTAGCTGTTATTATTCCTGCTTACAACGAGCAAGATAGTATTGCTATGGTGATTAGTGATATTAATACTCTATCCATTTCTAATACTGAAATAACTGCAGTTGTGATAAATGATTGCTCCACCGATAATACTTCTGAGATAGCAAGTAAACTTGATTGTGTTTTAATTGACTTAGCTGTAAATCTTGGTATAGGTGGTGCTGTTCAGACTGGTTATCGTTATGCTTATGACAATAATTACGATTATACAATTCAAGTTGATGGTGATGGACAACATCCTGCCTCTCAAATACCCAAACTATTTAATGAAGCAATTACTAATAATATTAATGTTGTAATTGGCTCAAGATTTATTGATAATAAAGGATTCCAATCTTCAAATATGAGAAGGCTTGGTATTGGATTTTTAAACAAACTCATAAAACTATTTACAGGACTTAATATTCTTGACAATACTTCTGGATTTAGACTATTTGATAAAAAAGTGATAGAAATTGTACAATCAAATTATCCTGATGAATACCCAGAACCTGAATCTCTAATTCTTTTCTCTAAAAAGAATTTCTCGATAAAAGAAGTGGCCGTAGAAATGAAAGAAAGACAGGGTGGTGAATCATCTATTCGTAATTTCAACCAGCTTTATTATATGATTAAAGTAAGTATGGCAATTTTCTATACTTTTATAAAAACAAAGAAATAGTATTATGGAACAGTATTATTCATATAAAATACAGATTATTAGCATAATAGTTAGCTTAGGATTCCTTTTCTATGTCAGCAGGCTCATTGTAAAAGGCAAACTCCGAGAGGAATATGCCATCTTTTGGGTTATAAGTACAATTCTTCTTATAATATTCTCTTTTTGGAGAGAAGGCCTTGATATAATTGCCAAAGCTGTTGGAGTTTACCTTGCTCCTAATCTAGTGTTTACAAGCGCAATATTTGCCATATTAATTTACCTATTGCACTTAAGCATAGTAGTTTCTCAACTTCACGATAAGAATAAAACTCTAACTCAAGATTTGGCTCTTTTTAAGGAGAGAATTTCTAAATTAGAAGAAAAACTAAATGACAAATAGATAATGCGAGATGCTAGTTTAATAAAAGAAGCTGAAATATTTGGCAAATACATAATTGGCATTCCGATTAATGATGAGGTTATTGAGTTTTACTGCCAATCACTTAAAGACACCAAAATTGAAGAAACACCAAAACAAACAGAGCTATTAAATAGATGCATTAAAAACCCAAGACTTATACCCTATTATGATGCAGCACTCAGTATATTAAAACCAGAACATTTAATCAAAAAACGATTAATGCGGATGTTTGCCATATTAGAAACTAGAACAGAATATACCGAGTTGTTTTTAGGCAGAAAGTTCTCTAAATTCTATATGCTTAAGATTGCTTGGACAGGAATTAGAGCAGTATTTAAGACTTTGATTGGGATAATTATTATTCCTAGGTCTAAGACTTAAAGTTTGTTACATATTAAAATCAGAATAATATAACGCTTTTTATTTTTGCTATATAAATATAAATCATATGCTTATTAAGATTTACACAAAAGAATTAATGCTATAGTGTTAGAATGATATTTCGTAACCAAACTTAAACATATAAATATATTAAAAACTAATGATATAAAATCTAATAAATATGTCTTTTGTAGATATTTCAGTAATAGTATTTCTCATAATATTCACTACTTCTGGATATATAATTAATTTTATCAGAGGAGAAAAAAACTCAAACATTCTATATAAAAATGATAAGCAAACTTTAGCATGGTTTAGATTTCTTGTACCTTTCGGTCTTATTGCTAGCATAATAATATATTTTTCAAAAATAGGTAGCCTATCAAATAATATTACTTTTGTAATTATTGGGTATATTTTGATTATTAGCGGGCTTATAATACGTTGGTGGGCTGTATTGAGTTTGGGAAAAGAGTTTAATGTTAGTCTTTCAATAATCAAGAATCACAAACTAAAGAAAGATGGTATTTATAGATTAATCCGACATCCAAGCTATACTGGATTATTAATTTATTATATCGGTTTGGCGACAATAATGCAGAATATATACAGTTTATTTATTTTAATAGCTTTTCCTATATTTGCTGTAATAAATCGCATTAAGAAAGAGGAAAAACTATTAAACGACTATTTTGAAGATGATTACACTAATTATTGTAAAAACACGAAAAAGTTAATTCCATATATTTATTAAGCTATCAGGATGAAAATAGTTTTAGAATTATTAATATTTGCTCTACCTGTTATTTTTGCTGCAATATTCCATATGGTAGTTGTAAAATTAAATGTATTTCCATTTCTAAACTACCCTTTAGACCATAATAAAAAGTGGAGAGGCAAACCAATTTTTGGTAAGAATAAAACTTATAGAGGTTTAATTATTATGATAGTTTTCTCCATCTTCTTCACATTTATTTATAAAGTATTAGCAGATAATTTTTCTGGCTTCAATTCGCATAATTTACTTAATTTTCAAATATATAGTTTCACTTTCTATGGCTTTCTTTATGGTGCAGCTTACATAATTGCAGAATTGCCCAATAGTTTCATAAAAAGAAGAATGGGAGCTAAAGAAGGTAAAAGCAATAATATTATTATGGTACTTTTTGATCAATTAGACTCGGTTATTGGAATTACTTTGTTATTTATTCCATTTTCCGCTTTTACAATTAAGCATTTCTTTGTTGGAATATTATTTTTTGGGTTACTACATATTATCATCAATTATTTATTGTTTTTGATAGGTTTGAGAAAAGAAAAATTTTAAGATACTTGTATTGCTTTACAGCCTTGCACGAAAAATAAAATGTTATGAATGAAATTATTGATTTTAGAGATTATAAAAATGAAGACTTTGGTAGTAAAGCCAATAATCTTTCTATTTTAAAACAAAAAGGATTCAATGTACCTTCGGGAATAATAATTCCAGATGAAATTATTAAATCTAAAATGAGTAATAATATTCAAGAATTTAGTTCATATATTCAAGAAAAAGATTGGGTTATAGAGCAAAAGGATTCTTTAGATGTTCTAATTAATAATATTTGGAATTATTTAAATGCCAATAAATTTGGAAGTTCTTTTGCAATAAGAAGCTCGGCAAATTTAGAAGACGGAGCAAATACTTCATTTGCAGGTATGTTTACTTCTGTGTTAAATATTGATAATTATGATGATTTTAGAAAAGGTTTCTTCAAGTGTATGTTATCAAAGTATAGTGATTCGGTAGTGTCGTACTGTCAAACTAATAAAATAAATCCTATTTTTATTAATCTTAATATCATTGTACAGCAAATGGTTGATGCAGATTATTCAGGGGTTTGTTTTAGCCTTAACCCATTAAGCGGTAATGCCAAAGAAATGGTTATTGAAAGTATTGCTGGGCTTGGTGAGAATTTGGTTCAAGGTATGGTTTCTCCAAACAGATATATAGTTAATTGGTACGATAATGTTGTGCAAATAAATGAAGAAAAGCCTGAAAATTCTATTTCAAAATCAATGATGCACAAACTGATAGAGACTAGTCTTGAAATTCAAAAATATTATGGGAAACCACAAGATATTGAATGGGCTATAAAGGATAATGAAATATATATACTACAGGCTCGTCCTCTTACTGCAATACATTTTGATACTAAATATGACTGGACTAATGCTGATTTAAAAGATGGTGGTATTTCATCAGAAATCACAACTCCTTTTATGTATAGTTTATACAAATATGCCTTTGAAACTACTATGCCTACATATTTGAAAAGTGTAAAAATATCGCCAAACTATAAGGTTGAAAAATGGTTTACCCATTTTTTATACTATTCGTATTGGAATATTTCGGCTGCTAAAGATGGAGTTAAGAAAATACCTGGTTATGTAGAACTTGAATTTGACCAAGATTTAGGAACAGAACCAAATTACGAAGGTAAAGGACATATTACTAGAATCAGTTTTAAAAGTGTAATTCAGGGTATTAAAATATTAATTGCCCTTAAAAAATCAATCAATAATACCATTTCAAAATCCAGAAAAGAACTAGAAATTCTTGATGGAATCATTAATAAAAATAAGAATATTGATTGGTATACACTTGACAATAAAACTTTAATAAAGAATATAAAAACATTGTTCTTTGTTGATTATCTTAAAGTTGAAGGTTCTTATTTTAATGTTATTTACGATAATTCTAATAATACTACACTATTTAAAGATGCTTTTTCTAAGAAAAATAAAAATAATAATATAAGTTATTTGAAATTAATTACTGGTCTACAAAATTTATCGCATCTACAACCAAGTTTTAAATTATGGGAGATTAGCCGTAACATTATTTCTAATGCAGAGGCTCTTGAATTTTATAAGAATAATACCAGTAATAATATCGCAAAAGAATATATGCAAGGAGTACAAATTCCATTTAAGCTGCAAATTGATGAATTTATTGATAAATACGGGTTTCATAGTGAGAAAGAATTGAGTATTACTGAGCCTAATTGGGACGAAAATCCAAAACAAGTATTTGATACTTTATGTGGTTTTGTACAGAAGAAAGAGTCCGAAAGTATTATTGAACAGAATAAAAGGCAAAAGGGAATATTTGATGAAGAATTCTCAAAAATAAAATCTAAAAACCTCCAAAAAACAATTACTAATCATAGATATTTACTATGGCTTAGGGAAGAATATCGTGATCGCTCAAGTCAAATGTATCATATTATCAGACGAGTATTTCTAAGTGTCGGAAACATATTATTAGCCAAAAATAAATTGAAATCTGCTGAAGATATTTTCTTTTTAGAAGTTCCTCAAGTAATAAATCTGTTGGAAAACATAGATAATATGTTTGATGTAATTGAGAAAAATAAAACTATTTACCAAAGTTTTAGAAATTTTGACAAACCCAATGAGATTTTTTCTCAACGTAATAAATTTTCTACAAATATTAGTTTTAAGTCTGATACAAAATTAAGTGGTATTGCTTGTTCTTTTGGTATAATTGAAGGCGAGGTTTATATTGCCAAAACTGTAAATGATGCCGTGAAGATGCCTGAAGGAAAAATAATGTTGACAAAATTTACCGATCCTGCTTGGACCATATATTTCTCTAAAATAATAGGTTTGATAACAGAGACAGGAGGTATGCTTTCGCATGGAGCAATCATTTCTCGCGAATATGGTATTCCTGCCGTTCTTGGAGTAAAAAATGCAAGTACTATCATCAAAAATGGAGATAAAGTTCGTATTAATGGAAGTACAGGAGAAATCTACATGCTATAATTTAGTATTATACCTATTATTATTATATTTAGTGTATATTAAAAAACATTCTATTTATTCGTGGCATTTTTCCATGGCTACTATTTAAACTTTCTCAATTAGTGTTACCTTACCACTATCTCCATCAATTTCTATCAAATCTCCTGTATTGAATATGGTTGTGGCATCAGTAACGCCAACTATAACTGGTATTCCAAGTTCTCGCCCAACGATTGCCGTATGCGATAATAGAGAACCTTTTTCGCTGATAATGCCCGATGACTGAGCCATAAGAAAAACCCAACCTGGATCTGTTATCTTGCTAATCATTATTCTACCAGCAATAGAAATATCAAAATCTGCTTGCTCAATGATAATTGCATGTTCTTGTACCTTGCCTTTTGAAACTGCTATTCCCGTATAAACATCTGATGAATTTAAGGTAAGATTGTTAATTTTTGATATTTCACCAATGCAATCACCAACATATATTATTCTATCTGGGAGTTGCAGATTTTCGTAATTGTTATAGTTTTTCTTAGTTTTAGCAATTAAGTCAACTTTACTTTCTCTATTATGATTAATACAAAAATCTTCTAAATTACTTATTGTAAGATAAAAAACATCCCTTTGTTTGGCGATAACGCCTGATTTTACCATAATCTTGCCAATTTCAAGAAAAATATCTTTTACCAAACCATAAGCCTTAGTTCTGCAAAAACGCATATTCTCTCTATTTTTCAATCCATAAGCTGCTAATAAATATACAATTTTGAATATATATCGCTTGGGGTTGTACCATTTTAGGATGTTTGTATATTGTGCTATTGCCGAATTGTGAATTTTGTTTTGTGTTTCAATAAAGCTCTTTTTACTTGCAGATGTTTTAAGCTGATTTTTAAGTAATTTGATAAAAATAATTGGCTGCTGTCGTAAATTCGGAGTCTCTAATTTGAGCTCTTCAAGCGTTCTGTCTCCATATTCTGATATGTATTTTTTTATGCTTGTAAAAAGATTTTTGTATTTGTCAGAATTATAATAAAGCAATATTTCTTCTGCTGTTGACTCAAATAATTCGCTATATGATTTATTATTTGCAATAGTGTCTTTTATGGATAGCATCTCAATAACTGCCTTAGCCGATTCTACTCCGGTAGTCCCGCAAAGCAAATCATTTGCGTATTCATTTTTATTACTAATTCCGTATTTTATGCTTAATTTTTGAAGAATGCTAAAACTCTGAAAACTAATAAAATCATTAATTAAAGTTTTATGCCATGGTTTGAAGAGCTGCTCTGATACTGTTTGATATTGTGTCCATAGATTCTTTGCAGAGCTATCCTTGTCATAAGATTTTAGTAAATTGTAATTAACTTCAAATTCTTTATAGAATTTATTATTATTACTCTTGTAACGTAACAATAATCCAATAATTGAGATTACAATTTTAACTTTATGTATAATTGATACTTCTTGTTTTCTTTCACTATTGCTATTAAGTCCTACGGCATTCTCCCAAGCCTTTAACGACCTTTTGGAAGTATGAATTATTGCCATCATTTTATACCAATTGTCTAACCTATAGTAAATTCTACCTTTATAATGTGCAATTAAATTATCAAAGAGATAGCTGTTTTTCTCGATAGTATTTTTTGAAATCCAAAAGGCAGAACTAATATTTTTAAAAACATTTTTATAAGCGTTAATGGCAAAACTAAAACTCAAAGGTAAACTTATATTAGGGTAGCTTTCTACAATATTGGTATTGTCAAGTATTCTAATATTGTTGAAATTAATTGATGTAATTGCACGCATCTGCAAAATGAAAAGCTTATTGTTTTTATCAAAAGAAAATTCAATATCAGCTGGAGTATCTAGCAAGTACTCACATTTTATCGCAAGCATATAAACCTGTTTAAGCTCATCAAAATTTAGTGTTGCAATTTTAGATATAAAAGATGAAGTAGTTTTTTTTATTATCGATTTTGTTGAGAAATCATATAATATCTGAGATTTTTTTTCAACTATGGTAGAACTAAATTGTTCGGCACTTCTTTTCATCCTAAAGCTATCGGTTTCAACCTTTTCTCCCACAATTCCTTCTCCTAAACCATAGCCTGCCACTATAAATGCTTCATCAAGATTGCCCTTAGGATTTCTACTAAATGCAATACCTGATTTACTAGCATAAATCATTTCTTGCAATATTACCGCATACTCAATATTGTTTACACTCTCATTGCTCAACAACCTATATGACAATGCAGAAAAACTCCAAGCAGATGCTATGCTATCAATTATCTTTAAAAAAATATTATCTTTATTTACAAATAAATAGCTTTTATGTTGTCCTGCAAAAGACATTCTATAGTTATCTTCAGATACTGCTGAAGATCTTACTGAAATATAGTAATTTTCCTTAAATTTTTCATTACATATATGATATATCTGCGTAGAAATTTCGGAAGGTATTTTTATTGTACGAATTAGTTTTTGAATATGATTTGAATTATCAATAAGCTCTTTATTATTTTCAATATTTAAAGAACTACATAATTTCTCAATTTCGTTTCGAATAGGCTTCAGTAAATAATCTACTAAATCCACACTTAATACAATAAACTCAGGTACTGCTAATTGAGCCTCTTGCATTTTTATTAAATGTAAGGCTTTACCTCCCACAGATTCAATCTTGGCATTTTGCTTATCCTTTATTTCTGAAATAATATAATTATTCATAGGGGAAGCTAAATTATTGAAATATTTATGGCAAATAGTAGATGTATAACTAAATCTAATGATACTGTTAATGAAAAAATAGTGGCAGTTGTTTCTAAATTATTATTATTTTCGCTAGGATTAACAATGAACCTAATGTAAAAAATACTTGCGTAAATAGCTGCAATTATTGTTATTACAAAAAAGCTTAGTCCAAGATAAAGCAAAGAACCAGCATAGAAGCTTAAAGCAGTTGTAATAAGTACTGCTGTTAGAGGTATAAGTGTAGCACCGCTTGAACCCAATACTCTAGAGAATGTTTGATAACCGTCTTCCTTTTCTTTATTACGTATTTTGCGTGACGTTTCCCATATTGTAATAGGAATAGAGAAAAACAACAGTAAAGTAAAATGAGCTATTGTAAAGGTTTCATAATTAGCTCCGGAGGCTAAAGCTGTATGCAGTAAATAAAAATTAATTAAGTATGGTAATGGCTGATGAGTTAGCATCGTCAAAAAAATATTATTAAGATGTAGCTTCTCAGCAAAAAACCATTTAAAAGTAAGTAGGGCATAAACCATTACAAAGCCAAAAACTAAAAGTGTTTTAGGAGCAAAAATAACGTTTATAAAGACTAGTGAAATAAAAGTAAATACGGCTATGAGATGTAAATCTGACTTTAAAACATCACCTCTTGGAACAGGTCGATTTGGAAATATTATTTTATCTAATTCAAAATCTTTTAGCTCGTCAAACATTCGAATTAGTAGCATAAAGAGTAAGGAAGAAATTAAGCCGACAAAAGTATAGGTATCAATAACTACATTAGTGGTTTGCAAGGCTTGAATACTAAAGTTCATACTCAAATATAGGAATACTACAAAAGGAATATATATATGCAGAGGGAATCTTTCGTTGAAGAAAATAAAAAGACGCTTATGAATTGGTAGTTTTGCTTTTGCATTCATTATGTGTGTGTTTTACATTTTTGTTAAATCAAATCAATATTAACGGTCTTTGATTACCCAAAACAAACCCTTTGCATTAGATTTCATGGTTTTAATAATTAGTTGTATAACAATATGTTCGCCAAAAGAAATAATTCCCCAAAACATTACGAAATAATAGAAATACATATTAAAACCCATGGTAAAAAGAACAAAAAGAAAAATACCTTGAAAATATCCGCCAATTTTCCAAGAGTATAAATGAAGACTGGGAAACCTGCCAAATTTTATCAATGAAATAATATTAGAAAGTAA
>Ga0256827_10000523_pt1 | contig 23711 bp, 19 predicted proteins | sample CV84metaG_FD_185977 | JGI IMG/M metagenome (GOLD analysis project Ga0256827, IMG submission 185977) | Hydrothermal vent microbial communities from East Pacific Rise, Pacific Ocean - CV84 | ecosystem: Environmental > Aquatic > Marine > Hydrothermal vents | place: Pacific Ocean: East Pacific Rise...
TAAATATTAGTTTTTTGGCTAAAAAATGAGCTGGGATGTTTATTATTTTCGTGAATAAATTAGCTTTTTTATATCCATCTTTATTTATTGTGATACCTGCTTTTAAACCTGCATTAAAAATACCATTAATTATACCGCCTTTTTTTGCTACACCATCTTTAATTTTATTCATAAAATTACCTGATAAGGCAGGTACAGTAAGTAAAAAGTCTGACGGTATTTCTTTAAGATTAATAGGTATATTTTTAAGAGTATTGACACCTCCACCACGAGAATCGACAAAATAAATAGTTATGCCTTTTATTAAGCCTATGAAAATGCCAACTGTGTGAGCAAACGAATGGTCGCAAGGTAAAATAAGCAGTGTTTTAAAGTTTTGAGGAACATTAAAAACACTGATTGCATCGTTACAGTTTGCCCAATAATTTTTGTGCGTAAGCATTATTCCTTTAGGGTTTCCTGTGGTGCCAGATGTGTACGAAATAGTAACAGTATCGTCAAGTTGTTGATTTGCTTTTATTTCAGATAATTTGTTTTCATTTTCTGAAATTTTTGCTTTCCCAATTTCAATAATTTGATTGTAAGAGAATATTTTATCAGGCGAAATATTAAATTTTTCGGCAAGTTGTATTGCAAAATCTACATCATCATCAAGATAATAATACTCTAATTCGTTATTTTCGAATTTATTTGAAATAGAAAATACTTTTTCTATATAGTTTTTAGATACAAAAATTGCTTTTGCTTCGCTATGGTTTAATCTAAAAGGAATTTCTTCTGTTTGTAATTTTATTGATAATGGAATAGAAACTGCACCTGCAACAATAACAGCAATTTCACTAATAACCCAGCTTGCTTTTCCTTCAGATAATACAACATAATTATCTTCTTTTTTACAGCCTTGCGATAGCATAAACGAAGCAATATATGTGCTTATTTCTTTGGTTTTAGCAAAAGTTATTTCTTGCCATCCTTTATCGGTTTTATTTGCAACATAAGGTTTTTCGCCAAAGTTTTTAACAGCGTTATCGAGTATATCAATTATTGTCATTCTTCAAACTTTAATAAATTAACATTTTCGCCATCAAACTCGGCATAAGTAAAATTGTAAATCCAATCACCCAAATTTATATATTTAGATTTTCCTATCATTAACTCCAAAGGAATATGCCTATGTCCGTATATCATAAAATCGAAATGCTCTTTTTCTAAAAGTATTTTCGAATACATTATAAGCCATTCTTTATCTTCGCCCTTAAAAATAAGTTCTTCTTCCTCTTCGGAATATCGCTTTTTACGTGATAAAAAATTTGCAAATGATACTGCAAAATTTGGATGTAAACGTGCAAAAAACCATTGAAGTACAGGGTTTGTAAAACCTGCTTTCATAAATTTAAAACCTTTGTCCCATGGTCCTAAACCATCGCCGTGAGCAAGAAAAAACTTTTTGCCGTTTATTTCTTTTGTAATAGCTTTGCGGTGTAGTATTACTCCAGACTCGCTAGGTAAGTAATCGAATACCCAAATATCATGGTTTCCTGTAAAATAATGAACAGGTATGCCTCTATCGGTAATTTCAGCTAGTTTCCCTAAAAATCTTGTATAACCTCTTGGTACAACGTGCTTGTACTCGTGCCAAAAGTCAAAAATATCGCCAAGTAAATATATTTCTTCAGCATCGTCTTTAATTTTATCGAGCCATCGAACAAATTTTTTCTCACGTTCCAAACTTCCTTCGGGAGTTGGTAGTCCTAAATGAACATCTGATGCAAAATATATTTTCTTGTTATTTTTCAATATTTTTTAGTTTCCTACAAAAGTAAATAAAACATTTGTAAGAAATTTTTTAAAAAGTATTTTGTTAATTAAAAAAAACTATTACTTTTGCACTCGCATTCACAGTTAGTGAATAGGTCCCTTAGCTCAGCTGGTTAGAGCACCTGACTCATAATCAGGGGGTCCAAGGTTCGAGCCCTTGAGGGACCACAGTGATAGAAAGCCTTACAGAAATGTAAGGCTTTGTTGTTTTTATATGGTGTAAACATTTCCTGAAATTTTCTCAGTTACTTTCATTTCGTTTCATCGTCGTTTTTTTGTCCACTGCGACATAATTTGTCATAGATATTGCTTATCTTTATAAAAAAAATGGGACAGAAACAAACTATTAAAAGACAATCAATTATTATTAACTTATTGCGTACACGAGGGCTTACATTCAATGAAATAAAATCCAATATTGAAAATAGGTTTAACAATGATGAAGAAAGGTTATTTTTATCAAAGAGAACATTTCAACGCGATATCAAAGATATTGCATCATTATGGGATATTGAAATTAAATACAATACAAGCACATTAAAATATGAAATTGTTACAGACCAGACAGATAATCAATCAAAACGTTTATTAGAATCTCTTGATATTGTTAATACAATAAATGCAACAAAACAAGTTTCAGATTTTATTTTTTTTGAAGAACGAGAGGCAGGAGGTACTCATTTTATTTTAGATATAATTACAGCTATAAAAAATACTAATGTTTTAATTATTAGATATAACAAACAATGGGGAGTTCAAATACACGAATATTTTGTTGAACCCTTAGCAATTAAAGAATATCGGTATCGATGGTATTTATTAGCTGTTGATAGGACAAATAATAAAAAAAAGATTTTTGGTTTGGACCGTATATTTTCTATTGAGCAGAGTTTTAAAAAATTTACCTTCCCGTCATACTTTAATGTAAAAGATTATTTTAATTATACATATGGGGTTATAAAAGCAAAATCAGAAAGAGTTGAAACAATAATACTTTCTTTTATTCCTATACAAGGAAAATATATTAAAAGTTTACCAATGCATAACTCTCAAAAAATAATAATTGATAATAATGAAGAGCTTAGAATTTCATTAAAAATTGAAGCAACTGTAGATTTTATAATGGATTTATTGTATTTTGGTGAGAATATAAAAGTTTTAGAACCTAAATGGCTTGTTGACCACATTAAAATAAGATTAAAGAACGCATATAATAAATATTAAAAAATGAAAGAATTAATAGAAAAGTTTGTAGAAGAAAGTGAAAGCAAGTTAGCCGAAAACTTTAAAGAAGGTAAGTTATTTAATATTTTCAATGAATTATCTGTAAATACAAAAGAAGTGAAACACTCCTTAATGTTAAAAAGCTTAATTAATCCAAAAGGAAACCACGGTATGGGCGATGCTTTTTATAAATTATTTATAGAAAGTTTATGCCTAACAGACAAAGAAATTTGGTTAAATAATATTGATAACATTAATGTTTACGACGAATATTTTATTGGAAATGAGGGTGATATCAAAGCTGATTTAAAAGATAAATATTGGGGTAGAATAGATCTGCTGATTGAAAATAAAAAAGCAAAAAAAGCTATTATTATTGAAAATAAAATATATGCTAACGACCAGCCACTTCAATTGATTAGATATAATAATTATGCAAAAAAAGCCTATAATAATTATACCTTAGTTTATTTAACTTTAGATGGTAAAGAACCAAGTTTTCAATCATATTTAGGGAATGAGCAAGGTACTATTGAAGACGGTGCTGAATATCAAATAAAACTGAATGACATAAAACAAGTATCATATTCAGAACATATACTAAATTGGTTAACAAGTTGCTCGAAAGTAGATGAAATAAATAACCCTGTAAAAAGTATTATCGAACAATATATTAATAACATTAAAGAATTAACTTATAAAATGGAATCAATAAATAAAAATTTGCTATTAGGAGAATATAAAGAATTATTAACGGTTATTACATCAAGAGATATTATTGAGGTAAGAGACGAAATAAGAAAAGACTTTTTTAAAAAATTAAAAGATAAATTAGATGCAGAACCATTGATTAAAAGTACACAATTTGTCTTAAATGTACATCAAACAATTGATATAAATACCGTTCTTAATTCAAATGGACATAAAAGAAACTTTGGAATAGCGGTTGTTCCAAAAGAAGGAGAAGATTTCAGTATTGAAGTACAAAACTATGGTGATTTAATTTACGGCTTTTTTAATAACAATAAAATTATAAAAGAAGACTACGACCAACTTGAACAAGATGGGCATTGGTTATGTAAAGTTTATAAAATAGATAAAGACCAAACATATGGTTTTTATGATGATAGATTAAATTATAAACTATTAACAGAAATGGATGATATCATAAATAAATTAATTAAAAATATTATAAATAATTTAAATATAGATTTAAAATAATATTTTTAGTAGCGACACAATTTGGCACACCCTGTATCTTTCTTTGTAATAAAATAATTATTATGAAGATTGATACAAAACAAATTACAGAAACTAATAAATTCGTTTCAAAAAAAGAAATAAAAAAAAATAAAGAAAGAATATTAACTGTTTTTTCTAATTATAGGTTGCAAGTAAATAGTATTTCTGTTATAACAGGATCTGCAATTTCATTTTATGAGGTTAATCTAAAACCAGGTATTAGAGTTACAAAAATAAAAAATCTTCAAGATGATATAACTTTAAGTTTAGCAAGAGGAACTAGAATTATTATTCCAAGACCATATAAAGATAGTATTGGTATAGAATTGCCAAATAAAAGCCCAAACAAGGTTTCTTTAAAATCAATAATTGCATCAAAGGAGTTTCAAGAAACAAAAATGGAACTTCCTCTAGCTATAGGAGAAACTATTCCCAACAAATCTTTTATAATTGACCTAGTTAAAGCACCTCATATTTTAGTTGGAGGTTCTGGTCAAGAAATATCTGATATTATTAATGTAATTTTAGCATCGTTATTGAACAAACAACATCCATCACAAATAAAATTTGTACTTTTTGATTCAAAGAAAACGCAATTATCTACATATTCTAAAATAGAGAAACATTATTTAGCAAAAAATAATAACTACGGTAACGCAATAATCACTGATATTAAAAAAGGAGAAGATACCTTAAAATCTCTAATACTAGAAATGGAGAAACGTTTTATTCTACTAAATAAAGTGAAGGCTAGTAATATTAAAGAATACAATGATAAACTATTAACACAAAAAGCAAATGCAAATTCTGAAAATAAAGCCTTACCATATTTAGTAGTAGTAATTAACGATTATACTGATTTAGTAATGCTTGCAGATAAGAGCAGAATTGAAATGTATATTGCAAGAATAGCACAGCAAGCAAGTGTGGTTGGAATACATTTAATTATCGCAACGCAACAAATATCAACTAATATTATTACAGGAGTAATTAAAGTAAATATTCCTACTCGTATTTCTTTTAAAACAGAAAGTTTAATTGAATCCCGAACTATAATAGATGCTTCTGGAGCACAAGAATTAATAGGGCAAGGGGATATGCTTATTAACGAGGGTGATTATATAACACGAGTACAAAGTGCTCAAATTAATTTTAATGAAAAAGAAGAAATATTAGTACAATAAATACAAATGTATTATTAACTGCTAAATTTTAATAAAATTAACATTACAATGGAAGAAATAAAATTAAATAAAGGGCTTTTTTCAATTGGAAGTGAGAAAGATGAAGAAAAAACTAGACTTTCGTTAAAACTTGCAAATTATATTGCTCAAAATGAAAATGTTTTATTCATAAGTTATACAACTTATAAAGAAAAACTTATATTAATTATTAATGAAATAGATGGTTCTGTAAATGAAAATCTAGATATAAATACTAATTTTTCATATTGGGGATCAGAAGTTTTCTTGGATATTATAAAATATGTAAAGACTAATAAAATTTCAACAATATTTTTAGATGATATTGAAAATTTTTGCGGATATAAAGGTAATAAATATGATATAATCGATGATATAAAATATTTATCAGAACTACTTGATATTAAAATAATTTTTTTAACTAATATATAACATTATAATGGAAAAAATAAAATTAAATAAAGGACTTATTGCAATTGGAAGCAGTAAAGGTGAAGGAAAAACTAGATTTTCGTTAAAACTTGCAAATTATATTGCTCAAAATGAAAATGTTTTATTCATAAGTTATACAACTTATAAAGAAAAACTTATATCAAATATTATTGAAATAGACGGCTTTATAAATGAAAAACTAGATATAAATACTAGTTTTTCATATTGGGGAACGGAAGTTTTTCTGGATATTATAAAATATGTAAAGACTAATAAAATTTCAACAATATTTTTAGATGATATTGAAAATTTTTGCGGATATAATGGTAATAAAGATGATACAATCAAAGATTTAAAATACCTATCAGAATTACTTGATATTAAATTGGTTTTTTCGACTAATTTAATACGATTAGATTCAATAGAATACTCTAACTATGAAGGCAGTATGATAACTATAGTTAATTACAAACCAAATTTAAAAGAATTTAAATGGTCTCATAGATTAATTAATGACTGTACTCAAATTATTGGGCTGTACAGACCATCTTACAATGGTTTTACTGAAGATGCAGATGGTAATTCTTCGTATGACAGAATAGAAATATATTATTTAAAAAATAACGAAAATGAAAATAATATATATATATTAAGCAATAAAAAAGAAAATTTATATAATTAGAAAGAAATATAAACTAAGGTATGGGAAAGAAATAAGCATTATTAAATTAAAAGTACATTCTTTGACATAGTTAAAAATAGGATTCAACCTTAATTGTTGAATCCTATAGTTTTTTGTTTACACACTTAGTAGGATAGTGTCTTGTTTACGCACTTATAGAATTGTGAAGATACTACTTTTACTTATAATCTTCAAACACTTCATATTCTTTCAACTCATTAAATCTATTTTTAATTGCAGATGCATTTCCTTTGTCTATAAATATATTAATATCAGAGTTGTATATAACGCTTATAAACACTTAATCCATTATTTGTTTTGTTATAAATGTCTTTAACTTCTACCATTAATCTTGCCCTCCTTCTATTAAATCTTCAATATCTTGTATTACGTAAAATATTTTACTGCCTACTTTTTTGTATTTAAGTTGTCCTGATTTTCTCATCTGCCAAAAAGTTATAGTACACGAATAAGTACACGAATATTTTTTTGTAAAAAATCTTAAATCGACAATAGAAAAAAATGAAAATAAAGATAAATAGTTATTTTTAATTATCTTCGCCAAAGTTGAAAAGAGAAAAATACATATTACTTTTGTTTATTCTTGTTACAAGTATATTTGTTAATAATATTATTTGTAACAATGTGTCAGATACCATAGTTATAGAACAAGTTGAAGATAATCAAGAATTTTCTGATGATAAATTAGAAACCGATGAATGCTATAATATTATTACAGAGATTAAAAATGTAAATAGTTTTAGTGAGACTATTATTTTTTCATGTTTATATTACAAAATATCTAACATATCATTTTCTATTTGGCAACCGCCTCAATAACCTATTCTTTATTTTACACACATTGTTTTCAAAAAGATTAACGTATAGTTATGTATTGTTTATCGCATAACTTAACGTAACTAGCAGTGTGTTAGGTTAGTATAATAAAGTGTAATTGTAATAATTATTATAATGATAAAAGAAAATCCACAATATAAAAATATTTACAAACGATTGGGGTTGTTAAATCGGTATTATAAGATAACTCAATTTTATTCTTTTTTAAAAGCAATTGCTTATAAAGGAGGGTTGACAATCCTATTATTTGTAGCTATTCTAGCTATTATTAATTACTTTTTTATTGATATAGATTATCTATTAAATAAATTTGTAACAGCTTTTTCGTCAAGTACAACTTTTGGTATTTTTTTGGTGTCTGAAACTTTTTTAGGACTTATACCACCTGAAATTTTCATAGCATGGGCTGCAAAATCAAGTACCCCATGGGTGTTTTTATTTACGCTGGCAACAATATCATATATTGCGGGTATTATTTCTTATTTTATCGGACGTAGTTTATTTACAATACCTAAACTAAATAATTATATAAAAAACAAAATTTCAAATCATATAATAAATCTAAAAAAATGGGGTGGCCTTTTTGTTGTATTAGGTGCATTAACTCCCTTACCTCATTCAGTAATAAGTATGACTTCAGGTCTTATAGGCTATAATTTTAAGTATTATGTTTTATGGGCTTTATTTAGGTATTTAAGATTTATTGTATATGGATTAATAATTTTCCAAGTATTTTATTAGAATAAGCTGTTACTGAAAACGTCTTTAAAATTATTATTATTTATAGCAATAGCCTATCTAAAATTGCGAAATAATATCAGCAATATGAATAACCTTAATAGGAAGTTTTTGTTTTTCTATATAACCTGCAATATTCATTAAACAGCTCGATTCTGTTCCAACAATATATTCTGCTCCTGTTTTCATAGCCGACTCAACCTTTTGCTGAACCATTGCTGTAGAAATACCTTTAAATTTAGCCGAAAAAGTTCCACCAAAGCCACAACAAGTTTCAGCTTCATCCATTTCAATAATTTCTAAACCTTTTACTTTACTTAGAAGTATGCGAGGTTCGTTTTTTATTCCATACTCACGTAATGCCGAGCAACTATCATGATATGTAATTTTATGATTAAACTCAGCACCAAAATCAGTAATTTTAAGATGATTTACTAGAAAATCGGTTAGTTCAACAACATGTTTCTTAACCCTAAGTGCATTTGTATAATCAACATCTTTTTTATCAATAACTTTTTCGTAATTATTTTTTATAAATCCCGCACACGAACCCGACGGACTTACAATTGGACGAGTATTCGGAAAATCTTTTATAAACTTTTTTGCAAGTTCTGCTGTTTCGTCCCAATAGCCACTATTAAACGATGGTTGTCCGCAACAAGTTTGTTCTTTATTATAATTAATTGTACAACCTGCTTTTTCTAATATTTTAATAGTGTTCCACGCAGTATCTGGGTATAGCTGATCTATAAAACACGGAATAAATAAATCTATTTGCATTTATTGAGTTTTTTCACAAAAGTAAAATCTAATTAGTAATATGCAATTATAAAGTTAAAAAAATATAATATTTAACTCTAATTGGTTTTCGGTTTGTAAATAACATTACATTTGCTCAAAATAAAGTATAACAATTTAAATCTAAACAAAATGAAAACAATAAAGAACTTACAAATAGTAATTGCAGCAGTAGTTGTATCAATTGTATTTATGTCAACTCAGAAATATTCTGAAACCACAATAACTGAAATTTCAGATACCGACTCAGTAACTTTTGCAATACCATCAAATATTCAAATTATTATTGATAAATCATGCGTAATGTGTCATTCTACCAATTCAAAGAACACTAAGGGTAAAGCAAAATTAAATTTTGATAATATGACTAATAGTAGTTATAGCATTAATAAAATTGCATCGAAACTACGAAAGATTAACGATGTTGTTGTAGTTGAAAAAAGCATGCCTACTAAAAAGTTTTTAGAGAATTATCCTGACAAAGCAATTAGTGATGATGACAGAAAAGCATTATCGGAATGGGCTCTTAACGAAAATGAGAAAATTAAGACTACACAAAACTAAAATATGACGCGTATATTAAAAATATCGGCTATTATAATGCTTTTGTTTTTAGTTTTAATACAGTTTTATCCTGTTGAGAAACCTACTCTTGTAGAAAATAATCCTGATGATTTAATAATTAACACTGAAATTCCGGCAAGTATAAAAAGTATGTTAAAAACTTCGTGTTACGATTGTCACTCGAACGAAACAACATACCCTTGGTATTCGAATGTTGCACCTATAAAATGGTTAGTATATAAAGACATTATTAAAGGTAGAAAAGCGGCTAATTTTTCGAATTGGACAAAATTATCTGACGACAATAAAATGGATTTATTGTACGAAATGGCCGAAGAAGTGCAAGAAGGAGATATGCCTATGGAGGTATATATCTTAAATCATTCTGATGCGAAACTCAATACAAAACAAAAAAACGAATTCGCTAATTGGGCAGAATCATTGGCAGATGAGCTTTAAAAAAGTATAATTAATAAAATACAAGAGCTTGTCTCAAAAGGCTCACTTTTGTCATTCTGAACGTAGTGAAGAATCTGTTACTATTTGAAAATAACAAATCTAGATTCTTCGCTTTGCTCAAAATGACATAATAAGAATACTTTTTAAACAGCCTCTTTTTTATTTCAAAACAACTTCATTATTTAATTGATAACTCCTACATTTGCAAAAAACTTTAAAGTATGCTTACACTTAATTATATAAGAGAAAATAAAGATTTAGTTATTGAAAAACTAAACATTAAAAACTTTGATGCTTCAGAGCTAATAAATAAGCTAATTGAATTAGACAATAACCGAAAAAATAACATTAAAGAGCTTGAGCTTAAAAAAGCAGAAATGAATAAGCTTTCAAAACAAATTGGAATGTTATTTAAAGAAGCTAAGCAAGCCGAAGCAAACCAAGCAAAAGAAAAAACTGGTACTCTTAAAGAAGATATTAAACAATACGATGTACAATTAAGTGAAATTGAAACTAAGATTAATACAATTCTTACACAAATCCCTAATGTACCGCACAATTCAGTTCCTGCAGGAAAAAGTGAAGATGATAATGTTGTAGAATTTACATCAGAAAATCAAATAGATGCAGACACAAGCAAATTACCACATTGGGAACTAGCTAAAAAATACGATTTAATCGATTTTGAATTAGGTGTTAAAATTGCAGGAGCAGGATTTCCTGTTTATAAAGGAAAAGGTGCAAAAATGCAACGTGCTTTAATAAATTTCTTTTTAGATGAAGCTGATAATGCTGAATATAACGAAGTAATACCACCAATAGTTGTAAACGAAGCATCGGGTTTTGGCACAGGTCAGTTACCTGATAAAGAGGGGCAAATGTATCACGTTGGCGAAGATAATTTATATTTAATACCTACAGCCGAAGTTCCTGTAACAAATATTTTTAGAGATGTAATTGTAAATGCCGAAGATTTCCCTATTAAAACCACAGCTTATACTCCTTGTTTCCGTCGTGAAGCAGGTTCGTATGGTAAAGATGTTCGTGGATTAAATCGTTTACACCAGTTTGATAAAGTTGAGATTGTTACAATAGAGCACCCCGATAAATCGTACGAAACCCTTGAAACAATGGTTAAGCACGTTGAGAATTTATTAATTAAATTAGAACTACCATACCGTAAGCTACGTTTATGTGGTGGCGATGTTAGCTTTACCTCTGCCCTAACCTTCGATTTCGAAGTATTTTCTATGGCACAAGATAAATGGTTAGAAGTTAGCTCTATATCTAATTTTGAATCGTACCAAGCAAACAGATTAAAACTACGTTTTAAAGAAAAAGGCGAGAAGAAAACTCAGCTTGCTCATACATTAAATGGTAGTGCATTGGCTTTACCTCGTATTATGGCTGCCTTATTAGAAAATAACCAAACAGACGAAGGTATTGTTATTCCTGAGGCTATCAGAAGTTATTGTGGGTTTGATATTATAAACTAGCTTTATAAAACGTCATTGCGAGAAGAGGTAAATTATCACAAACTCTTCCCTAGAAATGACGAAATAAATATTACACATGAAAAACCAATTATACATTCTTTTTGCTATTATTATTCTGTTAACAACTTCGTGCAACAGAGTAAAAACAATAGAAAATTTAAGAACACTTGATAGCTTAGAAAGCGTTTTAGATACAATATCTAAAAATCAAGAAGAAATTAATTTTATTGGTGTAAAATTAGCATACAATACATTAAAAGCAGATTTAGATAGTATTGTAAAATATGTTATAGAATTACCTACAAACAAGCATCATAAAGAATATTTCACTCTTTATTCAGATTTGCGTCGTAAATTTAAAAATTTTTATAAAATTGAAATAACAGAAAATTTACGATACTCAATTAAGCAAATAAAGACTTTAAAAAGTGATGTAAATAAAAATGCAATTACAAAAGAACAGTTTAACGAATATATTTTGACAGAAAAAACAGCAATTTCGTTATTAAAAAAACAAAATGACAGGCAAGTATCTCTTTCTAAAAAAACACTATATAATTTCAATGATTATAGACCTGTAATTTTAGAAATGATAGATAGTGCAAAAACAACAATAGTTAAATAAATTTATGAAAAGAGCATTCTTGATATTATTATTTTTAATTTCAATTGTATCAGCAATTGCTCAAAACAGTAGTAAACTAGCACTTCAATATTTTAGAGAACAAGAATATGAGAAAGCATCTGAACTCTTTAAAGATTTATATTCGCAAACAAATTCGCAATATTATTTTTCGTATTATATAAAATGTTTAACCGAGCTAAAAGATTACAGCGAAGCCGAAAAAGTAATTAAAAAGCGTATAAAAAAAGACAAAGCAAACCTAAGTTTTTATGTTGAACTGGGTTACTTATACAAAGCTCAAGGCAACGAAGAAAACGCAAACAAACAGTTTGAAACTGCAATAAAAAAACTTCAAAAGAATAGAAATAGTATTTCAACTCTAGCAGGTGCTTTTATTTCTAAACGTTTATATTCTTGGGCAGAAAAAACCTATATAAAAGGAAAAAAACTATTAAGTGGAGAATACACCTACAATTACGAACTTGCTAACGTATATTTATATCAGCGTAATTACGATAAAATGATAAACGAATACTTAAGTTTATTAGAAAAAAGTCCGACATATATAGGTAGCGTTCAAAATCGTTTGCAATCGCTAGTTTATAATGCAAAAGATGATGAGCTAAACGAAATACTTAGAAAAAATTTGATAAAAAAAATACAACAAAATCCTAATAATGATATTTTTCAGGAACTACTAATTTGGTATTATATTCAACGTAAAAATTTTGCTAGTGCATTCATTCAAACTCGTGCTATCGACAAACGAAAAAAAGAAGAAGGCGAACGCATATTAAAACTTGCACAACTTGCTACATCAAACAAAGATTACAAAGTTGCTGTTGATTGTTACGATTATATAATTAATATGCGAAAGCAAAGCATTTATTATTCGGTTGCCAAGCCAAAACTTGCTGAGGTTTTATATCTAAAAATTAACGATTCATCTCCTGCTAAGGCTGAGATTATAAAGCTAAAACTATTATTTATTGATATTATAAACGAATTAGGAAAAAACAAATCTACATTTAATACAATTATAAATTTAGCCAAAGTTGAAGCGTACAATTTAAATAATTTTGATACAGCAATTACATATATTAACGAAGCTATAAGTATTAGAAATGTATCGAAAATGAATAGAGACCAAGCAAAATTAATTTTAGGCGATATATATTTATTAAAAGGTGAATCGTGGAACTCAACATTAATATACGCACAAGTTGAACAAGAAAACCGCGATAATCCTATAGGAAATAAAGCAAGATTTAAAAAAGCAAAACTAGCATATTACACAGGCGAATTTGTTTGGGCACAAGCACAGCTTGATGTTTTAAAAGCAAGTACCTCAAAACTTATTGCTAACGATGCTTTTGAATTATCAGCACTTATTAGCGATAATATTGAGAGCGACTCAACGGGCGAACAACTTAAAATGTACTCTCGTGCCGATTTTCTAATTTATGCAAAAAAAGACAGCCTTGCAATATTAACATTAGATAGTATTGCAACAACATTTCCTACAAGTACATTAATACCTAACGCACTTTACAAAGTAGCAGAAATAAACTACCACAAGCAAGATTATACAGCATCAATAAAAAATCTAAAAGAAATTACTGATAAATACTCGTTTAGTACACTAAATGATGATGCATTATTTTTTTGGGCAGAAATTGTAAATTACAAATTAAATAACCACGAAAAAGCAATGGAACTTTACAAAAGAATTTTAACCGAATGTAAAGGCAGTTATTTCACATCACAATCCAGAGAAAAATATAGAATATTACGTGGTGATTTCGATAATAAAAATGAACTATAATATGTTATTCAACAACTGTTTTTAGGCTCACAAAAACCTAAGTTAAAAAATACAAGATAACAACCTTATATATAGCTATATACAAATATGTTTTTTAGCAAAAAAAATATTGATTTTTATCATATAAAAAATAATGACAAAAATCTTTTTTACATATAAATATTTAATTTAATTTCGCATCAGTTTAATAAAATACAAAACGTAATAAAATATATATTATGGATTTAAATAAAATAATGACCGACTTAGAAGCTAAGAATCCTGGTCAAGTTGAGTTCCTTCAAGCAGCTAAAGAAGTTCTTGAAACTATTGAAGATTTTGTAAATGATAACCCTATTTACAACGAGAATGCATTAATTGAGCGTATTGTTGAGCCAGAGAGAGTTCTTATGTTTAGAGTTCCTTGGACTGATGATAATGGTGGTGTTCAGGTTAACAGAGGTTACCGTATTGAGTTTAACAGTGCAATAGGACCTTATAAAGGAGGTTTACGTTTTCACCCAAGTGTAAATTTAAGTATTCTTAAATTTCTAGGTTTCGAGCAAACTTTCAAAAACAGTTTAACTACACTTCCTATGGGTGGTGGTAAAGGTGGTTCTGATTTTAATCCTAAGGGAAAATCAGACGCTGAGGTTATGAGATTCTGTCAAGCATTTATGTCAGAATTATTCCGTCATATTGGTCCTAACACTGATGTACCTGCTGGTGATATTGGAGTTGGTGGTCGTGAGATTGGATACTTATTTGGAATGTACAAAAAATTAAGAAACGAATTTACAGGTATTTTAACTGGTAAAGGTATTGCTTATGGTGGTTCGTTAATTCGTCCTGAAGCTACTGGTTTTGGTGGTATTTATTACACAAAAGCTATGTTAGAAACTAAAGGCGATTCTTTCCAAGGAAAAACTGCTTCAATTTCTGGTTTTGGTAACGTAAGCTGGGGTGCTGCTCTTAAATTAAAAGAATTTGGTGCTAAAGTTATTACTGTTTCTGGTCCTGACGGATACTGTTTAATTGAAAACGGTATGACTGATGATATGATTGATTACTTATTAGAGCTTAGAGCTAGTAATAACGATGTTGTTGCTCCTATGGCTAATGAGTTTGACGGTGTTAAATTCTTTGCAGGTAAACGACCTTGGGAAGTAAAAGTTGATATGGCTTTCCCTTGTGCTATTCAAAACGAGCTTAATGGTGACGATGCAAAAGCATTAGTTGCAAACGGAGTTCAGTATGTTGCTGAAATTTCTAATATGGGTTGTACTCCTGAAGCTATCACAGAGTTCCACGAAAAGAAAGTTTTATTCGGTCCTGGAAAAGCTGTTAATGCAGGTGGTGTTGCTGTTTCTGGTTTAGAAATGTCGCAAAATTCATTACGTATAAGCTGGTCAGAAGAAGAAGTTGACGAAAAACTTAAAATTATAATGAAAGATATTCATGATGCAGGTGTTAAACACGGTACCGAAGCTGATGGATATATTAATTATGTAAAAGGTTCTAACATTGCAGGTTTCATTAAAGTAGCTGATGCAATGATAGCTCAAGGAATTGTATAACAAACTGTTTAACTGTTAATTTGGTTAAATGTTTATTATTGTTAGTTTTAACATAAACAGATAAGCAAACTAAACAAATAAACAATTTTATAATATTTTAAAAAAGAACATTGAGTTAACTTGGTGTTCTTTTTTTTTATACTTATTTTTAACAATTATAAATAAGAAGCAATGAACGTACCTGACTATAAAATAATTAAAGACCATTTTGCTATAAATACTTCCTTTGAACTTTTAATGCAAAAACGAATTAATAAAGTACTATTAATTTGTTCTAATTACGATGCATTTATGCTTGAAGAAGATGGTCGTATTGACGAACAGATATTTAACGAATATGTTTCGTTAAACCTGCGTCATCCTCCATACATTATACAGGCAACAAATATTACTGAAGCATTTAAATTGCTTGAAGAAGAGCAGTTTGAGCTAATTATTACAATGCTTAATATTGGTAAAGGCAGTGCATTTACTTTGGCAAAACGAATAAAAACTAAATACAAACATATACCTATTGTTGTGCTTACTCATTTTTCTAAAGAGGTATCGTTACAATTAGAAAAAGAAGATTTAAGTGCTATAGATTATGTTTTTTCGTGGTTAGGAAATACAGAAATTTTACTCGCAATTATTAAGCTAATTGAGGATAAAATGAATGCTCATCACGATGTTAACGATGTTGGTGTTCAGTCAATTTTACTGGTTGAAGATTCTATACGTTTTTATTCGGCATACCTTCCTAATATTTATAAAATAATTTTTTCACAATCAGAGAAATTTATGACCGAAGGTGCAAACGCACACCAGCAGATGATAAAAATGCGTGGACGACCTAAAATTTTGTTAGCTACAAATTATGAAGATGCAGTTGAAATATACGATAAGTATAAAGATAATATGCTTGGCGTTATTTCTGATATCTCATACAAAAAAAATGGAACAAAAGATCCTAGTGCAGGATTCGAATTATATAATTACGTTAAAAATATAGATAAAACAATACCTTTTTTATTACAATCGTCAGATTTTTATAACTCTATAAAAGCAAAAAGAATAGGAGCCGATTTTATTTACAAAAATACATCTAATTTAAATTACGAATTAAAAAAATACCTAGTAAAATCTTTAGCTTTTGGCTCTTTTACATTTAAAAGTCCTGTTACTGAAGCCGAAATATGCCAAGCTAAAAACTTAAGAGAATTTCAACATTGTATAGCAAAAGTACCATACAATGTAATTGAATATTATGCAAAAAGAAATAGTTTTTCACGTTGGTTAAATGCACGTGCATTATTTTCTATTGCTAAAATTCTGAAACCAATTTCTCGCGACGATTTTAATACAACACAAGATTTAAGAGATTTTATTATTTCGGTAATTAAAGCATATAGAGTATCGAAAGGTAAAGGTATTATTGCTAAATTTAATAAGGATAATTTTGATGAATACTTTGTTTTTTCAAGAATAGGAAACGGTTCTATTGGCGGTAAAGCACGTGGTTTGGCATTTATTGATAACATAATAAAAAAACATAGCCTAGTTGATAAATACGAAGATGTAATTTTCTCTATTCCTCGAACAATTGTTGTTAGTACCGATATTTTCGACGAATATATGGAAACAAATAATCTGTATAATATAGCTTTCAATAATAAATATACCGACGATGAATTATTAGAATATTTTATAAATTCTAAATTACCTGAAAAATTATCGCAAGATATTGAGGCATTTATTCAAATGACAAATAAACCTCTAGCTATCAGAAGCTCTAGCATGCTTGAAGATTCACATTACCAGCCATTTGCAGGTGTTTATTCCACCTATATGGTTCCACATTTACTCGATTCGGGAACATTTTTAAAACTAGTGCAAAATGCTATTAAAAGTGTGTACGCATCGGTATATTTTAAAAGTAGTAAGGCATATATGAAAACCACAGCAAACTCTATTGATGAGGAAAAAATGGGCATTATTATTCAAGAAGTTTGCGGCGAAAGACACGATGAAGTTTACTTTCCTACACTATCAGGTGTGGCACGCTCGGTTAATTTTTACCCAATTGAGCCAGAGAAGTTTAAAGATGGAGTGGTAAATATTGCAATGGGCTTAGGTAAAACTATTGTTGATGGTGGTACTTCGCTTAGATTTTCGCCTAAACATCCAAAAAAAATACTTCAATTCTCTTCGGCTACCGAAACACTTAGAAATTCGCAAAAAGAGTTTTATGCACTTACCTGCAAAAGTGATTATAAACCATCGGTTGACGAAGGGGTAAACCTAACAAAAATTAATTTCAGAACAATAAAAGATAAAACAATATTAAAAAATATTTCTTCTACTTTTGATTATAACGATAATGTAGTAAAACACAGTACTATTCATAAAGGAAAAAAAATTATTACATTTAACTATTTACTTAACGGACAGACATTTCCTTTACCTCAAATGATTGATGATTTATTAAAAATATCGCAAAAAGAAATGAATAATCCTGTTGAAATTGAATTTGCTTGTAATTTAAATAATGATGGTACGCCAAATATTTTTAATGTTTTACAAATTAGACCTATTGTTGCTACTATTGATTATGAGAAAATTAATCTTACTGATATTGATTTAAATAAATCTATTTTATACTCAAAAAAAGCTTTAGGAAACGGTAAAATTGAAAATATTAAACATATAGTATATGTTAAGCCAGATAAATTTGATGCGTCAAAAAGCACGATGCTGGTTGATTTAATTGATAAAATTAACACCGAATTTATTATAAAAAAAATGAATTATACTCTTATTGGACCTGGACGTTGGGGCTCTAGCGATCCTTGGTTAGGAATACCTGTTAAGTGGGCACAAATTTCTAATGCGGGGTTAATTATTGAGTCTGGTTTAGAAAATTTTAGAGTTGACCCAAGTCAAGGAACGCATTTCTTCCAAAATTTAACATCGTTTCGAGTTGGTTATTTTACAATAAACAATTATTTAAACGATGGTAATATTGATTTTGATTTTCTTGACGAAAGAGAAGCATATTACGAAGATGATTATATTAGAATAATTGAGTTTGATGAAAATCTAGAAATTTTTATAGATGGTAAACATAATATTGGGGTAATTAATTGTCCTAAAAAAAATGAAGAGCCTCCTATTCCAATATATTTAGAGGAGTAAAATTTGCTCAGTAAAATATCCAAAATGATAGCTCGTCTGCTTGTGGCGAGGATACTTATTCTACTTGGGGTCTGCTGAGAAACGCATAACAAATTGTTATGCGTTTCTCAACAAACCCTATTTAGCTGTAAATAAACTAATTAAATCTATTTAAACGCATTTTATTTGTAGTTTTGTAAAGTTAATATTTAATAATTTTATTCGTTATAATTTTATTATTTGTAATAATTGAAATAAAATATATTCCATTATTATAAGAGGTAATATCTATGGTATTAAACTTGTCTTCTAAAAGTTTACTTGTAATTAGTTTACCATTAATATTCATAATATTAATGGTTGTATTTTTATTGTTATTTACAAAATTTATATAGATTATACCTTTTGTTATATTTGGATAAATCCAAATATTATCTTTTGTGCCTTTAAGGCTACTAATATTTATATTATTACAATTAGGAGCCCAATAGTTTCCTGATATTGTAATAAGAGATAATAGTTTTATTGTGTTTGAATAATAATCTCCCTCATCTATATAATTGTTTGTTATTAATTCTTCATACAAATTATTAAGCCAAATTTGATGAGTAATATCTAACATTGCACTTACAGTAAAAGGCCCTATAAATGTAGCATCATTCCAATTAAATTGAGCTATTCCGTTTAAGCTATATCCATTAGATATTGAGTCGGTATTTCCATTTGTTGAAGATATTAGCCAAGCATTTATATTATCTAGTGCTGTTTTAGCTCTTAAATCATTATTAATAAGATAATCTGTACCCAAACGCCAAGGAATTCTGCACGCATTATAAGAATAATCACCGTCTGTATTTTCTTCTAAATAATATGCTCCCGCAGGACTTGTATTTGTATTTGTATTTGTATTGATGATAAAATCGGGTATTAATCCTGTTATTGAACTGTAATTATTCTGGATATTGCTAATCAATGAGTAGCAAGTATTAACTACATTATTCCAGTCATTATTAATACAATTAAATACTTTAAAATGGTCGGTAATAAAATCAGATGCTCTAGTTCCATAAAAGTAATTAGCATCACTTTCATTGCACCAATCTCCAAGTTTTACTGTCCATGTATTTTTATTTATCTCATCTTGCATAATTGCGTTAATAATTACTTGGGCTTTAAATAAATAGTTTATATTTCCATTACTGCCCCATTGAACATGTGCTAGTAAAAGAGCAAAAGCAATATCTATATCACCATCACTTGCAGCATTATCGTCCTCGCTAGGCAAATCACTGTAAGTAACCTGCTGCCAGTCCATTAAGCTGTTATTTATATTACTTGGGTGTGATTTGTAAAATTTATATAAACCATCAAATAATATTTGTGCATTTGCATCGTAACCTGCAAAATATGCTGTTATCATCATTCCATATCCTTGAGCTTCAGATACGTTTATAGAACCATCTCCACTAAATACATAATATTCATCAGTATTACCACAATCATTCTTTAGGTACTCATACTTCCATTTGTCGTAAAACAATTGTGTTTGAGAGTCAAGTTCTGATTGTGTGTATGAGTTTGGCTTAATATGTTTACCTGCGTAGTTTGTATGATTAGGAAATGGTTTATTTGAAACCTGAGCAAAGATTGTATTTATATTAAAAATAGTTATTAATAATAAAGAAAAACTTCTCATGGTACAATTTATTTCTTAAAAATAATCTAAAATACAAACTAATATAAGCCTAAAAATAAGCTTATTACGCTTAACTTTGTGTCAGCTTTTCAATCTCTAATTTAACAAAATCCATTAATTCTTTAATATAACTTTCGCTAAAATTAAACTCAATACCTGCTGTTTTATATATTTCTGGTATAGTAACAGAATATCCTAATTTAAGAGCATTTTCGTATTGTTGCAATGCTTTTTCGGGGTTTTGTTTGTAATTACGCCAAATGGCAATAGCACCAAGTTGCGAAATAGCATATTCAATATAATAAAAGGGTACTTCAAAAATATGTAACTGTTTTTGCCACGAGTTTGCTTTGAAACTTTCAGCACCTTTCCAATAAATAATATTACTACCAAATTGCTCAAATATTTTTGTCCACTCTGTTTGGCGTTCTTCGTTTGTGTGGCTTGGATTTAGATACAACCAATGTTGGAATTTATCAACAGTAGCAACCCAAGGTAATACACTCATTACACCTGCAAGTTGGCTTAGTTTTGCACGTTTAAGCTCTTCATCAGATTTAAAGAATACATTCCAATAATCCATAGAAATAAGCTCCATCGACATTGAGGCAAGCTCAGCAACTTCTGATGGTAAGTTTTTAAAATCAACAAGCTTTATATTGCTACTTAAAAACGAGTGAATTGCGTGTCCGCCTTCGTGCATCATTGTTTCTAAATCGCGTAAATTACCTGTGGCATTTGTAAAAATAAATGGTACATTACTTTCGTAAAGAGGGTAGTTAAAACCGCCTGGTGCTTTTCCTTCGCGTGCATCTAAATCTAAATAGCCAAGTTCTTTCATTGTGTAAAGAAAATCGCCATACATTGGTTTTAGCTTTGTAAATATATCAATAGATTTATCAGCAAGTTCTTTACCTGTTTTAAAAGGTTTTAATGGTGGTTTTAAATCAACATCAACCTCTAAATCGTATGGTTTTAAGTTATTGAAACCAAGCTTCGTTAAGCGTTTTTTATGCAGTTCTTCAATTATAGGTGTAACCGTTTTTTGTATTGTATCCTGAAATTTTAATACATCATTAACCGAATAATCGAAACGGTCTAATGCCCTGTGCATATAGTCACGATAGTTATTAAAACCTGCATTTTTTGCAACTTTATTTCGCTTTTCAATAAGTTTAGTTAGTAAAGCGTTTAAACTGTCTTTATCTTCTAAACGGCGGTTATTAATTAATGTATAAACTTCTTCTCTTACATTACGGTCAATATCTTTTAAAAAGTTTGCCGCTTTATGCAGAGTTAAAGTTTCGCCTTTATATTCTATTGTCATTTTAGCGGCAATAGCTCCGTATTCTTGCTCTTCTTTTTGAAGTTCGGCAAATAACGGAATATTTTCATCTCTAAAAAGCTCTATTTTGTTTTTTAAACCTCGTTTTAAAATCAGAAACGAGTTGTCAAGTTTATTAAAAAACTCAGAATTAGCTAGTTTTTTATCAAGAATATTAGATTTTTTAGAAATCTCAGGCTCTATTTTGCTTACAAAATATTCAAAACTATCTGATAGTTCCTTGTTGGTGGTATCGCAAGTAGATTTTATATATCGCCAAGCCATTTCTTCTTCCAAAATTGAGTCTAATTCGCTACGGTTTTCGAGCCAAGTTTCTAACTCTTTTTTGCTCGATATTTTGCACTGTTCCAAATCTAAAAAAAATGGAGCTAAATCGCTCCATTCTTTAATTTCTAAATTTTCGGGAATAAAATTCCTTTTTAATTTTGAGTTTATAATTTTCATTATAAATATTTTTTTAATCTATACTAAAGCCACATATTTTTTCTTTTCTATTTAATTAAATTTATAACTATAATGTAGCTATGTTAAAATTTCAAACGATAAAAAAGAAAATCTAAATGTATTGAGTATATTAGGGTTTAATTATCTGTAAAAATAATAGTATTGTAAATACAAAATATTGTCCGAATAAAGTATTAATTTATCTATTCTTCTGTTGATTTTTCTTCTTTATTCATATTTTTAATTGCTTCCTCAGTAATAATATCGTTATTTTTAAGAATATTATACCAGTTAACAACTTTCTTAATATCAGAAGTATATACACGGTCTTCATCGTAGTTTGGTAGAGCTTTAGCAAAGAAATCTTTTAATTCTTTATTTGGAGATTTATGACTTATTGCTTCTTTCCCTTCAGTTACTTCGTATATATTTTTGAAAACATTTTTTAAAATCACTTCTTCGTCTTCGGTATATATTGCAATATCTTCTAACGAGCTTATTTTGTGTGTAGAGAAAGCAGGCATACGTTTTTTTGTTTCAAGTTGCTCTACAATAATACCATTTTTTGTTTGCGATACCATTTTATATAATCCTGGGTATCCTGAAATAGATAATATTCCTTTTAACATATATTCTTTTATTAATATTTATACAAAGATTGTAAGCTAAATTAAATTTTGCAATAAAACTATGCATTAATTTTCATTATTTTATCACAAAAATAGTGTTATTGTTATGTATCAAGTTTTTATGTTTTTAATTTTACTCTTTAAATGTATTATTATTCTTAGCATAGCAAAGGGTGTAATACCAAAAATGAAACAAAATTACCAATATAAACCGTTTCTATTTTCCGTATTTTTCGTTAAAAATTATTTCCATAACTTGTGCTATGCAAAGATTTTTTTGCCTTAAATACAAAAAATATATTCCAATTTATTTCACAGTAGTCCCCTTTAGGGGATTTAGGAGCTACCGTTGTGAATTGCTTTCATTTTGTATCTTTGATGTATTGAACACTGTAGTCCCCTTTAGGGGATTTAGGGGCTACAGTTGTGAATTGCTTTCATTTTGTATCTTTGACGTATTGAACACAGTTTTTGCCTTTAAATTGTCAATATTTGAATAGTTGTGAATTGCTTTCATTTTGTATCTTTGACGTATTGAACACAGTCTAAACTATTAAAATGAGAGTACCCAATAGTTGTGAATTGCTTTCATTTTGTATCTTTGACGTATTGAACACAGTCTTATCTAACTTACTTTAATATTTATGCAGGTTGTGAATTGCTTTCATTTTGTATCTTTGACGTATTGAACACAGTTGGAAGATGAAAAGGGAAACTGGTCGCTGGTTGTGAATTGCTTTCATTTTGTATCTTTGACGTATTGAACACAGTTACAATTATTACAGGTGCAAAGCATTCAGAGTTGTGAATTGCTTTCATTTTGTATCTTTGACGTATTGAACACAGTGTTTCTCTGTTTTGATTAGCCATAAGCCCGTTGTGAATTGCTTTCATTTTGTATCTTTGACGTATTGAACACAGTGGT
>Ga0256827_10000524_pt1 | contig 23707 bp, 16 predicted proteins | sample CV84metaG_FD_185977 | JGI IMG/M metagenome (GOLD analysis project Ga0256827, IMG submission 185977) | Hydrothermal vent microbial communities from East Pacific Rise, Pacific Ocean - CV84 | ecosystem: Environmental > Aquatic > Marine > Hydrothermal vents | place: Pacific Ocean: East Pacific Rise...
GAAACATAATCAAGCGAAGTGTTCATTTGTAAATAGGCATAACTATTTGTTGAATCTGTTTTGTAATAAAATCCATTATTCTGTTGTTTTGTAAAATTATACTTAGATTTTTTTATTCGAATATTATACTCTTGGAAGTCTTTACTTGGTTTAATTGTAAAACAATATTTTTTATCGTTTTTTGTTGTAATAAATTCTAAATTAAAATTATTATTACAAACACCTATTGCTTTCCAATAATTTGGTTCAACAACCGGCCATTGTAAAAATCGCTGATATCGTAAATAAAAATTTTCACCACATTGAAATGAATTTATTTTTTCTTCAATATTTTTAATTGGAATATTATTAATAGATAAAACTTTTGAGCCTATAACATTAGAATCTATTGATTTATCAACATTTCCTATAATCCAGTTATCCTTTTCTTTAAATAAATAATAATGATATTTGAAACCTTTCGGATATTCAATAATACTAGTTGAATGACCATCTTTTAATAAAGCCATAAATTTGTGTATTAATATTTCAAATTCAAAATCATTATTTATTTTAGATGTTTTATTCAATAATTCTTTACTCAACAAATTATAATCATTTATCGATATTTTTGAATTTAATCTTGGATATGTTTGCTTAATTAATTCTGTTAAATAAACTACATCTTTTTGGTACTTATTTAATGAATCAAAATTATTAGGTTTATTATATTCAATATTAGGTGTTTTAGTAACTAATTTCATCATTGAGTAACGACTACACGAAGTCAATAAAAATATTAAAACAATTAAAAGTAATATATAATAACTAGCAGGCTTCATATCAGTTACATTACATCTTATCTATTCTTTTATTATTTTTTTAGCTTCTATTATTTGTCCTTTTTTATTGCTGACACTCAAAATATAATTACCCGCTTTTAAATTAGAAGTATTAATAACTATTTTTTGTTTTTGTTGTTCCGATTTTACAAATACTATTTTTCCATTCATATCATATAATTTGATACTTATTTTATCAATATTATTTAAATCAATAATAAAATAATCTTTTACAGGATTTGGATATACCTTAATATCAGATTGATTTCCCATGTTTATTATACCTGAACTTATAGAATCTTTCAAAATAACAGCACTTTCAGGAGGAATAGTAACTTGTCCTGAAGTAGGTTCATAGGAAAGAGAACCGCTATATTCGCCTAACGAATCAACAAAACCACCGCCAACAGGTACTATTTTATGATATTCTTTTGGGAGTACATAAGTAATTGAACTATCGGCATCCGGATTTACTAAAACTAAACCATTTTCAAATTCTCTTAAATAAACAGAATCATCATTTACCGTAAAATCGCCTAATGGATTACCAATTGATATGTCATATTCGGGATAATATTGAACATTTGTGTGATTTGTATAATCTGTCATTGAAAATACAATATTAGGATTACTAATTAACAGGTAACTTGCAATTGAAAAAATTCGTGCTTGAATATTATCAATAAGTCCCAATTTTTTTACAACCAATACAAGATTCGTATTGTTATGATTTCTTTGCATACATTGTATTGCTAATAGCCATCTATTTTTGCCTTTATATGAACCATCGTGAATATCATAAGCAAAATCTTCCCACATACCTCCATCTGTCAGCGATAGGCTTGAATCAGCCCCATTTCCTGCCATTAACCCATTAAAAATAACTGTTTTATCAGGAAGGTAAGATTTTATAAAACTTAATGCTCTATAACGACCATCTCTCCAACTTTCAGGAGAATAATCCCAAGGCATATCTCCTTCAACTGCACCCGGACTTAGTTTATTTCCAGCCTCATCAATAAACAAACCATCGTAATTATAATTATAAACTTGAGCCGATGCTGTTACAGCAAAATAATTTACCCAATGATTTGTAGCATCAGCGGTTGAGCTATCTACCAAATCATTACCATCCATTAACCAAGAATCAAATTCAGGAATATCGATTCTTGTAGATGTATCTTGTGTTGCACTGTCGCTATGACAAAACATATTTTCGTTTGAATTAATATAATTCCAATCAAACTCGGGTTTATTATCCCACGAACTTCGTATTGAACGATATAATACTAATTCCGGATTTTGTATTTTGTTTCTAATATTTGTATCTAAAAATATGGTTTCTACAAAATCGAAATGAGTGTTTAAAAATTCTATTTGGTCGTTAGTAATAATGTATGATATTCTTATTCCTTTTTTTATATTACTTGGAGAAATCACTGTATCTTTTTCATTATTTATCTGAGCATAAGATACATTTGCAACAAAATTTATTATTAAAAAACTTACAAACAATACTGATTTTTTCATTTTTTCAACTAAATTAAATTATTTTTTTACAAAACCAAAATAACAAATTAAATAAAATATTGAGAGCTTAATAGCAGAAAGATTTATTATTTTAAATTAGATTAAATACGAACAAACTGTATCTTTGACCCAATAAATTAAATAATAACATAAAAATATATTATGGCAATAACAAAAGTATGGGTAGAAGAGGGTTGTACTTCGTGTGGATTATGCGAAGAAACTTGCGATGCAGTTTTTGAAATAGATGAAGTATCTGAAGTGAAAAAAGGTGCAATTTTTGAAGGAAACGAAAACGAAATAAAAGAAGCAGCCGAAGGGTGTCCTGTTGAAGTAATTAAATTTATGGACCAATAACATAATAAACAATACAATTTAATATTTGTGTATTTAGTGTCCTCATAAGTTTGAGGACTTTTTTAAGCAAAAAACATGCTTATTTAATTATTTAAATATGTGAGCAAAATATTAATCGAACCCATGTTATTATTATAGAATGTAAATATCTATCTGTTATAAAAACACATAAATTAGTACATAATTTACAGGTCAATAATTATGTATTTTGTAAAAGAATAGAAAATAATATTTAATAACTAATAAATAATATTTAACTTGCGAAGCTATTTTTTTAAATAAATTTTGACAATGAATTTACTAGATTTTGAAGAACCAATAGGTGTTTTACTTGAGCAATTAGAAAAAGTAGAACAGGTTGAAAAAGAAAGTAATGTTGATATGAGCAAGGCTAAGGAAGACTTGCAACTTCAGATTGACAACAAAAGAAAAGAAATTTCAGAGGGGTTAACTCCTTGGCAACGAGTTCAGTTATCTCGTCATCCAAATAGACCATACACTTTAAGTTATATTGAAGCAATTACCAAAGGCAAATTTATTGAATTACACGGCGATAGAGGTGTAAAAGACGATAAAGCTATGATAGGGGGCTTCGGCGATATTGATGGAAAAACGGTAATGTTTATTGGACAACAAAAAGGTGTAAATACTAAAATGCGACAATTTCGTAATTTTGGTATGGCAAATCCAGAAGGTTATAGAAAAGCACTTCGTTTAATGCGATTAGCTGAGAAATTTAACAAGCCAATAATTACCTTAATTGATACTCCAGGTGCTTTTCCTGGTTTAGAAGCAGAAGAACGAGGACAAGGCGAAGCTATAGCTCGTAATTTATTTGAAATGTTTAGAATTAAAGTACCTATTATTTGTATTGTTATTGGCGAGGGAGCGTCAGGTGGTGCTTTAGGTATAGGTATTGGCGATAATATTGCAATGCTAGAAAATTCATGGTATTCTGTAATTTCACCTGAAAATTGCTCAACAATTTTGTGGCGTAGCTGGGAGTATAAACAAACTGCAGCAGAGGCACTTAAGCTTACCTCTTCTGATATGAAAAAAAGTGGTTTAATTGACACAATTATAAAAGAACCTCTAGGTGGTGCTCATGTTAATCCAACTAAAACTTTTACAACTGTAAAAACACATATTAAGAAGCAAATTAAAATTTTATCGAATATTGAACCAACTGAATTATTAAATAATCGAATTGCTAAATTCGAAAAAATTGGTGTTTTTAACGAATAATAAATATTTCTACAAAAATATAAAGATGCGATTTAAATATAGGTCGCATCTTTTTTTGTAACTATTTAGTAGTATATTCGTCTCAAAATCATAACAAATAAAATTTAATTAAAATGAAGAGTTTTTTCAAGTACACTTTTGCCAGTATAATAGGATTTTTAATTGCCGGATTACTAATGGTATTTATATTTTTCGGAATTGTAGGAAGTATTGTATCATCATCACAAGATAAAACAACAATAATAAAAGATAATTCTATTCTTAAAATATCGTTAAAAGACGGTGTAGTAGATAGAGTGTCTGATAATCCAATGGATAATTTCGATATTAAAGCTATGAAATCGGAAACTAAAGTAGGTTTAAATGATATTTTGAAAGAACTTAATAAAGCCGCAAAAGATGACAAAATAAAAGGTATATATCTTGAGTTAAACGGTTTTCCTGCAGGTATGGCCACAACTGAAGAAATTAGAAATGCACTTATTGAATTTAAAGATTCAAGTAACAAATTTATTATCGCTTTTAGCGATTATTATACACAAAAATCGTATTATTTAGCATCGGTTGCCGATAAAATTTATGTAAATCCACAGGGTTTAGTTGAGTGGAAAGGTATTGGAGGCGAAGTAATGTTTTATACCGATGCATTAAAAAAAATAGGTGTAGAGCCAATTATTATACGTCATGGAAAGTTTAAAAGTGCAGTTGAACCATTTATGTTAAATAAAATGAGTGATGCAAATCGTGAACAAACTATTACATATATTGGTTCAATTTGGAACAACGTAATGAATAGTATTAGCAAAAAGAGAGGTATTTCCGTTGAAAATTTAAATATGTATGCAGATTCAATGAAAATTCAGAATGCTAATGATGCTCTAAACTATAAATTAGTTGATGGACTAAAATATAAAGATGAGGTTATTGCCGAATTAAAAACATTATCAAATACAAAAGAAAAGGATAACTTAGAGTTTGTAACATTAGGTACTTATAAAAATTCACCAAAACTAGATGTAAGTAGCGTAAGACCAAAGGAGAAAATAGCAGTTATTTACGGAACAGGAGAAATCAATATGGGTGATGGCTCAATAAAAGAAATTGGTTCCGATGGATTATCAGAAGCTATTAGAGAAGCTCGTAAAGATTCCTCAATTAAAGCAATTGTTTTAAGAGTTAATTCTCCAGGAGGAAGTGCTTTAGCATCAGAGGTTATTTGGAGAGAAGTAACTCTTGCCAAAAAAGTTAAACCGGTTATTGTTTCAATGGGCGATGTAGCAGCTTCTGGTGGATATTATATTTCTTGTCCTGCCGACCATATTTTTGCCAGTAGAAATACAATAACAGGTTCTATAGGAGTTTTTGGTCTTATGTTTAATGGCGAAGAGTTAATGAGTAAAATAGGAATAAGTGTTGATGGTGTACAAACAAATGCACATTCAAATATTGGTTCGCAATACAAAAAAATGACACAAGAAGAAAAAGATGTAATTCAAAAAGGTGTTGAAGATATTTATGGTGTATTTATAGGTCATGTTGCGGAAGGTAGAGGTACAACACCTGCACTTATTGATAGTATTGGACAAGGTAGAGTATGGAGTGGTGTTAACGCTATTGAAATTGGACTTATTGATGAATTTGGCGGATTAAAAGATGCTATTAAATATGCAGCTAAAAAAGCGAATTTGAATAACTACCGAATAACAGAACTACCTAGACAAAAAGATTTTATGCAAACAATACTTGACAATTTTGCTAGTGAGGTAGAAACTAAAGTACTTGAAAAAAATCTTGGATTAACATATAAATATTATTATAGACTAAATAAAATTTTACAAACTAATGGAATAACTCAGGCTCGTATGCCTTACGATATAGAAATTCATTAATATAAGTTGAATTTCATAGTAAGATTTAGTTCATATAAATGAAAAAAGTTAACTTTTTTCTTGGTTTTTAATACAGTTCATTGCAAGCAGAGAAGTTTGAACGACATAGCAATCTATCAATAATAAAGAATGATAGTTACGCTCGTTATTTGCTCACTATGACGATAAACAAAAAATATGAAAAAAATACTTTTAATAACAATAGTAGCAATAATCATAATAGCTTGTACAACAAAAAAACCAATTGAAAGTTCTGTTAAGAATATAACAGAACTTGGTTTAATACCGCAGCCACAAAAAGTAGAATTGCAAAAAGGAGCATTTATTTTTAGTAATAAAACAAGAATTGTTTCTTTATCGGGGACAGATAGTATTGAATCTGCAGATTTGCGAATCTTAAATTTTGTAAAAACCAATTTATACGATTTAACTTTTGCACCAAAAGATAGCAGTTTAAAAAATATATTAATTTTCAACAAAATAAAAAAAACTGATAAGTTACAAAACGAAGCTTATATATTGGAAATAAATCCAAAGCATATTGAGATAAAAGCTTCAAGCAATGCAGGTTTTTTCTATGGACTACAAACACTAAGGCAAATTTTACCTAATACATTAACAGGAAACGATACAATTCCTGCAATAAAGATTGAAGATTATCCGCAGTTTAAATGGCGTGGAGCACACCTTGATGTTTGTCGGCATTTTTTTGACAAGAAATTTATAAAAAAGTATATTGACCTGTTGGCAAAACATAAAATGAATATTTTTCATTGGCATTTAACAGAAGACCAAGGTTGGCGCATTGAAATTAAAAAATACCCAAAACTAACTCAAATAGGCTCTGTTAGAAAAGAAACAATGGTAAATAAAAATTTCGACCCCTATGTTGGTGATGGTGAAAAATATGGGGGGTTTTACACACAAAAAGATATAAAAGAAATTGTAACTTATGCAAATAACAGATTTGTAACCATTGTACCTGAAATAGAAATGCCGGGACATTCATTAGCTGCATTAGCTGCATATCCAAATCTTGCTTGCTCTAAAGGTCCTTTTAAAGTAATGACAAAATGGGGTGTTTCTGATGATATTTACTGTGCAGGTAACGATAGTGTTTTTTATTTTTTACAAGACGTTCTTGATGAGGTTATTGCTCTTTTCCCATCAAAATACATACATATTGGAGGCGACGAAGCACCAAAAACACGATGGAAAAAATGCCCAAAATGTCAAGCAAGAATTAAAGCAGAAGGCTTAAAAGATGAGCACGAGTTACAATCATATTTTATTACAAGAATAGAAAAATACTTAAATAGTAAAGGCCGCCAAATAATTGGGTGGGACGAGATTTTGGAAGGTGGTTTAGCACCTAATGCTGCTGTTATGTCGTGGCGTGGCGAAAAAGGAGGAATTGAAGCTGCAAATCAAAATCATTATGTAGTAATGACTCCAAGTAAACCATGTTATTTCGACCATTACCAAAGCAAAGATAAAGAAAAAGAACCTCTTGCAATTGGTGGATACAATCCTTTGCGAGCAGTTTACGAATACAATCCAATTCCTGCAAAACTATCAAAAGATAAGCAAAAATACATACTTGGTTCACAAGCTAATGTTTGGACAGAATATATCCCAACTTCACAACAAGTAGAGTACATGACATATCCACGACTTTGTGCTCTTTCAGAAGTTGTTTGGACTGGCAGTAATAAAAACAGTTACGATAATTTTATAATACGTTTAAAAAATAAACATTTACATCGTTTAAAAACTTGGAAGGTAAATTATAGGAAATTAAATTAAGTTGGTATAAAACAAAAAAATTTATTAAATTGGTAGTTCATTATTTGGTTGAATAAAGTATAAAAATGAATAAAGAACTAAAGATAAGGCAATTATTAGAATATATAAAGATTCCTAATTTAACCAAAGAACAAAAAAAAGAATTTTCAAAAAATTATAATAAACAAGCTGTAATACTATTTAGAATTACACTTTTAATTATTTTTATTGCAATAATTCCTTATTTTTTTCTCGATTATTACAGAGCACCACAAACATATAAATTTGTTTGGTTAATTAGATTTAGTTTTTATTTTCCATTAGTAATTATTGGTTTGTGGTTAAGTTATAAGCCAATAATTATTAAGTACTTTCAAATAATTTCAAATACAATAAATATACTTTTAAATATTAGTATTTTACTAATGATACTTATTGTTAAACCTCAAGAACCTGCTTACGAAAGCTATTATGTTGGATTGTTAGTTATTATTAGTGTAGTAATATCAATGAAAATCAGACTATTACCATCGTTAATAAATTTTAGTATTATAACAATATTATATTTTTTAATAGCTTTTTTTCATCAAAATTTAACAAATAGTGTTATTCTAAATAATTTATTTTTTATCCTATCAACAATTTTGGCAATGATAACAGCAAATTTTTTATTAGAAATATACTCTCGAAAAAATTTTCTTCAAGAAAAATTATTACAACAAAAAGCGAAAGATTTACAACAAAAAAATGAAAAAATTAATCATATAAATCAACAATTATCTTCGCAAAACGACGAAATATTAACACAACGAGATGAGATTGAGGCACAGCGAGATAGCGTAACTAAACAAAAAGAAATAATAGAACGAATTCATCTGCAATTAACAGAAAGTATTGATTATGCTACAAGAATACAACAAGCTATATTACCTGAAGAAGAAATATTAGCAAAATATGTATCACAATATTTTGTATTATACAAGCCAAAAGATAAAGTAAGTGGTGATTTTTATTGGTGGAGCCATGTAAAAAACTACACAATAATAATAGCAGCAGATTGTACCGGACATGGCGTACCTGGTGCATTTATGAGTATGCTTGGAACCTCATTTTTACGTGAAATAATAGAAAAAGAATACATAACAAATACTAGCTTAATATTAAAAAAATTACGAAAAGAAATAATAAGAGCTTTAAAACAAAAAGGTAAAATAGGAGAACAAACTGATGGAATGGATATGGCCATAGTTAGAATAGAACACAAAACTAATATTATACAATTTTCAGGTGCTAATAATCCACTATATATAATTAGTACTAAATCCATCAAGGATTTAAAACCCATGATTGATTATGGTGCATTAGGGCTTTATGAAATAAAGCCAAACAAAATGCCAATAGCAATTTATCAAAAAATGGATAATTTTACTACACATCAACTGCACTTACAAAAAGGCGACCAGTTATATTTATTTTCTGATGGCTATGCCGATCAATTTGGAGGAAAAAATGGTCGTAAACTCAAATATAAACCATTTAAAAAGTTACTTTTAGAAAATGCCAATAAATCCATGTCGGAGCAAAAACGACTATTAAATACATATTATGAAAATTGGAAAGGTAGCTTAGATCAAATAGATGACATATTAGTTTTAGGAATTAAAATATAAGAAATTCATTTCGTAAATTATGATGTTTAAAATAACATAAACCAAATAAGAATCATTCTAAATAATAGCTATATACTTAATTTACTGCATATCAAATATATAATAAATCATAATAGTATGTTATTTATCATTTAAAAAATTGAATAAATTTTACTACCTTTGGGCAACGTAAAAAACGAGAAATATGGCAAAAATAAAAGGAGCAATAGTTGTCGATACTGAGAAATGTAAAGGATGTGAGGTTTGCGTTGTAGCATGCCCAACAGATGTTATTGGTATGGCAAAAGAAGTGAATGGTAAAGGTTACCATTACGCTTATATGGAAAACCCTGATGCTTGTACCGGTTGTACAAGTTGTGCGTTGGTTTGTCCTGATGCAGTAATAACTGTTTACAGAATTAAAGTTGAGGCCTAAGTAGGTCTGATTAATTAACAAAAAACATTACAATAATGGGTGAATTAAAATTAATGAAAGGTAACGAAGCATTTGCAGAAGGTTTAATTAGATCAGGAGCAGATGGTTATTTTGGTTATCCTATCACACCTCAATCGGAAGTAATTGAGTATTTAATGGCCGAAGAGCCTCACAAAAGAACAGGAATGGTTGTTCTTCAAGCAGAAAGCGAACTTGCTGCTATTAATATGGTTTATGGTGGTGCAGCTGCCGGAAAACGTGTAGCAACCTCATCATCAAGTCCTGGTATAAGTTTAAAACTTGAAGGAATCTCATATATGGCAGGTGCTGAATTACCTGGTGTAATCTTAAATGTTGTTAGAGGAGGTCCTGGATTAGGAACAATTCAACCATCACAAGCCGACTATAACCAAGCAGTAAAAGGTGGTGGACATGGCGATTATAACCTTTTAGTGCTAGCACCAGCATCAGTACAAGAAATGTACGATTTTGCAAGTTTAGGTATGGAATTAGCATTTAAATATCGTAATCCAGTAATGATTCTTTCTGATGGAGTTATTGGACAAATGATGGAAAAAGTAGTTTTATCAGACCAAGCAGAAAGATTAACTGACGAAGAGATTTACGCTAAATATGGCGATTGGGCTACAGTTGGTAGAACAAATGGTCGAGAACGCAATATTGTAACATCTTTACACTTAAAATCTGAAAAGATGGAAGCTCACAACCATAAACTTGCTGCAAAATACAAGAAAATGGCTGAAGAAGAAATTAGATTTGAAGAATTTGAAACAGAAGATGCAGAGTATTTATTAGTAGCTTTTGGTTCAAGTGCAAGAATATCGCAAAATGCAGTAAAAATTGCTCGTGCAAAAGGGATTAAATTAGGCCTTTTACGTCCAATTACATTATTTCCTTATCCAAAAGCAAGATTAAACGAATTAGCAGACCAAGTAAAAGGTATGTTAAGCGTTGAAATGAATATGGGGCAAATGGTTGATGATGTAAGACTTGCAGTTAATGGTAAAATTAAAGTAGAACACTTTGGTCGTGTAGGAGGAATTATACCTACATCAGATGAAATTGTTGAAGCACTTGAACAAAAAATTATTGGAGGATAAACAATGACAGCAGAAGAAATAATAAAAAATGGTCAAAAGGTTTTTACAAAAACCAAATTATTGACCGACAATGAAATGTCTTACTGCCCAGGTTGTGGTCATGGAACTGCACACCGTATTACAATGGAAATTGTTGAAGAAATGGGTATGGAACAAGATACAATTGGAGTAGCACCTGTAGGTTGTTCGGTATTAGCATACGAGTTTATGAATATTGATATGCAACAAGCTGCACACGGTAGAGCCCCAGCTGTTGCAACAGGTATATCGCGTTTATGGCCAGAAAAAATGGTTTTCACATACCAAGGTGATGGCGATTTAGCTGCTATTGGTACAGCAGAAACAATTCATGCGTGTAATAGAGGAGAAAATATAGTAATTATTTTCATAAATAATGGTATATACGGAATGACCGGAGGCCAAATGGCTCCTACTACTCTTGCCGGAATGGTATCCTCAACTTCACCTTACGGAAGAGATACTCAAATGATGGGTAATCCATTAAAAATGACTGAACTTGCAGCTCAGTTACCTGGTACTTATTTTGTAACACGTCAATCAGTACATTCTCCAGGAAATGTTCGTAAAGCTAAAAAAGCTTTAAAACAAGCATTCGAAAATGTACGTGCTAAAAAAGGAACTCAACTTGTTGAAATAGTTTCAAACTGTAACTCAGGTTGGAAAATGACTCCAACAAAATCTAACGAATGGATGGTTGATAATATGTTCCCATTTTATCCTTTAGGAGATATTAAAGTTGATGGTAAATTAATTGAAAAGTAAAAATTGAAACTATGACTGAAGAAATTATTATAGCGGGTTTTGGTGGACAAGGTGTTCTTTCCATGGGAAAAATACTTGCATATTCCGGAATTATGCAAAATCAAGAGGTAAGTTGGATGCCATCTTACGGACCTGAGATGAGAGGTGGAACTGCAAACGTAACTGTTATTTTAAGTGATGATAAAATTGCATCACCTGTAATTAACTACTTCGATACATGCGTTATTCTTAACCAACAAAGCATGGATAAGTTTGAAAGTGCTGTTAAACCTGGCGGATATTTACTATACGACCCTAATGGTATTATTAAACACCCAACTCGTACAGATATTAAGATTTATACTATTGAGGGAGCAAAAGCTGCTGCAGAAATGGGTAATACAAAAGTATTTAATATGATTATTTTAGGTGCTTATTTAAAAATGAGACCTATAGTAAAAATGGAAAATGTTATTGCGGGTCTTAAAAAATCATTACCAGAAAGATACCATAAACTAATTCCTCTTAACCAAGAGGCATTAGAAAAAGGTATGGAGTATTTAGTAGAAAAATAATATTTTATACTATATAAACATATTTAAGAGGCTGTTTCAACAGCCTCTTTTTTTTGAACAATTTGTTTATAATAACCTGTTATGCATTTCTCAGCAGAGCTAAATTATTAATCAAACTTAGGCTGTATGTTTGTAAAAGCATAAACTCCTATATTTTATTAAATTAGTGATTCCAAATCTAATAATAAAAAATGAAGCTTATGCGAAGTAAAAATATTTCTTTTAAAGAACAAAACGTTTATATTGAACTTTTCAAGGTATTAAAGAAACTGATATTTTAACCTTGCAGCCCTTTATGGTGTCTGTTTAACTTAAGCTACAGCTCTTACCTATAAAAATTGAACACAGAAATGCGGCATTTTAGTATTGTACGTCGATAGAAGGGTGTTTTTATAGTTCAAATTTTGTTTGCCAAGTGAAGTAACTAACGGCGATGTTTTATACCGAAGATTTCTTTTCTAAAGATTTACTGGGTTCGATACCCAGTAAATCTTTGCCAAGTAAAAAAAACTTTCTGGCTCAGTATTGCCCGAAGTTTAAGACTTTTACATGTAATAGATTGATTTTTAATAAAAAAGTATTAAATAAATTTGGAATACAACATAGAAGGCTAATAATCTAATGGCTGTCTCAAAAGGGCAGTCTTTTTTTTGTTTTTAAAATACAGATACTCGAATTATTTGAGTATATTATCAATAACAAAAATTGACAGATATATTTTTGTAAATCAGATATAAAATATTACATAAAATAAATACCTTTGAAAAAAATATAAACTTATGAGAACCTATATAACTATTTTATCAATATTATTAAGCACTGTTTTGTATTCACAGAACAATATTGTAAATCATAAACTTAACGTAAAAGTAAATATTAATGACTCCGAAATTACTGTAACAGATTCAATTACTGTAACCGGAGATTTCGATAATATTTTCTCACTTAACTCGGAGTTAGTGCCTTTTTCAACATCAAAAAATATAACATTAAAGAAAGTTGAGGCAAAAGCCAAAGCTAATGATGTAGGAATGGATAGAGACACTGAAGAAAGCGATATTTCAATCACAAAATGGGAAATAAAAGGAAAAGACAAAACATTTGTAATATCATATAAAGGAAAAGTTATTGCTGAAAAAGAGCAAAGTAAAGAGGAATATCAACGAGGATTTTCATCATACTCAGGTATAATAAACGATAAAGGAACTTACCTTGCCGGCTCAACATATTGGGTGCCTGTTTTTGAAAATAAATTAATGACTTTCACACTTACAACCGAATTACCAAAAGATTGGAAAAATGTAACAATTGGTAAACGTGTAGCCGAATCGTCAACAATAAATACCCATACCGATAGTTGGGTCTGCGACAAACCACAAGAGGAAGTGTTTTTAATTGCCGCAAAATTTACTGAGTATTCACACAGTATGAATAACGGTACAATAGCAATGGCATTTTTACGTACTCCTGATGAGGGGTTGGCAAATAAATACCTTGAAGTAACCGAGCAGTATATGGCAATGTACGAAGGAATGTTAGGTAAATATCCGTACTCAAAATTTGCACTTGTCGAAAATTTTTGGGAAACAGGTTATGGAATGCCATCATTTACTTTACTTGGTGAAAAAATTATACGTTTCCCGTTTATTTTGCATTCATCGTACCCACATGAACTTTTACATAACTGGTGGGGAAACAGTGTATATGTCGATTTTAAATCGGGTAACTGGTGCGAAGGAACAACTGTTTTTATGGCCGATCATTTAATTAAAGAACAACGTGGTATTGCTGAAGAGTATAGACGTTCTACACTTCAAAAATTTACAAATTATGTAACGCCTGAAAACGATTTTCCACTAACAAAATTTTTAGCTCGTAATAGCGGTTTTTCTGAGTCAATTGGCTACGGAAAGGCAATGATGATGTGGCAAATGCTTCGCAGAAAACTTGGTAATGAAATTTTTATAAAAGGCTTTCGCAAGTTTTATAAAGATAATATTTACAAAGTAGCATCGTACACCGATATTCGCAAAGCAATGGAAGCTGTTAGTGGGCAAAACTTAGAGCAGTTTTTTACACAGTGGACAACTCGTCTTGGAGCTCCTGAAATTGCAATAAAGCAGGTTAAAACCGATATGTACGGCGGAAAATATCGTGTAAATATTACCATTGAGCAGGTTCAAAAATCAGAGCCATTTAATATTGATTTACCAATAAATATTGTAACCGAAAAAGGCATAGAAAGCTTTGCTTATAATATGAATACACGTGAGCAAAATATTCAAATTTCGTTAGACTCAAAACCGCTAAAACTTGTTGTTGACCCACAATACGATGTGTTTAGAATATTAAATCCAAACGAAGTACCTCCAACTTTATCAAAAATTTGGGGTAGTAAAAATAATTTAATTATTCTTCCTAAAAGGGCAAATAAAGAGCAACTTGCAATTTATAAGCAGTTTGCAACAAAATGGCAAGAAACTGATAACGATAATTTTGAGATTAAATTTGACAGTGATATTAAATATTTGCCAAAAGATAAAACTGCTTGGATAATTGGTTTCGAGAATAAATTTGCTAACTCGGTAAACAACCAATTACTTGCTTACAGTTCAAATTTCTCTACTGATTCTGTGAAATTTGCAGGAAAAAATATCGCAAAAAAAGGCAATAGTTTTATTTGCACTCTCTTTGAAAAAGGAGATGTAAACCGTCAGCGAATTTTTATTGCTTTCAATAACGAAAAAGCTATTGGCGGACTTATTCGCAAACTTCCACATTACGGAAAATACAGCTATTTGGCTTTTACCGGCGATGAGCCAACAAATATTGCAAAAGGTCAATGGCCTGTTTTAAACTCACCTCTTGTAAAAGTTTTCGATAAAAAAGCAGAATCGGCAAAAGTTATTCAGCCACGCGAGGCACTTGCTACGCTTAAACCTATTTTCTCCGAAAACCGAATGATGACAAATATTAAATACTTGGCATCTGAACATTTAAAAGGACGAGGTCTAGGAACTCCTGAGCTTGATGAAGCTGCAAAATATATTGCTGATAAATTTAAGAAAGCTGGTTTAAAACCTATAAACGGTACATATTTCCAAAAGTTTTCGCATAAATTTAAAGACAAAGGCGAAATGAAACTTACCAATATAATTGGTATTATTGAAGGAACCGACCCAAAACTAAAAGATGAGCCTGTAATTGTATCTGCACATTACGACCATCTTGGGCTTGGTTGGCCTGATGTTAGAAAAGGAAACGAAGGCAAAATTCATTATGGTGCAGACGACAATGCAAGCGGAATAGCAACAATTATTGAACTTGCTACAACGATGGCTAAAACTATAAAACCTAAGCGTACAATTGTGTTTTTAGCATGCTCAGGCGAAGAGGCTGGCTTAATAGGTTCGCGTTATTTTGTTGAACATAGCAAAAAAATGTTTAAAGGCGATATTTTTGCAGACCTTAATATTGATACAGATGGTAGTTTATTCGATACTAAAATTTTAGTACTAAACGGAAACTCGGCAAAAGAATGGAAGTTTATTTTTATGGGAACAGATTACACCACAGGTATTAAATCTGACGTAATTGAAAAACCTCTTGATGCAAGCGATCAAGTATCATTTATAGAAAACGGAATACCCGCTGTTCAGCTTTTTACAGGCCCAACGCGTAATTATCATCGTCCTAGCGATACATTTGAAAAAATTGATGGAAAAGGTTTGGTAAAAGTGGCAACTGTAGCAAAAGAAGTTATAACGTATTTAGCTGACAGAGAAGATGCAATGCATTATACAGGCTCAGCAAATTCAAAACATAAACCAAATGGAAGTACACACAAAACTGAGCGTAAAGTAAGTACAGGTTCAATGCCCGATTTTTCTTACAAAGGTGTAGGTGTACGTGTTGGTAGTGTTATTAAAAATTCGGCTGGGGCAGACTCAGGTTTACGTAGTGGCGATGTAATTATTGAAATTGATGGTAAAAACGTTCAAGATTTAAAACAGTATTCTGATTTTCTAAAAACATACAAACCTAACGATAAAATTAAACTTAAAGTTCTTCGTGAGGGAAAAGAAAAGATTATTAATTTGGTTTTGGGGGAAAGGTAATTTAATGTGAGTTCGACATCATATTTCAATTCGTATTAACCTGAGTTCGATTAATATTTTGCTCACATATTCAGATAATTAGCTCATATACGAGTCAAACTTTAGATTGACTACCTGCCTGCCGGTAGGCAAGGTCGGGATAATCATAGAAAATTTGAGGAAGAATATGAGTTAATTATTGAAATTTATATAAATAAATCAATAATAAACAATTTTTTACTAAAAATCCATTATAATAGCCCGCCATTACTTCCTGATTTTCAGCAACAAACTTGAATTATTATTGATTTTATGTGAGCTTAACTATTAATCGAACTCAGGTTATTAACATTGTCGAACTCACATTAAGATTTTATTACTCAATAACTAATTGCTTAATCTCTACACTATCATTAAAAATAAGTTTTACAAAATATACTCCCTCATTAAAATCTTTAATATCAATATTATTATTTCCTATAATTATAGTTGAACTGTAAATTTTTGAGCCTTTACTATCAATAATTTCTACATTTCCATTATTATTAGTTTCAATGTTAATTGAATTTTTAGCCGGATTTGGATAAATATTAATATTATTATCATTATTTATTTCGTTTACATTTATTGCGTCTAAAACATTTATAATTGTAGTGTCAGAGTTCGAACACCCATTATATGAAGCAAATAATGAGAATTGATGCTCGCCAAAACCTAAATTAGTACCTGAAAAAGTTCGTTGATAACTATCAATACCATCATTCCAATAGTAAATATCATAATCGCTTGATACACCTAACGTTATGCTTTGGTCAGAATAAATAGTATATATATCATCGAATTCAACAACAGGAGTTGGTTTTATTATTACGTTTAATGTATCAAAACTAGAACAACCAAAACTATCAGTAACATAAATTACATATTCACCTGTTTTAGGTACTGTTATATCTTTTCCTTCTGCATCATTATAATCCCATTTATAATACACAAAACCATCTGGTGCTGTATATGTTATTCCTCTGCAAAATGATGTATCACCTTCTAAACCAAGCAGAATTGGAGCTCTCATAGTTATTAATACTGTATCGTTATTAATACAACCATTAAGAGCTGTTAATGTAACCGTTAATTCTCTTTCTGCTGTTGCATAATAGCTAATAGTACTAGATGTATCTCCTGTATTCCACAAATAAGTACCGGGTTCTCCCCATGCTTGTATTGTAACTGTTTGTTGCGAACACACTGCTGTATCGTTTGAAACAAATAATTCAGGAAATGGTAATATTTGTACAGGTTGTGTATAAGAACTACCACAAGTGCTGTCTGTTCCAACAATATAATTAATATAATAAATTCCTTCGCCCGAAGTTTCTGATGGTTTAAAAATATTACCATTCATTCCTTCGCCAACAAAAATACCACCACTTGGTATTCCGTGTAAAGTATCGGCATCTGCAGTATAACAATATTGATTTTCTAATCCTACAAAACCTACACTTCCGTTTGATGTGGCTGTTTGTACATTCGCAAAAACAGTATCGCTATTTGTGCACATATTTGTATCAGTATAATAGTAAATAATTTCATGTATTCCTGCACCTGCACTTTGTGGAGAAAAAATATTCCCTACAATTCCATTTCCAACAAACATTCCTCCATGAGGTAATGCATTTAGTGTGTCTTGGTTAGAGTATGAACAATAAAAGTCTTGAATTGTATCAATTGAAACACTTGGTAAATTATTTACAATAACTGTAATTTCTGCTGTGTCTTTACAACCTCCTTGTGTTGTAATATATGCGGTATATAATGTGTTATTTGTAGGATTTACGTTTATACTTTGTGTAGTTTCACCTGTATTCCACATATATAAACCTGTATCACCTAGTATTTTTAAAGATATTGTATCATACATACATATTGAAGTATCGTTTCCAATAGTAATATTCGGACTTTCTATTATAACATCTTGACTATAAATAGCGGTACATCCTGTTGATTGTAATACATTATAACTAATAGTATAAGAGCCTACACCTGCTATTTGAGGGTTAAAAATGCTATCAGTTATTCCTATACCAATAAAAGTACCTCCTGTTGGATTTGGTATTAATGTATCGGCTTCATCAGATAAACAATATGCTGTTTGCAAACCAGTAAAGCTTACTGGAGTAACATATTTTACATTTGCTGCTTGTACACTTGTGTTTGAACAGCCGTTTGTATCAGTATAATGATATGTTACAGTTTGATTTCCGGATAATGAGTATGGATTAAATATGTTTCCATTTATTCCGTTTCCACTAAAAACACCACCTGTAGGTATTCCTGTAAGTGTATCAGCATCATCGTTTGAACAATATTCTGATTGTAAACCTGTAAATGCAACACTTGGTATTTGGTTTAAACTCAAATGAATATTATTTGAAATAACGGTATCACAAAAATTCATTATTTTACAATAATAAATACCGGTATCAGCATCACTTAAACTATATAAATTAATTGTGCTATCAATGGCCCAGTTAATTAATGTGTCGTTTCTATACCAATTGTATGTGTTGTTTGTTCCTTCTGCCGAAACATATAAACCAACTACGGTTCCATAACATGCCGAAGTGTCTGATATTTGGCTGTTTAATGACACGTGTTGATTTATATTTATTGTAAAATTAGATGTTTGAGTAAAACCGAATTGGTTTGTTATTTTACAATAATATGTACCAGACCAATTTGTAGTAATTGAAGAAAAAGTTAATGAACTGTTTGTTGAATCAGATATTTCTGTTCCATTTAAATACCATTGATATGTTTGTGGAACTGAACTTTCAGAGGTAACACTAAAACTAACATTTTCTCCTTCGCAAAATTCTTGATTAGTAGGTTCTGATGTAATTAGCGGAAATGCACCCCAACGAGCAAAAAATTTGCTTTCAAAAATTTCAGCATTTTGAAAAATGCCTCCAATATAAACATCTCTATTCATACCCGAAATAGTGTAGGCCGTAGTATCTAATCCTCCACCCATATTATTCCAATACGAACCATTCCAACGAGCTATTCTATTTGCAGGTTTTGTTGAAGCAATTGTAAAATTGCCTGCGGCATATAAAGTTCCATCATATAGTTTTAGTTCGTAAATATCTTTGTTAAAGCCTTGCCCTGCAGTTTTCCATATTGCTCCGTCCCAAATAGCACATCCTGTTTCATTAAGTGAACCGGCTTGTGTAAAATCTCCACCAACAAATAATACATTATTGTAATCTTCCAAAGCACGTACTGTATCGTTAACAGACGCATCTAATGCATTCCAAGTAGTGCCATCGTAATGAGCAATATAAGGTGTTGATGCTCCATTTGAAGTTGTAAAAGCTCCTCCGGCAAAAATTCCATCGCTTGTATTTATTGCATATACATCATCATCAGGGCCTGTTATATATTCAACCCAACCTCCCAAAGTAGTATATTGTGCGATATTATTTGTTGAATTACCATCAATTAATGAGAAACTACCTCCAATATATAAGTATTCATCACGTACATTAATAACATAAACAGTTCCATCAGTTCCAGTTCCTAACGAACTCCAATTTGCACCATCAAAAACACCTATATGATTTAATGTTGTTGCTCCTGCCATTGTAAATTCGCCACCAACAACAAGTTTATTATCCCATATTCCCATTGCATAAACAGCTCCATTAAGGTCATTATTAATAATATTCCATGATGTTCCGTTCCAACTTGCAATATAATTTGTTGTTTGTCCTGCTGTATTTGTAAACATACCACCTACAAATATCTGATTACCATTACTTGTACTTGCTAAAATTTTATTGTTTACTGTATTATTTGCTACAAATATTGTATCCCAACGATTTGTTTGAGAAAATACGCTAACAGTTAAAAGAGTGATAATTAATGTAATAAAAGATTTCATGTGTTTTTATTTAAATTTTCTTCTTAAACCATAAAGATACTAAAATTTAAGAAACAAAAAAAGTTAGTCCTTTCGAACTAACTTTTACTATACGCCATGAGAAAAACTACTTAAGCAGTTTTTTATGTACAACAAATATATATTTAATTAACAATTGAAGCAATTAAGATTTATACTGATTAATAAATTAACACATATACGAGTCAAATTATGAATGACTACCTGCCTGTCCGGCTGGCCAGATCGGGATAATCAAAGAAAATTTGAAGAAGAATATATCTTCTATTTTTTTACCAAAAATATTTACCTGATTTGTAAAATTGATAAAGTTTTTCTAATTTAGAATAGATAATGTATACCGTTTATAATTATTAATTTGTGTATTCTTTACACAGGTTTTAATAAATTTATATTTACTATAAGAGATTACTTTTTTGTTTAGGATAGTATTTTTTAAAAATTAAAAAAATTAACTAATAATTTATTTTTAATAATTTTATTTTTAACTTCGTAGGACTAAAAACTTTCAACAAATGAAATACAAAATTCTTTCACTACTATTATTGTCGTTTATGTTTATAAACGCACAAACTAAAACTCCAGAAATAGTAACTGCTGCGGCTAAAAAAAATATGAGTAAAGTTAAAAAATGTATTCGTAAAGGTGATGATATAAATGCTAAATCACGTTCAAAATGGTCGGCATTGAGTTATGCTGTTAAAAATAACGATTTAATGATGGCTAAACTCTTGTTAGAGCACGGGGCTAATGTAGATATAACAATTAATACAAAAGAATCGCCATTACTTATGGCTGCAAAATATAATAATGATAAAATAGCGAAGCTACTAATTCAAAATAGTGCCGATGTAAATTTTAAAGATATAATGCAATTTACAGTTGTGCACTGGGCTGCTAAAAATGGAAATATCGAATTACTTAACCTTTTGCTATCAAATGGTGCTCAATTGAATGCCAGAAATATCAATGGTCGTTCGCCTCTTGATGTAGCGAAACCAAATGTAAAAAACTATTTGAAAGATAAAGGTGCTAAAACAGGTAAAGAGTTATTTAAGGAAGCAACTAGTTAAGTTCTTCCAAAACTTGTTTAGCTTTTTCTAAATTTGCTATTTCAACATAAACCTCAATATCGCCAAAAGTTTGGTACGATGAGTCCTTTTTATTCATTACAACTCCTCTAATTCCATTATCGGCAAGTACTTCTATTGCAATATCAGCAATATATGCTTTGTTAAATGTTTTTGCTACAACCCAATCTTTTTCCATAATTTTATGTTTTTGATAGTACTAGTTTTACTGCTCCTGCATTATCTTGTACAAATTTAGCCGATATTTCTGATGCTTGTTTTAGTAACTCTTTATCAGTTAAAAAACGGTTAAATATATTTTCTAATTCGGTATAATTTGAAATGCTAAATGCCGATTTTAACTCAATTAAATCAACAGCTTCTTTAAATTTTTGATATTTAGGACCAAAAACAATTGGTTTGCCAAAAGTTGCTGCTTCTAAAATATTGTGTATTCCTACACCAAAACCACCACCAATATATGCAATATCGGCATATTTATATAGCGATGACAATAGCCCTATATTGTTTATTATAAGCACATCGAAGTCCTTAGGAGTGCTATTTTCAATATCGGAATACAATAAAATATTTTTGTTGATTAGTTTTTTTATTCGTACAATATTTTGCTCTTTTATTTCGTGAGGTGCAATTATTAATTTTACATCAAATTTTGTTGTATTAATGTATTTTGCTAATAATTCTTCATCGGGTTGCCACGAGCTACCGGCAATAATTATTTGTTTGTTATCGCAAAATTCTGCTACCTTTTTTAGTTCAATTGTTTTGTTTGCTATATCAATAACTCTATCGAAACGAGTATCGCCACTAATTGTAACATTATTAATATCAATACTTTTAAGTAGTATTAGCGATGTTTCGTTTTGCACAAAAAAGTGAGTGAAATAGTTTAGTACTTTTCGGTAACTTTTACCCGATTTTTTAAAAAATACTTGCTCTTTTCTAAAAATCCCCGACACTAAATATGTTGGAATATTTTGTGTGTGAAGTGTATATAAATAGTTTTGCCAAAATTCGTATTTAATAAAATATACTGTCTCAGGTTTTACAATATCAATAAATCTTTTGGCATTTTTGGGTATATCGGCAGGCAAATAATAAATGTAATCTGCTTTGTCGTAGTTTTTCCGTATTTCGTAGCCTGATGGCGAAAAAAATGTAAGTAAAATCTTTTTCTCAGGATATTTTTGTTTTAGTTCTTCAATAAGAGGTCGCCCTTGCTCAAATTCGCCAAGCGATGCTGCGTGAACCCAAATAACTTTTGCTGTGTTTTGTTTAAAGTCGGCTTCTAATTTCTCGAAAATATTTTTTCTGCCATCAACCCAAAGCTTTGCTTTATCGTTAAATAACGATGCAGTTTTAATAGCTGAAATATAGGCTCTAATGCCGGTGTTATAAACAAATTTCATATATTTTATTGAGTATTATATTAATCTAAAATACTCATATCAATTTCTTCGTTATTGTTAAGTGTAATAAGCTTACCAGCCTCGCATTTAAAGGTTTTTTCAGGATATTTTTTTAGTATTGTATAATTATGAGTTGCCATTAAAATAGCTCTACCCGAATTTTTAATATCGAAAAGAATTTTCATAATTTCTTCCGAAGTTTCCGGGTCTAAGTTACCTGTTGGCTCATCGGCAAGAATAATATCAGGATTGTTAAGCAATGCACGAGCAATTACCACACGTTGTTGCTCACCTCCCGAAAGTTGATTTGGTAATTTATGTAATTTATCTTCTAATTTTACTTTTTGCAGTACTTCTAAAATACGTTCTTCAATTTCAGTTTTCTTTTTCCAACCTGTGGCTTTAAGCACAAACAAAAGATTATCGTGTACCGTACGGTCGGTTAAAAGTTGAAAATCTTGAAAAATTATCCCTAACTTTCGTCTTAAATAAGGAATTTCTTTTTGTTTAATTTTTCGTAAATTATATTCATCAACAAAGCCTTCACCTTCGGTTAGTTCAAGCTCGGCATACAGTGTTTGTAAAATACTAGATTTTCCGCTTCCTGTTTTACCTATCAAAAACGCAAATTCACTTTTGTTGAGTTCCATATTTACCTCCGATAAAACTAAGTTACTTTCTTGATAAATATTTGCGTTTTCTAATTTAATTACTGTATCTATTGCCATTGCCAATTTTTTAATAGTAGATTACAAATTTAGTAAAAATTTTAAACTAATGTTTGATAAACAATAACTCGTGCATTCTTGTTACAAATTATTGTGAAATTATCTTTGGTCGATTCGTTTAGTGTTCCCATCCACCATGTTTCAAGTTTCAAGTTTTGCAAAGGGTATTTTAAATTTTCCGATGATATTTCTTTATCGCAATCTAAACTAAAAATTGAGACCTGTTGTCCTTTTTCCGATTTAAACTTAGT
>Ga0256827_10000525_pt1 | contig 23689 bp, 20 predicted proteins | sample CV84metaG_FD_185977 | JGI IMG/M metagenome (GOLD analysis project Ga0256827, IMG submission 185977) | Hydrothermal vent microbial communities from East Pacific Rise, Pacific Ocean - CV84 | ecosystem: Environmental > Aquatic > Marine > Hydrothermal vents | place: Pacific Ocean: East Pacific Rise...
TATATTCAAACCATTGATGACATTTTTGTGTAAATACACCATCTCCTGATATCTTAGAACTATTAATAGATTCTAAAACATACCTCTCTTCATTGCCTGTTAATGGGGGTTTATTAAATTGTATCATGCTATTCACTCCTACTTGAAATTACTATACCTATAAGAATTAATAATAAACCAACTACTTTTTGCCAAGTAAAAGCTTCATTAAATAATAAAACAGAAAATACAAATACAAATACAAATCCAAGAGTGGTAAATGGATAAGCGTAACTAATATCAAACTTTGTCATAGCAATCATCCATGATAAACCAGACAAAAGAGTAAAGGTCAATGAAAGCATAATATAAGGATTAAATAACATTTTAAATGCAAATAAAAATTTTTCACTTATTGTCTCATATTCTGTTAATGAGAAAGCTGACATCTTCCATTTAATAATCAATTGACTTGATACAGCAAAAAAGATTGATAAAAATATATAAAAATGATTTATAACAAATAACATACTATTTAAAACTTTTCATAAATTTAGTAGCATTACTGCCTTCATTAAATATTAAATCTAAAATACTAACTCCATGTTCAAAAGACTCAAACATCTGATGATACTCTTTATATCCACTATAGTCCATCCATTCTACCTCTATATTCTCTTCTTTGGCTAACTCTTTATCAAAATAACTTTGTGCAGATGCTCCACTTAAATAAACATCGGCATTACAATCTTTACAAATACTAATAAGCTTTTCGGTCTGACCATCTGGCAACTCAAATTCACTAGACCATCTTATTTTGGTATTAATTCCAAGTATTTTACAAATAGTCATAATAAATTCATAATTAATACGACTTAAATACTCCTCTTCACTATTTAAATATAACTCCTCAAATACATCTTTATATTTATTAAAATATGGTGCTTTAGAATAGTTTTGAGATAAAGTCATCCAATGTTTTTTCCGCCATCTATTATTTTGTACTTTTGTCTCTTGAATAGTTTGCCTTAGTTCTAATTGTCTAACAGGAATAGTAAGCCACTGAACACCTTGTTTTGTTACTATTTTATTTCTATTTCTCCAATCATTTTTTGTATATTGAACATTATCATAAATAATAAACTCATCTACCATATTTATAATATCAAAATAACCTTTCCATGGAATATAGTTAGATTGTAATATTGCTATTTTTTTCATATTAATCCTATCCTTTTAACAACGCTATTCTTTTTTCTAAATGAGGAAATCTATTTAATTCCATCTCTTTTTTCCAATCTTCTAACATCAATTTATATGGATATTTTACTTGATAACCCAAATCTTTTTGTGCTTTTTTGATACTATAAATATAACTTCTTACTGATGGCTTATTAGAGTCAAAAATAATTTTTGATTTTAAATCTTTTGGTGAAAATATATCTGTAATACCTTCTACTTGTTCTAATAAAGAAGTTTTAACTCCCGTACCCACACAATAAAGCCCATTAGCTACTGGAGAATTAATTGCCTTTACTATCATTTGAACTAAATCTTTGACATAAACAATATCTCTTCCTATATTTGGGTCTCCCCATATTTCAATCTCATCTCCTCTTAATGCTTTATCTAAAAAAGTCCCAAAACCATTTAAAACTGTTTTACCATCCTTATAATGCTCCAATAACTGCCCATAACCAAAAATATTTGGTAATCGAAAATAAATGCCTCTCATATTATATTTTTCAGAATAATGTCTTATTAAATCCATAGAAGCAATTTTGGTAATTGCATAAATTGTATGGTCATTATTATAATTTATAGCACGAGGTATCTCTTCATTAATAATTTCATATTTATCATATTGCTCCGAAATATCTGATTCCGAACTAGTATAAATGATTTTTTTTATACTATTTTTTCTAGAATATTCTAAAATATTTAGAGTTCCATTAATATTTACATCAATATATTTAAATGGATTATATTCATCCTTACTGACATTTGCGGGCATTATTCCTGCAAGATGAATTACCACATCCACATTATCTGTTGGCAATTTATCAAATTCTTCTTTATTTGAAATATCAAGATTTATTGTCTGTACATTGTTTAATGAATTAAAAAATATATTTGATTCGATAGTTCTACCTGTTACAATAAGATTCTTATTTAATTTTGAAAGACTATCAACTAAATATGTTCCGATAAAGCTTTCTGCACCCACTATTATTATCATTATTTATCTCCAATTTTTAGCATATTTATAAACTAACTTACACTTTATAAAATTTACTATTTTATATTTATTTTTATGTTCTTAATAACAGAAAAAGAACAAAACACTAACTACAAGTCTTGATTTAACCAAGTCATTTCATCTATAATATATATAGGTCTATCTTTTACTTCATTAAATATTTTACCAATATATAAACCTAAAATACCCAAATTTGCAAAGACTAATCCAAATAAAAACCAAATAGAAACAATTAAACTTGTCCATCCTTCTATACTAACCCCATATATAAAATAGTATATTATTATTTTGATTACATAAAAGATTGAAAGCATAGATATTATAAAACCAAATTTAACAAATAATCTTAATGGTTTATTTGATTGTGTAATAATATTGTTTATCGCTAAATTAATCAATTTTTTAAAATTATATGAACTTTTACCAGTTTCTCTTTTAGCATGTGCTATATCTATCGCTGTTTTCTTGAATCCAAGAATATTAATAAACATCGTAAAAGCATATGCTCTATTTTTCTCTTTAAGTTTTTGCAATTCATTAATAACTTTTGATGAATAAATTCCAAATTGTCCAATAGTACCATCAATATCGCTATCAAGAAAATAACTATATATTTTATAGAAAGCTTTTGACATTATTTTTTTTATAAAACTATCTTTTCTCTCTGCTCTTCTTCCAAAAACAATATCATAACCTTTCTGAGCTTGATTATATAATTTAATAATTTCTTCAGGTTGGTCTTGTAAATCACAATCCATAACTACAACCCATTTACCTTTTGCATTATCTAAACCAGCAGTAATTGCACTATGCTGACCAAAATTTTGAGATAAATTAATTCCTTTCACTCTCTTATCCTCTTTAGCTAAATCTTGAATAATCTTCCATGCTCCATCTGGACTTGCATCATTAATTATAATAATTTCAAATTTTTCAGTTATCTGTATCAATGACTGATTTAATCTTTTATTTAACTCTTTTAAACTTTTATAACATCCATATACTGGTATAACTACTGATATCTGAATATTCGATATATTTTTCATTTCCTCTCCTTTTATTTATTATATTTTTTTAAATACCATTGAACAGTTTTTAAAATTCCTGTCTCAAAATTTTCATCTGCTTTCCAACCCAACTCTTTCTCTATTTTACTTGCATCAATTGCATATCTTCTATCATGCCCTGCTCTATCCTCTACAAAAGTTATTAACTCTTTATAAGAACTATTTTTTGGAACTTTTTCATCTAATAGAGAGCAGATAATATCTACAATTTGAAGATTCGTTCTCTCATTTTTTCCACCAATATTATAAACTTCACCACTCTTTCCTTTATGATAAACCAAATCAATACCCTTGCAATGGTCGAGAACATACAACCAATCTCTAATATTTTTACCATCACCATAAATAGGAATCAATTCCCCTTCCAATGCTTTTCTAATAATAGTAGGAATCAACTTTTCATTATGCTGTTTAGGACCATAGTTGTTAGAACAGTTTGTAATAATAGTATTGAGTCCAAATGTCTCATAATAACTTCGGACAATCATATCACTACTCGCTTTACTTGCAGAATATGGTGAGTTAGGTGCATAAGGGGTCTCTTCAGTAAAAAGGTCAATCTCATTGAGCGTACCATAAACCTCATCCGTTGAGATATGATGAAATCTACAATCTGCATACCCCTCTTTGAACTGAAAGGGTCTATTCATCCAATGTTTTTTTGCGACATCTAATAACGTAAACGTTCCATTGACATTTGTTTCAATAAATACAGCAGGATTTTTAATTGAGTTATCAACATGTGACTCTGCTGCAAAATGAATAACACCCCTAATATCATACTCGTTAAATATAAACTCCACAAGCTCTCTATTACAGATATCCCCTTTAATAAATTTATACCTATGATTAGATTCACACTCTTCTAAATTTTTCAAACTACCTGCATAGGTTAATAAGTCTAAATTAATAATAGTATAATCTTGATACTTATCTAAAAAATATGGAATAAAATTACTTCCAATAAAACCTGCACAACCTGTTAATAAAATCGTTTTCATTGTACTAAATCCTTAAGATATTGACCATATCCATTTTTAAGAAGAGGTTTAGCAAGTTCTAAAACTTTTTCTCTATCTATCCACCCATTATTATAAGCTATCTCTTCAAGACAAGCTATCTTATATCCTTGTCTATGCTCTATAGTTTGTACAAACTTTCCTGCTTCAATTAAACTATCATGTGTCCCCGTATCTAACCAAGCAAATCCTCTGCCGAGTAATACAACTTCCAGTTTTTTCTTTTTTAAATAAGCTTCATTAATAGAAGTTATCTCCAATTCTCCTCTACTAGATGGCTTTACACTCTTTGCAATATCGACTACACTATTATCATAAAAATATAATCCAGTAACAGCAAAGTTTGACTTAGGTTTTTTTGGCTTCTCCTCTATACTTATTGCTTTAGAATTTTTATCAAACTCTACAACACCAAACCGCTCAGGGTCTTTAACCTGATAACCAAAAATTACTGCTCCATCTTTTAATGAAGCTGATTTTTTAAGCATAGATGTAAATGAATGACCATAAAAAATATTATCACCAAGGATTAAACAAACGCTATCCTTTGCAATAAATTTTTCACCTAAGATAAACGCCTGTGCCAATCCATCGGGAGAAGGTTGTACTACATATTCTAATTTTATCCCCCAACTACTTCCATCACCTAAAAGTTCTTCAAATCTACCTATATCTTCTGGAGTTGAAATAATTAATATCTCATTGATTCCTGACAACATCAAAACTGATAAGGGATAATAAATCATAGGTTTATCATATATCGGAAGTAACTGTTTACTTATTGATTTTGTAATAGGATAAAGTCTTGTTCCACTTCCTCCTGCCAATATTATACCTTTCATCTATACACCTACTTTTCTAATTTTATTCAAAATTTTTGTACCAACAACTAACCAAGCAAAGATAATTAACATATAAGAACCAAACATATAAGCACCTATCGGTGGAAAATATGGTGTAAATGAAGCTCCTGCAAAACCAATAGCAAAAAATAAAGTATATTGATTAAAATATAATAAAAGAAATATTAATAAAAATCCAAAAAAACTACTTAAATAATTTAAATTCATCATATTTACTTTATAACCAATACCATAAGATTGTAAAATATTTAACAAAGCATTTTTAGCTAATAGAAGAGGTGATTCTTTTAGTATATTGAAATATTTCTTTTTTATAAAATCATTATAAATTCGTGAATTATCATTCTGTTTACATCCACCTATCATTACTTTATCTGTTTCTCTATTAAATACTTGAAACCCACTTCTATCTTTCATTTCTATACCATACTTATTTTGATAAGCTCCTATACCTACATACATTGTATGCCAACCTTCATATGAAGCACTTGGTTTTAATAAAGAGCCTAATCCTAAAAATAAAACCATAGCTATTACTGCTCTAATCTTGCCCTCTTGATATCCAATATATCCCAAAATAAATAATAATATAAAAAGTGTTGATGGTCTAGTAATAAGAACAAACGCAAAAATGATAGATATTAAAAAAATTTTATTTTTTATCAATTTATTATTTAATAAATAGACAATAAATATAGCAGAAGGAACAACCTGCCAAAAATAATAATATGGAAAATCTACAAAATATAATATTATGGGATTAATTACATATAAAAAATAAAAAATTATCTTATGATAATATGATTTTAAAAGCAAAAGAATCCAAAAAGATAGTAAAACGTGAACTAACTGCTGTAAAGATATAATTGATTGCAAATCTCCTTGCCAGAAAAAAATATTTCTTGCAAGAGCATTAATGTGTAAGAGTCCTATAGCATTATAGTTATAATGCTCTAAATTATCCTCTTTAGTAAATCTATAATTCAACTTATTATTACGTTCTAACTTTTCAAAAAATACCATCTCATCATTATTAACTCTCCATGGTGTACCTAAAGACCAATTTGCAGCACCAGATAAATATGCACTACTACACTCACCTGTCATCATCTGTTGTTTTTCAAAAAATTTCATTGAAAAAAATAGTAAAACTATCGCCAATATAAATATTATTACCTTTTTGATACTAAAATATTTTAGATTAAACATCTTCCACCTCTCCACTACGAATAGACTTTAAAATTTTAAATGTTGTCTTGGTTGTATTGTAGATGGACTCAAATGCAATGGCTGGGATACCCGTACTAACAGCCTCTTTAAATGCTTTAAACTCATTTACAAAACCCTTATCTTGATTTAGGCTTTTCTCTTTTTTAACCTTAGCACCACTGTAAATTAGTAACTCTCTAAAATCATGCATCTCCATACTCACACCATTACCAAAAACTTCAATATACTCTTTTGACATAGCACTATCTCCATAAGCATAATATCCAATAGTAGCTATACTTCCATCTTTATAATTTAACACAATATTAAGATTATCCTCATCAGGAATTGATTGATTCTCTTTTTTTATAGTAGTAGCATAGACACTTTGTACCTCTGAACCGATAAGATAAGAACAGGTATCAATAAAATGACACACTTCACCTATAATTCTCCCACCTCCTATCTCTCTATCTTGAATCCATACCTCTTTAGGTATCACTCCTGCATTAATACGATAGCTAATTGATACCTGCCCTATTAACTCTTTTTTCATTTTTTGAAGCATTGGAGAGAATCGTCTATTGAATCCAACTTGTAAAATTGAACTTCCAGTATAACTCTCTTGAATTTCAGCCAACTCCTCCTCATAGATACAGAGAGGTTTTTCTACAAAACAGTGTTTTTGATGTTTTATAGAGTCCAAAACTCTATTAGCATGATGGTTGTGTTGAGTTGTAATAAAAACAGAATTTATCTCACTATTTTTAAATATCTCACTACTGTCAGTTGTAATATATTTAAAATCATATTTTTTGCCTGTTCCCTCAGCACTAACACCTGTGGCAGTACAGAGACCTACAAGATTATATCCTCCAACTTTTTGTAGATTTGGTAAGATAACAGACTTTGTAAAATTTCCAGCACCAATTAGCCCAATATTTACATCTTTTACTGCAATTGCTTTATCTTTTCTCTGAATACTTCTATGCTCTTCTAAATTAATCTCATTTTTATAGTTTAAAATAATTCCTAAATATTTTTCATTTACTTTACCTTCAAGGAGGTCATAAGCGTTCATTGCATCATCAAAATCATACTCATGTGTCAAAAGCTCTTTGGGTTTAACTTTGCCCTCTTCTATAAGACCCAAAAAGGCTTCAAAGTTTCTCTGCTCTGTCCAGCGAACCAAGTCATAAGGGTAATCAACACCTTTCTCCTCATATTGAGGGTCATATCTCCCTGGTCCATACGCCATAGAGAGTCTTAAGTCTATCTCTTTTTTATAATAATCATTTCTAGGAATATCCATTCCTACTAAACCTAGAAAAATAACCCGACCTCTCATTCTTGAAATCTCTGCTGCATCTATTACAGGTTGATTTGAAGGCGTAGACGCTGCAATAATAACCGCATCAACCCCATAACCGTTAGAGAATTCATTAGCTCTTTTTATAATATCACTAGCATGGCACACCTCATCTGCACCAAGTCTTTTTGCCAATGCTAACTTGTCTGGGTCTATATCACTCCCTATCACTTTACAACCATTTGCTTTTAACAACTGAACAGTTAATTGTCCTAATAGTCCAAGCCCCATAACAGCTATCTTTTCACCAAGTTTTGGCTCTGTTTGACGTACCCCTTGAAGAGCAATAGCTCCAACTGTTACAAAAGAGGCATCAATATCATCTACTCCATCAGGAATCTTAACCATCAGATTTTTAGGAACATAGTTAATCTCACTATGATTGGCATATCCTGCTCCACCACAAGCTACTCTATCTCCAATATTAATCCCACTCATATCAGAACCTACTTCAAGAACCCTACCTGCTAGACTATATCCCAAAGGTATAGGTGAATCTAGTTTTGTAAAAACTTTTTCTAAGGTATTTTTTACACCCTCTTTTTTCATCTTATCAAGTACCTGCTTAACCAAGTCTGGTCTATCTTTTGCTTTAGATAAGAGTGATTTTTTAGCAAAATCAACCAACATCTTTTCTGTTCCTGCACTAACCAAACTTACTTTTGTCTGAACCAACGCACCATATTTTTGACATATTGGTGCAGGTACATCAAAAAGTCCCAACTCTCCTGTTTTAAAACTCTGTATTAACTGTTTCATTTTTTATCTCCTATTTTTATAAAATACTATTGCAAAAATTAATATACTCATCTATGCTTTTATGATTAAAATCACTTTTTTTCTTTTTATTTTCAAGTAAATATTTTAATTTAATTAAAAAATCATACTCACTACCTGTTTTATAAAGTACTATACTTTTATCTCTCTCTACTGCATCTGACGCTAAAACAGGTACACCTAAACCCAGTGCTTCAAGTGTAGCAATAGAGTTACCATCAAAATTCGTTGGACGGATATAGATATCGCTCTCCACCAATAGTTGCTTAAAATCTACATATCTATCCAAATAAACAATCTGTTTAGGACTAACACTTTTAACATCATCTGTATACTCTCCTTTGGGGTCAACAAATACTAAAATATAATTTTTAGGTAATTTTTTTATTAAATTAAAGATAAATTGACAACCATAAATTTCAATATTACCCTCAAATACTTTTCCATAAGCATAGAGTAAAATATATTTTTTATCACTCTTTCTATTTAAAATCATTTTATTTGAAATACTCTTTATAGAGCTAAATCCCTCTTTATAAACTGGTGATAGCTTAATCACATTTCCACTAAAACAACAACGCCCAAAAACCTCATCATTTAAAACAATAAGCCCATCAAGTAAAAAAAGTATAACTCTGTCTATGTACCGTTTATTTTTATAAAATGTCTCGCCATGCGAAGTAAAAATAACTTTTTTACATGAAAATTTAGCCAATAGAATTGCCACAACAACTTTCCATTTTTTTGTAAAATTAATATGTCCAATATCAAATTTCTTAAATGATAAAACATCTTTTATAGAAAATATTTTATTCTCTATACCCCTACTATCCAAAGATTTCTTTAAATTTAAAACGCTCTCTCTAACACCCCCTATAGGTGGTGGTAAACTTCCAAAAATCAAAATACTTTTCATCTACAAGTTTCCCCTTTCAAAAATATCACCAACCGTTAAATATTGATGATTTATAAACTCTGAACCACCTTCTAATTTTTTAAAATTTAATATCGCATCAGCCAATTGAACACTATCTTCCACCTCTACCAAAAATCCATTTTTTCCGTTTTGAATTAAACTGTCCATAAAAGAGATGCACCTTGTTGCAACAATTGGTTTATGTAAATATAAATTTTCTAAAACCACATTGGGCAGTCCTTCTCTTCTTGAGGAGAGAACAAAAAGGTCGCTATAGTAATAGTATCTATAAGGGTTTTTTTGAAACCCTAAAAACTTTACAACATTACCAATTCCCAGCTCTCTTGCTAAAATTTCATAATCTTTTTGCTCATTTTCATAGTTCGCTCCAATAATAAAAAGTCTAAAATTATTATTTTTAGAATAGACCTTCTCAAAGGCAGAAATCAGAATATCATATGCCTTAGCATAGGTAGCTCGTCCCGAAGCGACCACGTTAATTAAAGTATTGTCTATATCAAAAGGATTCTCTATATTCTTTATATTTTTATCAATAAAATCTGTATCTAAAGGATTAATTAACACACCTATTTTTTCTATATTAACATTATGATAAAAAGAGATTTCATCTTTCATCTCAGGAGTCTGTGCAATGATAAGATTTGCAGATTTCAAAATCCTATCAAGCAAAAACTTAGATATAAAATTCATTCCATCTTGCTCCATCAACAATTTAGGAGAGGTAGGCATTCTTAGAACAATTTTATTAGAGTAGTTCAATGTCAACAGTGATAGATATAGAACAATATGTGTTCTATTCAAAGTAGAGTAAATAGCATAAGGGTCAATCTCTTTTATCATCGCTCTTAATTTGAAAATGGAAAAAATCGTCTTACTTACATTTAAATCATAAACATTAACATAACTGGGGATATACTCTATATTTTCCCCTGTTTTTTTTACAAAAACCATATAGATATCATAAAGATTTAAGTCTAGTTTTCTAATAATATTTAGTGTTACCCGTTCTGCTCCACCTGCTGTTAAAGCGGGTAGAAAAAAAAGTATTTTTTTCTTTATAATTTGAGACTCCTCTTCTCTTGCATAATTAAATGTAACGCTGCAAAATAGAACCATATAATATAGAGTTCATAATGTAATTTAGTAATCAATATAATCCCAAGAAAAAATATTGGTAATCCCCGAGATACATACATCATTAATAGCAAATATGGTATTGAAAAAACTCCATACTCAAAAACTAATTTAAAAATAAAACTAGCATCTTCAACGGCGGCTCGTTCAAATACAACTTGTGCATTTCCTTGACCTAAAACCAGTTGTATCTCATCTAGTGCCAACCAATAATCTATAATACTCTCACGCAACCCTACAGCACCCATATTCTCTTCAGCAACAAATCTAAAATAGAGATACTGTTCTATGCCAATAGCAATTAGACCAAATATCACAAGCATCAAAAGATTTTTTTTACTAAATTTAAACTCAAACCTCGACATCTCTACAATGAAAATAAAAGCACTCGCTACAATAATTGCAAATAGTGATAAAGTACCAAAATAGGATATCAACAAAAAAATATGTAATTTTGTAAGCTTTTCATGATACAAGAAACTCAATATTAAAAAAGGTAGAGTATTAACAGCATAAGTTCCAGGTTCAATATAAATACTAGTTGGTCGAATAACATCAAAAGGTAGAGAGGATTGAATCCAATATGCTTGATACCTTTGTGGTCTTCCTGATGGTAAAAAATCTAGTAAGTCAATATACTCTCCTGTAGAATAAAAGACTACAAACTGCATATACCACAAAAGTACTATTATAAGTAGTACATAATCAATACTTTTAATAAGTAACTCTTTTCTTGAAGAGTAGAAAAGAATAATAAAAGAAAAAACAGAAAATGTAAATATCATTTTCTTTAAAAATTCATCAATGTAGTAGTAGTTAATATGAGTATAAAGTGTTATATTAATAATAAATAAAAATATAAACATTATAAAAAATGCTAAAATAATATAGATATTACTTACCTTTAAAGGAAAAGGATTCCCCATAAATAATATTGCTAAAAGTAACATTGGTGCAAGTACCACTAGTGCAAAGTTAAAACTCACCACCCAAGTTATACCAAAGAAAAAACTCACGGACAATATTGATAATATTTTATTCATAACAACCTACCTGCTTATTTTTTATCTATTTTTTACAAAAACAGAGATATAACTTTCCCATTTTTCACTAATTTCATCTATATCAAGCCTATTTCTTATCTTAATTGCCTCTGTAAAAAACTCTTTTCTAAGCGATTGATTTCTCATTAAAAAATCTATTTTTTCTCCTAATTTAAGACTATTATTAGCCTCAACAAGTAATCCATTTTTATGATTTTCAATCATATCTGAAGGTCCAGTTTTACAATCAAAAGCAACACAACTACATCCATAACTCATCGCCTCTGCTAATACATTTGGAAAACCTTCATATCTTGAAGAGAGTACAAAAATTGATGCTTTTTTATAATAATCAAAAATATTACTTTTCCTTCCAATTAAAGAGATTTTATCTTCAAGATTATGTGCTTTAATAAGTGAAGTCAGACTCTCTCTATCTTTTCCTTCACCAATAATCATAACTTTCCAATCACTTAAGTCCACTCTTGACAAAGAAGGAATCAACATATCAAAACCTTTTTGTTCAATCAAATCTCCAACGGCAATAATCAACTTCTCTTTATCATTAAAGTTTACATTTATCATGTTCTTTTTGTTTAAAGGGTTAAATATAATTTTTTTATTTTTTACATAACTATATTTATTATAATCATAATCAGAAAGAACAACCATACCATCTGTTCTACTATAAAAAAGCCTTCTTAGCAATTTCCAATGACTCTTTTTTAATTGGTCAAAATAGTTTCTTTCTGAAATAATAATAGGTATTTTTAATCCAATATTAGCAATAAGTGTCAAAATATTCATTATAGTAATAAATGAGATAACAATATCAGGTTTAACCTCTTTTATAGTTGCTCTTATACCACTAATTGTATTCAAAATAGAGCTTTTTTTATCTGCAAATTTCTTATCCAAAGATATTAATTTGACACTATCATCAACTTTATAAAAATCATCATGACTTGAAACAATAAGAACTGTAATATCTAGTCCTTTACTAGCCCAAAAATTTGCAAGTGTTACCAAAACCCTCTCTGCACCACCTGAAGTCAATGAACCAATCGTAAATAATATTTTCATTTTTTTTATACCTTTTTTATTCAATTAATTTTGTATACTTGAAATTGTATATCTATGTTTTCCTGTTATTGTCTTTGGTATATCTTTTACATAATCAAAAATAACTTGACAATCCTCTCCCATTACCATTTTTATTTTTTTCTCAATATCCAATAAATCAGTCTCTATTTCACTATTATTCTTTACAATTTTTATAATAATTTTATCAATAGCCTCTTGTATTACCTGAAACTCTTCAATCCAATCACGAAAATAAAAAAGATGAGTAAAATACTCTCCATCAATTTTATCTCCACTCTTTGTTTGAAATAAATCGGTTGTACGACCCACAACTTTTTCTAACTTGGAATAAGTACAACCACATGAACATAAGGTATTATCTCCTCTAACAGCAATATCTCCAATCTTATATCTAATAAGTGGCATACTATAGTTTTGCAATGTGGTAACAACAACCTCTCCCCTCTCACCAACTTTACATGGGTCTCCATCACTATTAATAATCTCAACTAATGTATGCTCTTGCATTATATGTAAACCATTTTGAGCTGAACACTCGGATGCAATTGAACCAACCTCTCGGCTTCCATAATAGTTATAAGCTTTACAGGAAAAAACCTCCTCTATTAATAGTCGCATAGATTCATAAACTGTACCTGCAGCTAAATGAATAGCTTGTTGAGGTTCTACTTTTATATTATTTTTTTTCGCAAATTTTGCGATTTCATATATAGAGTGAGCATAAGCTTTTATAAGCTTTGGCTTTTTTTTATTTAAAAAGAGTATATATCTTCTCATATCATCTTCTGACATCTTAAAACTATTTAATACCCAACGGTTATAATAGATATCCAATAGATAACTTTTTAACGATTTTTTTCCATCAAAAATATCTCTCTCTGCACCCCAGATAACAACCATCTCATCATAAATACCATGACCTCTCCAAGAGTAAGCCAACTGAGTATTAACACGATTACTTAAAGCATAAACAGCATCTTGTAAAAAAGTTACAGGTTTTCCTGTTGAACCACCAGAGCTATTTTTATAACTATCTCTTTTACTCATATCATCTGAGTACATATTATTTTTTTCAAAACAAATAATATCTTTACTTAAAGTAGGTATTTGAGATAAATCTTCTATAGTAGAGAATTTAACTTTATCATTAATAACAATATCTAATTCTTTAAATAGTTTATGATAATAAGGAACATGATTATACGCATGAGTTAATAAATTATTTAATTTAAATAACTCCCTTTTTTTATTATCATCGTATGATAAATATTGATTTTTTTTAAGACTGAAATAATTTTTCAAAAGCTCTTTCTGTCTTAAGTTCAATATTACATAGTTTAAAAATTTTTTTAATAATTTCATATTTTAGTTATCCTTATATAGTTTTTAAATATTAAAATTGTCAGGATTTTGTAACAATTTTATTATTGATGTATCAGCACATCTCTCTAACTCTTTATTCTCTATTAAAAAATTTAGATTTAATAGTAACTCTCTATGTGATTCACAGGTTATCTGATTTCTGAAAGATAAAAAATTTTTATATTTTGAATTAATATTAAAATATGAAAAATCACTAATTCTTCGTTTTATAAAATTTGATTGTAGTTTAGTCCAACTATTCCAATAAGTTAAATAGTTCTCTTTATTATTATTTATCTCTACAAGCTTATTTAAATACCCTAAAAAATTTTTTTTCTGTTCACCTTTCATTACGGTGACTCTATTCTTATCATAAGTAACTGGTATAATCTCAAAATCAATTTGATTTTTATCTAAATTTAAAGATACAAGATAACCTATATTCCAAAAATCTCTAATTACCTCTACTTTATTTTTTCTTACCCCTCTTACCATACTTTTTAATCTACTTTTTAGAGTATGTTTCATTTCTCTTTTATCAAAAATAAAATTTCCTAAACTGTAAAAAATATATCCATTATTGTAAACTTCATACCCTTGTGGAATATGAGGATGATTTCCTATAACTACCTTTCCTCCTGCATCAAGAAAGGTTCTAAACAAACGTTTGATAAAAGGATTAGGAAGAGGAAATTCTTCTGTCCCACCATGAAAATATACAATAACGGTATAACCATGCTTATTCAATTTCATAATTTCAATTAAATTTTTCTCTATTTTTAAAGGGTTTGAACCTGCTTTAAACTCACTTGCCATACCAAATTCATTTTCAGCAATAGCTAGTATAACAGTATTATCATCCAGAAAAAGTGGCTTTCCTGCATCATCAATATTTTCACCACATCCAATATTTAAAATATTATTATCTTTAAAAAATTTTAATGTACTCAAAACACCTTCCTCTCCAAAATCTCCCATATGATTATTTGCACCAGAAAGTATAATTTTTTTATAGTACTCAACAAAAGGTGTTAAACTACTTGTATTCATATATAAATTAGGTCCACCCTTTAGTATGGCCTGTATACTTTTTTTATCTCTAATAGGTGCTTCTAAATTAAATAAAAAGTAATCACTCATATTAAGTTCATCAAAAAGTTCATCAATATAAAATTTTGAATTTTCATTAACATAAAAGTCACCAGCAATTAATATTTTCATATCTTTTCCTTTTCCTTATTTATTTTATTTATTTATTATGTAATTTATTTACCATTAAAATTACTTTAGAGTATCTAAATATAATTATTACCTGTAAAAATACTATTAAGTATGCCAAACCTTTTTCTTGAAAAAAATATATAAAAGGTACAACAGATACCATACTTAATATTGCTGTGTCTCTAGCAATATTTTTTAATGCAAGAGACTCATTAATCGCAACTAATGTTGTTGTAAAAAGAGAGAAGAAAGGAACTAATACAATTCCAAAACTCAAAATTCTCAATATCTCTAAAATTTTTTCATTATAATTATCTCCAGCTATTAAAACAACAATTGACTTATCAAAGATAAATATCATCAACATTAAAAAACTACTAAGCAGAAGCATAAAAAATGAAAGCTTAGATAAGTTTTGTAATGAACGTTTTGGTTCAAATGCAAATTTTTTAGAAAAATAGGGATAATAAACATTTGAAACTATCTTAAAGAGTTGCCCAAAAATATCTATAATCCTTTTTGCAATAGCATAAAAACCTACAATAGTATCATTGGTTAAAATACCTAAAATTACAATATTAGTTGTAGTGTACAAATTTACATAAAATCGTTGTACAAAAATATACCAACCATCATAGAGATATTTTTTTAAAACATCAATTTTTTGCCATTTAATAGTTATATTAAAATCTCTTTTTATAATATAAAGAGCAATAAAACCTGATACAATTGAGCCAATAGCATATAATAGAGGTACGACCTTATAATCTGAACTCTCTTTTACAAAAATAAATATAGATATTGTAAATATAAACTTTGAAATTATTGTTAAAATAGTAATATATTTCATCTTCTCCATCCCCTGAAAAAACCATATAGGAAAAAGTGTCTGACCAATAACTAGTCCAAAAGTAAAATAGTAAACTTCCCAATTCTCTGTAAACTTTTCAACACTAAAAATTAAAATACTAAGAAGAATAAAACTAATAACCATTAGAGCAAATTTAATAATTAAAACAGAACTAAATATCTCAATTATTTTCTCTCTATCTTCTCTATGAATAGAGACCTCTTTGGTCGCAGAGAGGTCAAACCCATAATCTACAAGAATTTGGAAATAAGCAACTGTTGCTGTTGCTATAGCTAAAAGACCAAAAAGTTCAATCCCCAAAATATGTACAAGATATGGAAACGTTATTAAAGGAAATAAATATGTAGCCATCTGCAATGCAGAAAGAGAGAAAAAATTAGATAATAGAACTTTATTATCTTTAGATTTTACCCTGTTTTTAAGATTTAACAGCATTTATAACCAATCCTATATTCTTTAATCTATACTTTTTAATTAATTTTTCTAGTTTAATTATATATGATTTTTTTACCTTCTTTGCATGAAGAACAACTAGACTCATATCAACATACTTCATTATATTCAATGTATCTGTAGATGATTCAAAAGGTGTTGCATCAATTACAATATAATCATACTTGTCTTTTAGTTTTGTCAACATAATCTCTAAGCGATTAGAAAGGATTAATTCAGAAGGATTAATAGGAATAGCACCTCCTGAGACAATATCTAAGTTTGGATAAATTGTAGAAAAAACAACATCACTTAAATTTACTTTACCTGCAAGATATTCACTCATTCCTACATCATCAATATCAAAATATTTACCTAAAATAGGATTACGTAAATCTAAATCTATAAGGATAGATTTATATCCAGCTAGTTGTAAAATAGCCCCTAAATTAGAAGCTACAGTACTTTTTCCTCCACCCTTAGCAAGGGAACTCACTAAAATAGTAGTAGAATCACTTGATTTCAATAAAAATTGTAAATCTGTTCTTAGTTTCCTAAAACTCTCTGTAAATTTAGATTGGGGGTTACTAAAAACTTCTATATTTTTCTTTTTTACTTTATTTGAAAAAGAGACTACACCATAAAGTGGAATATCTGTATGGTTCTCTACATCCTCAACTGTTTTAATTTTACTACTTAATCTACTAAGTATCATCGCTAGTAAAATACCTAACATTAAACCAAAAACCAAAAATCCTCCAATTATAAGTATACGCTTTGGCTTAATAGATTTTTTAGGTACAAAAGGTTTATCCACATAAATATAATCAGCTACTACTGATTTAGTAACAAGTTCTTGCTCTGATTTCTTTTCTAATAAATAGGCATACATTTTTGAGTTTACATCATAATTTCTAGTAAGATTAATCAATTTTATCTCATTTTTAGGAAACTCTAAAATACTATCTTTTTGATTTAATTCTCTACTCTCTAGTTCTGAAAGTTTTTTTTCTAAAATAGATTGCATATTTTTTACATTTCTAAAGATTTTTTCTCTAATTCTCTCTATTTTCCCCCGTATAGTTACCAACTCGGGATACTCTTCTGTATATTCTAATTGAAGCTCTTCTGCCTGAGATTTCAATTTATCTAATTGAGAGAGAAGTAGCAATGTTGCACGGTCATTTATCTCCACAAGAAATGGACTAATACTATCTAAACTTGCTCCACTATTAAGAATCTCTATCATTTTATCAAAGAAATCTATTTTTATTCTAAGCTCTGAGACTTCTTGTGTAACCTTACTTATCTGAGAAATTATAATATCAGTCTGTCGTGATGGATTGATAATATTATGAGCTACTTTATAGCTCTCTAATTTATTTTCAGAACTTCTTAGTTTTTTCTCTGTCTCTATTAACTGTTCAGTAATAACCTTTAACATTTCAGAAGTTCGACGATTCTTTTTTATTTTCTCTTTTTTAAGAAAATTTTGGATTAACCTATCCACATAAGTTACAGCTCTTTCAGGTATATTATCCTCATAAGAGATACTAATAAGTGGTGCTTTGACATTTACTTGAGTTACAATTAACTTCTTTTTAATGATATCATTAAAAACATCATGAGTATCCCCAGAAAGTTTAAAATAGATTGGTTCGGTAAACTTTCTTTTCTTCTCAATCAATAGTTTAAAGAAATCTGTTTTAATAAATTCTCCATAAGAAAAACTCTTTTTATCTTTAAAATAGAGCATTTTTTCATTAAAAAGCTTACTTAATACTTTATCTTTTAGTGAGTGTTCTATCTCCAAAGAGAATCCATTTTCATTAGGAGTAAGTTTAATTATTTTATCAATAATCTTAATATTATCAATAGTTATATTTTTAAATATCAAAGGATTATCTTTGCCATAAAGTTCAACTTTACGATATTTATCTTTTTTTAATACTACTGTTCTAAAGTTCATACTCTCTATAACAAGTTTATTAATATCAAAAGTTTTAAACAGCTCTATCTCTTTATCTGTCTCTTTATTTGTAGTATAAAATGTTTTTTGTAACAAGTCATCAGTTAATCTTGCATTCTTATCATACGTTTTAACTTCAACAATACCATGCGTACTATATATTTCTGGATTTAAGTACAAATAAACATTAGATAAGGCTAGAGATATAAAAGATACCAATAAAATTAACCATTTATATTGATTTAAAATCGTAAATAAATCACGAGACTCAAACTCATTTATTTTAGAATTATTCATAATAACTAATTCCCCCAACTAGACAAAACTTTAAGAGTAATAAATGGTGACAACATACTACCAATCAATCTAACTATAGGATTAACTTCATCTACTTTTTTATTAAATATTTTCATATCATTAGGTAAAACATAAACGATATCATTCGGTTTAATCATCAGATTTGCTGTTTTTAATGAATTAAAATCAACTAAATTAACTATTTCTGAATTTATTTTATTTTTTCCATTTCTTAAAATCATAATTTTTGTCTTATCAGCACTATCTTTTAAATCACCTGCTTTAGATATAAGTTGAAGAAGTGTAAGCTTTTCATTAACAAGTTCTATCTCTCCAGGAGAATTAACCTCTCCTATGATATAAGCTCTTTTATTTAATATTTCAAAATATATATCAGGTGATTTTAAATATTTTTTAAAAGCATTTTCTATTTTATTTTGAGCTTCAGTTTGAGTTAACCCCTCTACATGAATAGATTTAATAAGAGGTATTTTAATATCTCCATCAGCATTAATCAAAAGCCCCCTATCCGTTGCTCTTCCACTAAGTGTAGTGGAGCTTAGCTCAGGATGCTTATAAACAATAAGAGAAGCTCTATCATGAGAAACAATTTTATATCTAAATTCAATATTGTCAAATTTTGGGGGTTCTAAAAAATTTAAAGTAGATTTTTTAGAACCTTTCTCAACTTTTAAATCTTTTTTAACCACAATTTTTTCTTTTTTGGAGTCACCAACTACAACTTTATTCATACCCTTTGCTTTACTCCAATCATCTGCCTTAGAAAAAAGTACATATTCATCCTTAATAGTACTAAATTTACTACTGCATCCAAACATTAAAAAAATTAAAAAAAAATAAAAAATAACTTTAAACATACATAAACTCTCCAAACTTTTATTAAAATTAAATATTAAATATTTAATTATATTTAATAAACTATAATATCTAATATATTGAAACAATTATATCATTAATGGTGTTAAACATAATTAAATACTTAAAAATATTAAACATATACATAAAAAATAATGATTTTTAATTTAAATAAGTAGTTTATACTTGAAGATAAAACAGATATGAAAAAACAGCTTTATCTATTTACCGATACAGCTGTTTTAAAGAAGATAAAATTAAGAAAAAAAGAGATTTATATTTCTTAAATTTTTTTGCCAAGAGAGTATTAAAGAAAATATCAGACCAAGAGGAAAAGATATAACAAATAGAGTATGAAACTCCGTAAAAATAAAGTATGGCCAACCAAAAGCAATTATAGAGAATGTATCCTCTATCTTTGTTAAATGAAAAAGACCTAAACTGCTAGAAAGTATTGTTAATAGAACAATAGAAATATACAAAGTTAAGAAAAAAGTAACGACAAAATCTCTTAGTTTTTCTATCTTCTCTACTCTTTTTATCTTTTTTAAACTCTGCTTATACAAAATCATCGAATGATTCTCATTCTTTTGACGCTCTTCAATTTTCTTCTGAAGCTCTATTTTTTTTTCTTTAAAAGATATTAATGGATTTACCTCTAACGAAAGTGTTATCATCCCACTATCATCTTTGGACTCCTCTACTCTCCACAGAGGATAGATATCATTTTTACATATAAGAGTATATAGTTTTTGTAAACTCTCATCTTCAATAATATCATCAGTTACAAACTCAAAGTTAGTTTCAGTTAAGAACATTGCAACTTTTTGCTTTATGGGTATATACTCTGTTAACTCTTTTACACTTTTATCATCTGCTCTTGAAAATAGATTTGATTTAATCTTTAAAACTTCTATTTTTAATGGCATTCCATTATTTGCAGATTTTAATAAATTAAATTGAAACCCATCAATATTTTTTTCAATTTTATTTATAAATGCTACCTTAGATTTATTTTGCTTATAACTTATAGATAAACTTGAAGATATTTTATTTTTTTTTGTTTCAGATTTATACCCTTTTCTGTTTAATTTAAACATATCTTGTGCTTTTAATCTTAAGTCTCCCATAATAAACTCCTCTCATATATAGATATAGAGTCAATTATACTATAAATTTATAAAGAGGAAAAGATAAAGAGTAAGTTTTTCTAGTATTCTTTAATATTTATTACTTATTTTAAATAATTTATATTTTAAATAAGTAATAAAACATTTTTTTTGGTAATTAATATTTATTTTTAACTGTTAGTTTTTAAAACACCACAAAAATCTAAATTTGTCTGAATATTCAAAGAGTTGAACTCTCTATGTGCTACTAAAAAGGTAATAATGTCTGCTAAATCTAAAGCCTCTTTATAATTATAAATTTTAAATTTCTCAAAACTTGCTATATTTGGCTCAACAGCTAAAACGTCTATCCCCTCTGTAATTAATCTTTGAGTAATCATAAGAGCTGGTGATTCTCGAAGGTCATCAATATTTGGCTTAAAAGCTAATCCCATACAGGCAACTTTTGCTTTTCTATTATGCTTAAGCTCAAACTCTAAAACCTCATTTTTAATTTTCTCAATAACCCACTCTGTCTTATAGTTATTAACCTCTCTAGCTGTTCGTATCATCTTTGCATCCTCTCCACCTGCATAAACAATAAACCATGGGTCTACAGCAATACAATGTCCACCTACTCCAGCACCTGGTTGCAGTACATTTACTCTAGGATGTCTATTTGTTAATTTTATTAACTCCCAAACATCAATATCAAATTTATCACATAAAATACTAAGTTCATTTGCAAAAGCGATATTGGTATCACGATATGAGTTCTCTGTGAGCTTTGCCATCTCTGCTGTTTTAGCATCAGTTGATAGTACTTCGCCATTAACAAAAGTTTTATAAAACTTAGCTACTATTTTTGTAGCCTCTTTGGTTGTACCACCTACGATACGGTCATTCTCTACAAGTTCACGCATAATCTTTCCAGGTAATACTCTCTCTGGACAATGAGCTATAGATAATTTTGAGGTATCAACCCCCTCTTCTATCAACAACTCCTCTATTTTATCTGTAGTACCTATAGGAGAGGTTGATTCCAATATAATCATATTACCCTCTTTGAGAAGAGGAGCAATTGATTTTGTAGCAGAGATAATATAATCAATATTTGGTATAAATCCATTATGAAAAGGAGTAGGAACGGCTATAATAAAAATATCAGCTTCTACATAATTAGTAGATGCTTTTAATTTTTGAGTCTCAATAACTACCCTTTGTACAAAGATATCCAACTCTGGCTCAACAATATGTATCTTCCCACTATTAATAGTATCAACAGTACTTTGTACTATATCTACACCATGTACATCATAACCTCTATCAGCCAAAAGTGCTGCTGTTGGTAGACCAATATACCCTAAACCAATTACCAATATCTTTTTATCTATCATATTACTTCCATTATAAAATTTACTATTTGTTTAGATGCTTTACCCTCTCCATAAGGATTATGAGCTCTACTCATACTCTCATAAACATCACAATCATCTAAAAGAGTTTGAGCCTCTTTTATAATTACATCTTTGTCAGTTCCTACTAACTTCACTGTACCTGCTTCCACAGCCTCTGGTCTCTCTGTTGTATCCCTAAGAACCAAAACAGGCTTCCCTAAACTAGGAGCTTCTTCTTGTATACCTCCACTATCGGAGATAATAAAATATGATTTACTCATAAGATATATAAACTCTTCATACCTTAATGCATCTATCAAATAGATATTATTTGTATCAAAAAGAATCTCTTTTACTGGTTTTTGAACATTTGGATTTAAATGCACGGGATAGACAATATCAATATCTCTATTATTTAAAGCGATAGTTTTTAAAGCTTCACAGATATTAATAAACTTTTGACCAAAATTTTCTCTTCTATGTCCTGTTACTAAAATTATCTTTCTACTATCATCTATCTTATATTGCCTACTAAGAGTCGAAACGATACTACTTTTTAATAATTTGTCTTTCTCTATTTTATCAACAACAAAAAATAGAGCATCTATCACCGTATTTCCTGTAACTATCACTTTTTCTATATTTTTATTCTCATTAAGTAAATTATCTTGACTATCTTTAGTTGGTGCAAAATGGTACTCACTCAATACACTTGTAATCTGTCTATTTGCCTCTTCTGGCCAAGGATTATAAAGGTTATTTGTCCTAAGACCTGCCTCTATATGTCCTAATCTTATTTTTTGATAAAAAGTAGCGAGTGCTGTAGCAGAAGTAGTCGTAGTATCTCCATGAACAAGTACAATATCTGGCTGAAAGTCATCCAGTACATTTTTCATTCCCAAAAGTACATTTGCTGTAATATCATACAAATCTTGCCCTGATTTCATAAGATTTAAATCGTAATCAGGCTTAATCTCAAAAACTTCAAGAACTTGGTCAAGCAATTCTCTATGCTGTGCCGTAACACAAACTTTTAGAGATATAGAGGTCTCTTTTTCAAACTCCTTAACAAGTGAGGCCATCTTGATAGCCTCTGGTCTCGTTCCAAATACAAGTAAAACTTTTTTCATTTACTCCCCTTTGTTAGCTAAAATAATTATTGATTTTGAGGAGTATACAGTAAAAATATTAAATTACAAATTAAATACAATAATATTTAACAATTATAAACATCTGCTTATTTATCTTTTTATATAAAGCATATAACAGCTAAAATACCAAAAATTTTCTAAAAAGGACAATCCATGTCAATCAACCTTAACTCCCCACTAGATATGCACCTACATCTAAGAGATGAAGAGATGCTACAGACCGTTGCACCTCTAAGTTCTGCT
>Ga0256827_10000526_pt1 | contig 23687 bp, 14 predicted proteins | sample CV84metaG_FD_185977 | JGI IMG/M metagenome (GOLD analysis project Ga0256827, IMG submission 185977) | Hydrothermal vent microbial communities from East Pacific Rise, Pacific Ocean - CV84 | ecosystem: Environmental > Aquatic > Marine > Hydrothermal vents | place: Pacific Ocean: East Pacific Rise...
TGTCCACCATAAGCACCTCCATCATAAATTTTCAACGTTCCTTGATAAAAATTTATGTTTGTGGAATAAAAATAGCCCCCGAAAGGTGTTATTTCTATTTGCGAAAACATTTTACTTGAAGAAACAAGCAATACAAATAGTACAATAAATTTCAAAAAAATATTTTTCATTTTATTATGTTTAATTTTTACAAATATAACATAAAAGATTAAATATTTTTTATCTTTGATGCCGTAATTTAATTGGAAGAAAAATGAAATTTGGAGTATTAATATTTCCGGGATCTAATTGTGACCACGACATGGTTTACACTTTAAAAAACATACTAAATCAAGAAGTTGTTGAGCTTTGGCATAAAGATAGCGATTTGCAAAACGTAGATGCTATTGCAATACCCGGAGGTTTTTCTTTTGGCGACTATTTACGCTCGGGAGCCATTGCTCGTTATTCACCAATTATGGAATCTGTTATTGAGTTTGCTAACAACGGAGGATTTGTTTTTGGTATTTGCAATGGTTTTCAAATTTTATGCGAAACTGGTTTATTACCAGGAGCTTTATTGCATAACGATAATCAAAAGTTTATTTGCAAAAATATTTATTTAAAAGCTGATAACAATACAAATAGCTTCACAAAATATATAGATTCTGACAAAGCATTAAAAATACCTATAGCACACGGCGAAGGTAAATATTTTGTTGACAATAAAATTCTGAAGGAATTAAAAGACAATAATCAAATTTTGTTCCGTTATTGCGATGAAAACGGAAATATAAATACCAATGTAAATCCTAATGGCTCTGCTGATAATATTGCAGGAATATGCAATAAAAATAAAAATGTTTACGGCATGATGCCTCACCCTGAAAGAGCTGCTGATATTACTACCGGCAACATAGATGGCCTTCAAATATTGAATTCGATGATTAAATCGATTGAAGAGCGAAATAAGTAGCAATTAAGCTACATAAAAAAGATAGTTTAAAATAATTTTAATGAGATTAAATATTATATTTTTTCTGTTTATTTTATTTATAGTCTTTTTTTCTTGTAACAAGAAAAGCGAAAATAATTCAGACAACTTAATTTTGCAAGATAGCCTTAGACTAGAAAAATTTATAGCTAACTTAGACTCAAATTATTCAAGCAATAATAATAAGTTAATCAATGTATCTGATAGCTTTTTGTCAACGTTTAATGTTAATTTAGCTAAAGCTAATAATAAAATTGCACTATTACATTTCTCAAAATCAAATTACTTTTTAGCTGAATACTATTTTAATAAATCAGCTAATTTATATCTTGAAGACAGCTTAATAATTAAATATTCTGAGCAAATAGCTAATGCGGGTGTTGTTAAAGAATTATCAGGATTGTATACTGATGCTATTCAAAATTATTTGATAGCTCTAAATATATTTGACAGTTTAGGTTTAGAATTAAAACGCTCTAAAATACTCAATAATATTGGAATAGTTTATCAGCAAATAAATGAGAATAACAAAGCCTTAGAATTTTATTACAACTCTTTAAAGATAGCAAAAAAGCTTAATAAAGACGAACTATGTGCCATTAGATACAACAATATTGCTACTATTTACGAAGAAGAAAAAACTAATATTGATTCAGCATTATACTTTTACAAAAAAGCATATAATATTCGGAAAAAAAGTTCTGATAAATCAAAACTGTCTATAATAATAAACAATATGGGCTATGTATATTTACTAAAAAATAATGTAACAAAAGCTGATTCACTATTTAAAGAAGCCTTAAAACTTGCTAAAGAAACTAGCAATAAAGAAAATTTAAGTTTAATATATAGAAACCAATCTCTTTCTTTTATTAAAAAAACAGATTACGTTAATGCAATAAATACAATAAAAAAATCAATCATAATTTCCGAAAATATAAAAAATAAAGAAAACGAACTTAAAGGTTTAGATATTTTAATAAAAACATATGAATCTACAAAAAAATTTGAAGATGCAAATATTACATTAAAAAAATATTATAAAATCCAAAATGAATTAAAAGGAATTGAACAAACAAAAAATATTAATGCATTAAATATTAAATTTAAAGTTAAAGAGAAAGAGCAAGAAATACTTATTCTTAAAATTAAGAATAATGCAAAATCAAAAGAAGTTTGGTTTCTTCTTCTTTTAATATTTACATTAATTGTCATTATTTCATCGTTGTACTATGTCTATAACTTATATAAAAAAAATAGCAAACTTGAACTATTACAAATGCGAAGAGATATTTCTGATTATATAAGTCAAATTGAAGAAATTAAAGAACAGGTTAATAAAAATACAGAAGAAAAAGAAGATAGCGTATTAAAAAAAATAAAACAATTTGGTTTAACAAAAACAGAAGAAAAAGTATTATTACTAATTACAAAAGGTTACAAAAATGCTGAAATCGCAAACGAACTATTCATTTCAATAAATACAGTTAAAACACATACTCAAAGTATTTTTGTTAAACTAAATGTTAGAAATAGAGTTGAAGCAGCTAGAAAAGCACACTAAATACAGCATTCTTTAATAATACTTTTTCTTTAAATATACTAAAAGCCGGTAAATTCGACATAAAATTTAGTTCGCACTCCACATATAATTCAATTCATTAATTTATTTTACTATGCATAATTTAGTTTTAAATATTCCTTTTATTAATAATTAATTTATGTATATCAATTAATTAAAATTGTAATAATTGTAAAATAAGAATGAGTTTTATTCACTATATTTTTGAATAAGAATATATATTATATATTTTCGTAAGTTGTAAAATATAACACCATTTATAATATAATATGGAAAACAAGGAAATTAAAGTAGAGCAAACCGAGAATAAAAAGTCGGAAAATGTAGAAATTCAGGAATCTAATACAAAAGAGGTTGTTGAACAGACAAATACTGTTGATGCAGAAGCTGAAAGTGAAATAGAAATTAAGGAAACTAAAGTTGATGAGGTATTAGAACAATCAAAAAAAGAAAAAGAAGATGAAATAATATCTGAGAAAAAGGATAACAAACCTGAAATTGAAGAAATAAATTGGATAGAATTAACAAAAGATAAAATAGTTGAAAAAGTTAAAGACTTAGTAAACAATTATCCGGTAATGAAAATAAAGTCGTTTATTGATACTGCCAAAATCGAGTTTTATAAAAAACATAACGAAGAAATTAACAAATTGAAAACTTCGTTTATCGAATCTGGTGAAAATGAAGAAGATTTCATTCCAATGCCCGATAAAATTGAAGAAGAATTTAAACAATACATATCAATATACAAAGGTAAGAAACAAGAATTTGTAATTGCATTAGAAAAACAAAAGCAAGAAAATATTGTTTTAAAAGAAGAAATTATTCAAAAAATTAAAGATTTGGTTAATAGCACTGAAACAATGAATACTTCTTTTATTGAATTTAAAACATTACAAGAAATGTTTAACAACATAGGAGACGTCCCATTTAAAGAATCAAAAAATATTTGGAATAGTTATCATTCTGCCGTTGAATTGTTTTATGATTATGTTAAGATTAACAGAGAGTTACGCGATTTAGATTTAAAAAAGAATTTAAAAGCAAAACTTGAGTTAATTGAAAAAACAAAAGAACTAATAAAATCAGAAAATATATTAGATGCTCATAAAAGTTTACAAATATTACACGACAAATGGAGTGAAATAGGACCCGTTCCTCGCGAACAACGCGAAGAACTTTGGAAAGAATTTAGTGATAACAGTAGAATATTAAACAAAAAACATCAAGACTATTTTGAGGCCTTAAAAGCAGAAAAAATAGAAAACCTTAAACTTAAAGAAACATTATGTGAAAAGGTTGAGGAAATAAGCGAAATTGTTTACGATAAACTTACCGAATGGAACAAAAAAACCGAAGAAATTACCAAAATTCAGCAAGAATGGAAAGAAATTGGGTTTACTCCCAAAAATACAAACAATAAAATATATAAACGATTTAGAGATGCTTGTAATGTGTTTTTTGATAACAGGAAAGAGTTTTTTGGTTCAATAAAAAATGAACAACAAACAAATTTACAAAGAAAATACGAACTTTGCGAAAAAGCAGAAGCTCTTCAGAATAGTGAAGACTGGAAAAACACAACAGAAAAGTTGATACAACTACAAAAACAATGGAAAAAAATAGGTCCTGTACCACGTAAAAAATCAGATTTTGTATGGAATCGTTTTAGAAGTGCTTGCGATATATTTTTTAATAATAAAGATAAAGCATTTGCTGGGCAAAAAGAGCAAGAACTTGAAAACCTTAAATTAAAAGAAGAACTTTTAGTTCAAATTGAAAAATTTGAACATTTAGATAATATTGACGAAACATTAGCAAAACTTAAAGAGTTTCAAAATAAATGGTCTGAAATAGGCTTTGTTCCTATAAAAAGTAAAAATGATATTCAAAATAAATTTAGAAGTTTTGTTAATAAGCATTTCGATAACTTAAAAGTAGATGTTAAAAAACGTGATGAATTACGTTTTACATCTAAACTTGAAGACTTACTAGAATCTAACAACCCCAAAGAAAAGTTTTCTTTTGAAAAAGATAAAATTTTAAAGAAAATTGCACAACTACAAAACGATGCTGTATTACTTGAAAATAATATGGGCTTTTTTAGTAATTCGAAAGGTGCAGAAGCACTTTTGGGAAATGTAAAAAAGCAAATTGAAGATTTAAATAACAGTATAACATTGCAAAAATCTAAATTAAAATTGATTAACCAGTTTATGAATAAAATTAGTAAATAGCCCTAATGAAAAAGATATTAATTGCACTACTATCAGTATTTTATATTTATAGTTATGGACAAACAGGAGGAATAAAAGGTTTTGTTTATGAAAAAGCAACAGGTGAATCTGTAATGTTTGGAAATGTATCGTTAAAAGGTGCAAAATATGGTGCATCAACCGATATAAATGGTTTTTTTCAAATTAGTAATGTAAAACCTGGAAATTATACTATTGAGTTTTCTTACGTAGGATATAAAAAAATAGAGCAAAAAGTTACAGTAAAAGCAAATAGTTTTACAAGTGTTAAATTATTTGCCGAAACAGAAGCTGAAATACTTGAAAGTGTAGTTGTATCGGCAGAGAAACAAGCACAAAAAACACAAATAAAAACATCGGTTGTAAATATTTCGCCACAACAAATGAAAAAATTACCAAGTATTGGTGGAGAACCCGATTTTGCACAATATCTTCAAGTATTACCCGGAGTTGTTTCTTCAGGCGACCAAGGTGGGCAACTATATATTCGTGGAGGTTCACCAATACAAAATAAAGTTTTAATGGACGGAATGACAATATATCAACCATTTCACTCAATTGGATTTTTCTCGGTTTTCGATGCTGATTTAATTAGAAATGCAGATGTTTATACTGGTGGTTTTAATGCCCAATACGGAGGTAGAATTTCCTCAATTATGGATATTTCTATGCGCGATGGTAATAAGAAGAAGTTTAGTGGGAAAGCTTCATTATCAACCTTTGGTGGTAAGCTAATGGTTGAAGGCCCTTTTAAAAAGCAGACAATGGAATCTAACGGAAGTTCTTCATATATTATCTCAGCAAAAACTTCATATTTAAGCCAATCATCGAAATTATTTTACAATTATGTTAACGATGGCGAAGGTTTGCCTTTTGATTATACCGATTTATACGGAAAAGTATCATTTACATCAAAGAGTGGTAGTAAAATGAGTTTTTTCGGTTTTGATTATACAGACCATGTTAAATATCAATCTATATCAGATTTAAATTGGCAAAATTATGGTTTTGGAACAAGTATGTCGTTAGTTCCTACAAATTCAAAAGCAATAATAAAAGTTAATATGTCTTATTCCGATTTTAAAATAGCATTAACAGGAGTTGATAATTTGCCTCGTGAAAGTGGAGCAAATGGTTTTAATTTCGGACTAGGTTTTGTATATTATCTAGGAAAAAACCAACTCGATTATGGCGTTGATTTTGAAGGCGGTAAAACATATATTAATTTTTACAATTCTGTTGGAATGAATATTTTTTCGGATGATAATATAACTAACCTATCAGCTTTTGTGAAAATGAAATTTACTTTTGGTAAATTATTATTAGAGCCGGGTATTAGACTTGTCGATTATGTATCAGTTAGCGAAATTTCGCCTGAACCACGTTTAGGAGCAAAATATAATTTAACAGATTTTTTACGATTTAAATTGGCGGCAGGTTTATACTCTCAAAATTTAATTGCCATTAATTCTGATAGAGATGTTGTAAATCTATTTTCAGGATTTGTATCAACACCTCAATCTGTTCCCGCAACATATAGAGGTCACGATGTTAATAGTAAATTACAAAAATCACAACATCTAATTTTTGGTGCTGAAGTAGATTTAATGAAACATTTATCGTTTAATGTAGAAGGGTATTATAAACATAATAGTCAACTTATCAATATAAATAAGAATAAAATTTATGATGACAATTCAAATAGTGCTCAACGTGCCGATTACTATAAAAAAGATTTTATTATAGAAACAGGTAATGCTTATGGTGTAGATTTTTTATTAAAATATGATTATAAACGATTGTATTTATGGGCAGTTTATTCATTAGGTTATGTTACTAGAACTGATGAATATATAGAGTATGTACCATATTATGATAGAAGACACAATATTAACTTTTTAACAACTTACGTATTAGGTGAAAATTTAGATTGGGAAATTTCTGTACGTTGGAATTTTGGTTCTGGTTTTGCGTTTACACAAACTCAGGGTTATTACGAGCAAGTTCCTATTTCTGATGGTATTGGTACTGATTACACTTCTTCAAATGGTAGTATTGGTGTTATTTATAGCGATTTAAATGGTGGCAGGTTACCTTATTACCATAGGTTAGATGCATCTGTGAAAAAGAAGTTTGAATTTAAAAATCAATCAAAATTAGAGGCAACATTTAGTATTACTAATGTTTATAATCGTGAAAACATATTTTATTTTGATAGAATAGAATATAATAGAGTTGATCAATTACCAATTATGCCTAGCTTGGGTATTAGCTATAAGTGGTAATATTTACTGCGTTTATATGACCGTTGTATGGGATAAAAAACGAAAAAACACAATATGAATAATAAAATTACAATTCTACTTTTTTTAATAATTACATCATTGAATTTAGTAGCACAAAAAAAATCTGAATATTTAAAAGAAAATAGTTATGATTTGAATGATGATAATTTTAGATTTCCTGAAACTGATTTCAATATTATAGGTTTTGGTGCATTACACGGAAGTTCTAAAACTTATGACGTGGAATTAAAACTCATTGGAACATTAAAAAAACAAAACCTACTTGATTACTATATCATTGAAGCAAATTATAGCCAAGCTTTTTACTTTCAAAAATATTTAATTTCCGGAGATGAAAAGTTACTGAAAGATTTGACACTTTCATTTCAAAGCATTATTGTGCAAGAAGGCACAATTGATACTTATAAACATTGGAAAGATTTACGTGAATTAAATAAAAAATATCCGAATAATCCAATAAAAGTAATTGGATTTGACGTTATCAATGAATATAAATATCCAATCAAACATTTACTTTATTTATCCAAAAATGATAAAAATTGGGAAAAGAGAACTGTTCTAAAAGAATTAATAGAAAAAGACGAAATTGATTTTTCTATATGGAACAAAGAAGTAAACGATATTATGAAAACTTTTGTTCAGGACTATGAAAAAAATAAAGAAGAATACAAAAAAAACATAACAGATTTAGACATCTTCGATTTTATTATTAATAATATCAAAAATAATTTCAATGAAAATCGAGAAAGGGAAAAAATCATTTTTGACAATTATTTAAAGCTTTACAAAAAATTAGGATTGAAAGAAAAAAAGCAATTTGCTAAATATGGATACTTTCATATTCAAAAAAATAGAGAAGCAAATTACCCGTCATTTTTTACTCGCCTGATTGAAAATAAAATATATGATAGAGATAAAGTAATAACCATAATGGGATATTTAACAAAAAGTAAAGTTTTGTGGGATAAAATTTATGATGAAGAAGGGAATTATAAATCTTATACAACTGAGAAAGGATTTGGAATATCAGATTATTGGAAAGAGCATTTTAAGGGTATAAAATATCTGAAAAAGAATAAAATATCTGATATGATACTTTTTAAACTAAATGAAAAAAATACGCCTTATAAAAGTGGAACTGATTTAGTAGAGCTTAAAATATTTTTGAAAAAATCTAATGGAAGAAACTTAAAAGGAAAAAATACATTACAATTTATAGATTACGCAGTATTAATTAGTAATTCAAAAGAACAAATTCCGATTGAAGAAATGAAAAAATAATGCAATATAACATAGTAACCTGATTTCGATTAATATTTTGCTCACATATTCAGATAATTTGCTCATATACGAGTCAATTTTACGAATGACTATCTGCCTGTCGGCAGGTAAGGTTGGGATAATCAGATAAAATTTGAAGAAGAATATGAGTTATTCAATTAGTAATCAAAATTGCCATAAATTCAGTTCTTTTTTTATAGTTGTTTGATTATCTATCGGCATAATAGTATATTTATCTATCGGTAATTTTGAAATTAAATTGGTGTAATTTTGCTGCCTTTGTGTAGTTGGGATAGGTAAGTGGGTAAAAATTGGCTACGAGCCATATACGAAATAAATGGTTGTAGCTAAATAATATCTGCATGATTAAAATAATCATAAATTATCTCATTATTTAATATCTCACATTTATAAATCTAATTAGTATTATAACTTCTTTTAAGAAGCTTTTTAATTGCGTTCATATATTTTGTTTTTAGTTCATCAAAAGAATTGAATTCTTCGCGGTAAAAGAAACCTACTCCTTGTGTATATAGTGAGTTTTTGTAAGCAATATTATCGTTAACCTGGTTAAAACCTTTTAAACGCAAACTTCCACTTTTATTTACCATAACTTCAATATTGAAATTACCAGCTATATTATTTGTTGATGAATTTTTTGTTTGGTATTCGCCAAAGCCAACATTCCCATTTAGAAGAACTCTATCGTTGAGTATTTGAGTTGAAAGAGCAACTTCAACCTCGTCGCTCGAAATTTCATCACCTGGACGGTAGTTTACACCAATATCGAAATCATCGCTAATTTTAGAAAGCCAATTACTTAGCTGGTTAGAAAGTAGTTCGCCTGATGTTTTACCAATAGCATTTCCGCTAGTTTCTTGATATTCTGCTCCGACAAGGAGTTCTTGATTTGTGTAAAAATTATTTGTTACAAGTAAAAATAATATCTGGCGATTTAGTTCATCACCATCTAAACTGCTAATAATGTTAGTTAATCTATCAGATGCCTTTGGTATATTTAATCCAAAATTAATATCCGGACTTAAAAGTTTATTACTTAAATTTAATTCACATTCAATAGGAATTCTTGGTTTGTCATCAGGGTTGAATGTTAAATTATATGGTGATGCTTTTAATTTATATATAGCTTCTAGATTTGTTGTTGCTTCGTATATGTTTCCTGTCCATTTAATATATCCACCGGGTTGAATAATGAATTTTTTGTTAAGTATATTCTGTAGTGTAAATAAATATGTTCCTTGACTAATAAAGTATTCTCCATTAATTGTAAAACGGTCATCTTTATTTACTTTCATATCAATTTTACCATTTCCTTTAACTTTAATTATATCACCAACTTTTTCATCAAAAATAATTTGTAATTCAGCATCAGAGGTAAATTCTAAATCGAAGAACATATTTATACCTGAAAGATTTATTTTATATTTTTCTTTTTGTTCTTTTGTTTTGTTGGTATTGTTAGAAACAAAAGTTACAAAATTATTATCACTAATTTCTTCAGGGTTGGAAAGTGGAATAAAAATTTTAGTATTTTTATTCGTTTTAGCCGAAACGTAAAAATCTAATAAATCAACGTTACCTGTAATTCTAACTAGTCCGGTTAAGTGACTTTTTCCATAGAATAAATTGTTTTGTTTTTTTGTTGTGTTTAAGGCTAAGTAGTTGTTTACATTTAAATTTAAATTAAATTTAAAATTTTTAAAGTAATTGTGAGTTATGTAGCCATTAACATAACCTTTGTGTGCTTCTTCATCGTAAACTGTAAAATTATTAAAATATATTTTGTTAGTTTTTACATAAATTGTGTCAGAAAAACTGTATTTTGTATTTAAGTAATTTACTTTTAATGATGTCTTTCTTGGCAGTATGTAGCCATTAAGTTTAGGTTTCTTTAAGGTTCCTTTAATGTTTATATTACTATATAAAAGTCCGTGCATTTCTGAGGTGTATTCTTTTGTAAAAGGTTCAATAATTTTAGTAAGTAGTTTATTTGTTTTTAGTTTAAAGTTTAAATTGTTATTGCTTAGCTCGTAGTTTCCTTTAAGTTTTATTGAGTTAAAACCATTATAATTTGAGAATGCATTTATATATATATTGTCGGTTTTACTTGAGTATTTACTTGTAACATACATATTTCCCATTTTATTATTATTAAATAAAAGGCTGTCAATATTAAAATTAGAATTGAAAATAGTCTTATTGTATAGGTCGTTAATGGTTATGTCGCCGTAAATATTACCTTTAAGATTTATATTTTTTTCACTAATAAATGAATTTAAAAAACTGAGTTTAAAATCATTTATAATTATGCTTAATGAGTCGTTGGGATTTTTACTAATTTGACCATCTGCATATATGTATTGTTGTTTTTTGTTTATTATCATTTTATTTATACTTATACTACTAGAATCAATAATACCACTAAAATCGTTAATTAACCAAGCCGAATCGTTAACAATAACAAGCGAAGGAACGAAACTATATTTTGTAATGGTTTTATTATTAACTCTTTTAAAATCGATTTGAGTGAAAATATCGCCAGTATTTTGCTTTTTTGTTTTGTTATCCCATTTTAAGTTTACATCAGAAGAGTTGTTGTTAGATGTAATTTCTAAGTTAGTATTTTTAAAATTAATTTCGTTTAAAATATTAATGCTGTCAGATTTTATGTATATAAGTAAGCTATCGTTTTTTGTATAGATATAGCTGTTTAGTTTATTTACTTTAGAGTTGCCTAATTTAATGAAACCAATATTTGTAAGTATTTTTAAGTTGCTTTTATCGGCATTTAATACACCTTTAATTGTTGAGCCGTAACTAATTTCAGAGCTATCTAAAAAAAAGCTCATAATATTTTTTGTGTTTTTAAATTTAAAGTTAAATTTAATATTATTGTTGAAATTATTTTCTTTACCATTGTACTGAGCAAGGGCAGGAAGGTAATTAGATGTAATATTTTGTAAAGAATTATATAATTCAATAAGTCGGTATTTTCCTTCAATATTAGCATCTAAGAAATCAGAAGAAAGGTTAGCTTTCATTATTTCATTATTTTTTCTTGATGCAAAACGAAAATCGTTAATATGAATATTTTTATTACTTGTATTAAAGTCTATATCGAAAATGTTGATGCTTCCAGTAATTTTATCAATGTCTAAACCTGTATATTGCGAGACCATTTTAAATGAAAGCTTTGCGAGAGAATCGTTGTTGTAAATATGTAACTTATAAATGTTTGATTTTTTAACATCAGCTGTAAAGTCCATTTTTGGTTCTTTGTTATTAAAATCAAAAGTTCCAATAAAATCCATAACTAAATTTGAATCGTTTACTTGAAATAATCCATCAAACATTTTATTTTTTATATCACCATCTATTGATATGTTTTTATAGTTATATTTTTTTACAGCTAATTGTTTAATATTGCCGTTAACAGTTGCAATAACAGAATCTTTTGTAATGTATCCGTTAATTTTTGTGTTTAAATCCATTTTGCCTATTTGTGAATTGGCATCTAATATTTTACCAATATTTAGGTCGTTTGTTGAAATTGTTCCGTTAAGTTTTGTTTTGTTCGAGTTTTCTTGTTTTTTTAGTGAAATATCGGTTGATATATAACCAGCATCAGTATGTATTTTACCATAAGCAACAAAGTCGTTATATAAACCAGTGAAATTACCTTTATATCTTATTGTACCTAAGTTGTTAACTTGTTTAGGCAGACTTACATATAAGTTGTTTTTTAATGGTGCTATTTGTATTTTTTCGATATCTTTTTTATTTGTTATTAACGAGTCTATTTTTACATACATAAACGTTTCTTGGTAATCGGGTAACCCGTTTACGCTAAAACTTGTTTTAACTTCAGACTTATCACCAAATTTTATATCAAAGTTTTTTCCTTTGAAATTATCCACAGTTCCTTTGTAATAACCTGAAAAATCGGCAGTTAATTTAAAATATTGTAGGGCAGGTGCAAAGTATGAAATGTCTATAAAGTTTACATGAGCAGAGTTAACTTTTGCTTCCATTTTTACTTTGTGATTGTAATCTAAAAATGCGGGAAACTCATTGTATTTCATCGAGTAATATTCAATATCGGCAGAAGTGTTTTGAGTTTTGAAATTTAGATTTCTAACCTTGATTAATTTATTACTAACAAAGCAGTTAGCTGAGAATTTATTTAGTGTAATTCCGCATTTTTCTTTTGCATTTAAACTTGCTATGTTAAATGTTATACTGTCTTTATCGAATAAAATGTTTTTAATTTTTAGATTTGTATTTTTTATATCTAAATCCCAGTAATTCATACCATAGTCTAATTTTTTAGAGTAATATGTTTTGTATACAAATCTAGTATTCTTTATGTCTAAGTTATTTGAATATATTACCCATGGTTTTGTTTCAGTAGTGTCTGTTTTGTTTGAAATGAAAAGATTTATAAAAGGTGTAATATTCATTTCGTTTGAGTCTTTTTTTAGTTGAAAATAAACACTATCTAAGTATAAGGTATTTACATAAATTTTGTTTGTGTTTAAATCAATATTAGTTAAAGTTCCTGAAAGTTGTTTAATATTAAAAAGTGTATCGCCGTGAGAGTCTTGTACATAAACTTTATTTAATATTATTTTATTAAAAAAACCAATATCAACACTCTCAATACTCATTACAATATTGGAGTTTTTGGTTATTTGTTTGGTTATTATTTGTGTAATCCAAGTTTGAAAAGTGGCGGATTTAAAAATTAAGAAAAGAGTTATTAATAACAATCCTAAAATTGAGATAAATGAATATAAAAATATTTTAGCTCTTTTTTTAAATTTCAACTTTGTAAATATTATTCAGTTTCTAAACTACGACAAATAACTTCTAGTTGATTTATTAGATTACGTTTGCTTTTGTTTGGGAAATAAACGAAGCCTTCAACAGTAATTATTCTATTATTTTTTTTATCGAGTTTTGTTAAACTAATAAATGGACCTCCCATAAAATCGTTTTCAACTTTCCAAAGTCCTTTTATTTCAGCAGTATAATCTTTTTTGTTCATATACTCATTAAAAATTATTGGAGCCATGGTTTCTGTTGTCATATAACTTCCATCGGTTGGTCCAGGAACATATTTTTTTAGAAATTCATTACGTTTCGCGATTAAGTATTTCTTTGTAAAAGTATTTGTGTCAACATAATTGTAGTAGTATATAAAAATTCCTTGAGTGTATTTTGGCGTTTCGTGTGCTATCCACATAAAATCGCTAGAGTCTACATCTAAAGAATATCCTTTTGGAATTGTTATTGTTATATTATGTTCTTTTTTTATTCTGTCACAAAGCTTTTTATCTTTAAATTTAACGTAATGATTTGTCATTCGTTTAATTTCGGCTTTTTTATAAAATTTGAAAAGTTTTTCTTTATTTGCGTTAAAAATTTTTGAGAATTCATTGAAATTTTTTGCTTTAATTATTGTATAATATTGAGGAAAAGCCCATACGTTTTTTTCAAACGAAATACCTGTTTTATCATAATTTCCAATTTCAATATTTAAAATATTTCTATGATGTCTAAAAATGCTAGTAAAAGCATTGTGTGGAATATGAGTTATTGAAAACTCGGGTTCTGGCTGAGGTAAATAATCTATTTCGCTGTTAAAAACGGATTTTACTAATTTCCCGGGAATATCATTCCAATTATTTTTTTCAATAACAACAGTTAGTTCGTAGGCTTTACCTTTAACATTTGGAAGTGCTTTTTTATTATCTTCGTTGCACGAAAATATAACTAATGAAAGAATTATTATTATACCTATTTGTTTCATTGTATTTGTTTTATTAGTGAGATGTTAATGTTACTCAAAAATCATTCCCTTTTAAATAAAAAAAGCCGCTATTGCGGCTTCTTTTATTTTGTGTATAGTCGTTTTACTCAACTGTTACTTTATAAGTAGCTGTTTTATCGTTATTACTTATTTTGATAAAATAGAAACCTTTATTGTTATTTCTTAAATCAATTTCTTGATTGAATATAGATACATTATCTAATTTTCTAGTAAGAATAGTTTTTCCTGTAATATCAGAAACTGTAATTGTAACATCGCTATTAGTGTTGAATTCGCCTGCAATGTTAAACATTCCGTTACTAGGGTTAGGGTATATGTTTATACCATTGGTTGTGTTAAGCTCATTAACATTAACTCCGTCTAAAACTTTTACAATAATTGTATCTGAAGCATCGCAACCATTTGTGAAACTACAGTATAACCAATATGTGTGGTTTCCTGGGTTAATACTAGGGTCTTTTGCGTCAACAGTAATAAAAGGTGTAGTTGCTCCTGTATTCCATAGGTAACTGTCGTAACCTAATGAAACACCACCTAAAACAGTAAATCCGTCAGATAATATTGTAACTGTGTCGTTTTCAAAATCAACTACAGGAGAAGGTAATATTGGTACATATATTTGTGCGTAATTACGGCAGTTATTAGTGTCTGTAACTGTTACTGCATACAAATCAGTAGTAAGAACTGTTATGCTACTTGTACTTTTTCCATTATTCCATTCGTAAGAGTTTTGTCCTGCACCTGCATCTAAAACAAGACCTCTACAAGCATCTGTACTGTCAGGTCCTAAATTTATTACATATTCATCAAATACATGTAATGAAGCTGTGTCAGTAGCTGTACATCCGTTAATATTAACAGTTAAATAATAATTTTTTGTTCTACTATCCATTACTGCTTGAATAACATTTTGTGTACCTACAACTGTAGTATCTGTGTTTGTTTTCCATGCGTATGTTGCAGTTGGATATTCTGGTGTTAGTGTGCTAAAAAGAGGGAATTGTTGACCTAAACAAACAGTTGTGTCTGTAGGTGAGAATGTAATTGTAGGCATTACAAATTCTTTTATTACAACGTTTACTGTACTATCGCAATAATTTACAACTGAAGAATCTGTATATGTTGTTTGAAAAGTTGTGTCATTTGAGTACCAAACTCCATTTACTTTAATACTATCACCGCAAATATTATATGTTGTAGTATCAGTTGGTACATAATAACTATGTGTAAATTGATTTTCGTATGCACCCATGTCAACAACTACGTTATATACTCTATCGTTTCCAAAGAAGTCTTTATTTTCTAGAAGTACGCTAGTATCAGTACTTCCGAGGTTGATAACTCCTGAACAAGGTGAAATTTTATACATTTCTGTAAATTCAGGGTCGGTATTAATATTACCTGTTCCTGAAAATCCGTCTTCTACATTAGAATATGTAACTGTAGCATTTGTCCAAATAGGTTGATTTGTATTTCCGTAAACAATACTATTGATAATTGTTGGTGTAGAATTGTCAGTACATACAATACTGTAGTTGTTATCAGAAATTGTGGTGTTTCCCATAAAGAAATTGGCAGTGTCTGCAATAATAGCACTATCGTTGTTTGCTATTATATTATTAAATAGATTAATGTTTGCCTTGTTTAAATAAATTGCATTATTGTTATTCTCAAAATTACAAGAATAAATTTTAACTTTATTATTTGTTGCACTTACAGCTCCTCTGTAATTGAAATTTTCGAGACTATCGATACCGTTTGCGTAGCTAAAATTACAATATTTTAGCAAACTTGAGTCAGCTGAGTTATGAAATAAAATACCGCCCCAATTTAATGAGTCAGCTTTTGTAAATGTAATACGGTTATTAAATAATCCTGCTGCGTTAATATTTCCTTTTACGTAAAAGTATCCGGCTGTAGTGTTTTGCATTTTGTTGTAAGTTGTATCTCCTTTAAAAATAATAACCAAACCGGGAGCAATTGTTAGTGTATTTCCTGTTTCAATAACAATTTCTTGACCAACAAAAATAGTATCTCCGCTTAAAGTTGTGTCGCTTGTAATGTTTACATTAAGAGTGTCAATTGTAGCAAAAGAACTGATATATAAACCAATAGTAATTAATAATAAAGTAATTCTTTTCATCTGTATTTATTTTTTATTTAACCTGCAAAATAAGACTTTTTAATGATAAAGTAAAAATTATTTTTAATGGAGTTTGAAAAGTTTTGTTTATGTGCTTTAATTGTCGTTATTACAATATGTTAAGTATCTCTTTTAAACTTGTTATTTCATATGTTGGTATATTGCTTTTTTCGTTATTTATAAAGTTGCAGTATATAGTGTCTATTTTGAAATTGTTTGCTCCAATAATATCTACATTAAGGTCATCGCCAACCATTATACTTTCTGCTTTTTTAGCATTTAACGAACTTAATGCATATTGAAATATTTTGGGGTTTGGTTTTTGGTAACCAGTATCTTCAGAGCATATAAGTTTTGAAAAGTATTTGTTTAATTGGCAGTTTTTTAATTTACTTGTTTGAACTTCTTTAAAACCATTTGTAAGAATGATTAAATTATATTTGGGGTATAAATAGTCTAGAATTTCGTAAGTGTGTGGAAAAACCTCTTTCTTTTTAGGGCTTTCGTTAATGTAATCGTTACCAATATTTTTAGCTAATTCAATATCGTTTACATTAAATTTATTAAGTGTTAACAAAAATCTATTTGTTCGAAGTTCTAATTTGGTAATTTCTCCTTTTCTATATTTTTCCCACAAATCTTCGTTTATTATTTTGTAAGTTTTAATAAAAGAATTAAAATCAGGGAATATATTGTAAAGTTCTCTGTTTTTATATATTTCCTTAAACGTTAACAATGAATTAGTCTCGAAATCCCATAAGGTTCTATCTAAATCGAAGAAAATAAATTTGTAATTTTTAGACATGTAATTATATAATTACTCCCATTTATCAACCGAACCATTAAGGAACGTTATTGTCTTGTTTTGGTATTTCCAAGTTTCAATTAATCCTTTTGGTGAATTCACGCTCTTTTGTTCCGATGGTTGTCCTATACTTTCAATAACCATTCCGTGACTCATACCTTTCCATATTTCACCATTCATTAGTTTTATGGTTTTGTCTTTACCGTAAATTTTAACTAAGCGTTTGTATTTTGGCGAATTTGTATCAACGGTTCTTATTACGGTATTGCTTTTGCCCGCTTGTTTTTTATTTGAGGTATTAGTTTTATTCATTAAATCTTCAATCTCAGGGCTTGATTTAAGATTTAAATAACTAACCCATCCATCTTTACCATAATATTTAGCTTTTATATATAAATTTTGAACTTCTTTGTATAAATATAAAGTTTCGTTTTCTTTTATAGTTGTAATTATTTGTCCTGATGATGTAGGATTTGCTCTTAAAATAGCACCTCCGCTACTTACTTTTGCACTAATTAACCCGTTACTAGTACTTGATATAATAATTGTACTTGTTCCCGGATTTGAGTTTAAATTATATATTTTATTATCAATTTCTCTTAATTTAGCTTTTAAAATTGAAATCTGATTTTCGATATTTCTTTTTTCTTGTTTTAGTTTTGTTATTTCTTGCCCTGTTTGTGCAAATAAACTAACAAAGCCTATTGAAATAAATATAGTAAGGATTTTCTTCATTTGGTATTTTTTCTACAAATTTAATGAAAAATTTTTTAAAAACATAAGTATTTATTTTGATGTTTTTTTAATATTCTAAATAGCTGTTATAGTGTGGCATAGACTTAGCTGCGATTTGTGAAGTTAAGAAAAGTTATTATGTATGTTAAATAAATTTTTTAGTTAATACACAATATTGTATTTTAGAAGTTTGTTGTAAAATGGGAATTAAAAGAAACATAATAATAATATTGTTGGGCTTACTTGTAATGCCCTCTTATTCGCAATTTTATAATGGGTTACATCACGAATTTGGTAAGAATAGGGTACAATACGAAGATTTTACATGGCAATATTTACGTTTTGATAGTTATGATACTTATTTTTATGAGAATGGAAAAGAATTGGCCATATATACTTCTGAAATTGCAGCAAAAAAAATAAAGTATTTTCAAAACTTTTTTGAATTATCATTACAAAAAAGAATTCAATTTTTGGTTTATAATAATCTTTCAGACTTTAGACAAAGTAATATAGGTTTAGTATCAGGAGTTAATAAATATAATATTGGAGGAACAACAAAAATTTTAAAAAATAAAGTATTTATTTATTTTGATGGAAATAGAAAAAATTTCGAAAAACAAATAACGGCAGCAATAATTGAGATTTTCTTAAATGAAATGATTTATGGAACATCAATTACTGCAAGAATGGCTAGTTCTACACTAATTTCGTTACCAGAATGGTATATAAAAGGGCTTGTATCGTATTTGTCAAATCCGTGGAATGAGAAAATTGATAATATTGTTAAAGATGGTATTCTAACAGGTAAATATGAAAAATTTAATCGTTTAAGTGGTCAAGATGCTATTTATGCAGGGCATTCTATTTGGAACTATATTGTAAATAGGTACGGTAAACATGTTATACCCAATATATTGTATTTAACAAAAACAAGTAAGAATATTGATAGTGGTTTTATGTTTGTATTAGGTACAAACTCAAAATATTTATCGTACGATTGGTTGAATTACTATGAAGATATTTATGCTAAATACGATAAAAATAGAAACTTACCTCCTGAAGATGCAACAATAAAAAAGAAGACTAAAAAATCAAGAGTTTTTCAGCAATTAAAAATAAGTCCGGACAATAATTTATATGCATATACTTCAAACATAGAAGGTCAGTATAGGATTAGAATATACAATAAAACAACAGGTAAAACAAAAAAGATTTTAAAGAAAGAGCATAAATTAGTTCAAATAACTGATTACAGTTATCCCTTGTTAGCATGGCATCCAACAGGGAAGATATTGGCATATTTAATAGAGGCAAAAGGAAGTATATGGCTGTACTTTTATAATCTTGAAGATAAAAAAAGAGAAAGAAGAGAATTGTTTGGATTTGACAAAATAATTGATATGTCGTATTCAAACAATGGTAAAAATATAGTTTTTTCGGCAGTAAAAAAAGGGCAAACCGATTTATATTTGTATAGCATTATAGGAAGAGGAGCAAGACGGTTAACAAATGATGTTGCCGGTGATTTTAATCCTCATTTTACAAAAAATGATAAGGGTATAATGTTTAGTTCAAATAGAAACAGTACTGATTTGAATGCCGGTGATACTATACAAAATAACTTAGATATTTATTTACTTACTTTAGATAAAAATAGAACCAAATCATTGACAAGAATAACAAATACCAATTACGAAAATGAAACTTCTCCTTTTGAAATAAAAAATCATAACTATTTATTTTTAAGCGATGCTAATGGTATAAATAACATGTATATAGCAAAATACGATTCGTCCATTAGCTATATTGATACAACAACACACTATAAACACTTCACAAAAAGTAACGCATTAACTAACTATAAAAGGAGTATTTTATCAATAGACTATAATAGTAAAACCGACTCGAGTGCTAAAATATTATTGAACAATGGCGAATATAATTTGTTTTCTGAACAGGAAAAATTAAAATCATTAAATAAAATTTCAGACGGGTATTTTAAGAAACGAGAAGAAAAGTTAAGATATTATAACGACTCTATTAGTAAGATGAAACAAGCTTTACAAGACTCATTAAAGAGTTTATTGGAAAACGTAGATCGTGAAAATGTACTTGTAAAGTCAGATACAAACTCAATAGATATAAATAATTATAGTTTTGATATTGATGAATTACAAGCTAAAATTAGCAGTAAATCAAAAAATAAAGAAGATACCTTAAGAAATAAAGAAGATAATGAAGTAAGTCGCTTTCAACGGTTTTATTTTACTAACTTCTACATTAACGATATGGTTACTCAAGTAGATTTTAGTTTTATGAACAATTCGTATCAAGCTTTTACCGGAATGGGATATTACTATAATCCGGGATTTAATGTTTATCTAAAATTAGGTGCTTTAGATTTGTTTGAAGATTATAGGATAACAGGAGCATTACGTTTGGCCGGTAATTTTGATAGTAACGAATGGTTGGTGAGTGTAGAAAATTTAAAAAAGAGATTAGATAAACAACTAGTGTTTCATCGTCAGGTGTTTAATAATGTAGATAATAATAATTATTTTCAGAAAACACATACTCATATATTAAAATACATAATGAAATATCCGTTTAGTCAAGTTACAGCAACAAGGCTTACTATTGGCGGACGAACAGATAGAACAGCAATTTTAGCTACTGATTCTCGCTCATTAAATGAGCCAAACATTTATAAAAATTGGATAAATGCAAAACTTGAGTTTATTTTTGATAATTCTAGAGATTTAGGAGTAAATCTTTATTCTGGAAATAAAATGAAAATATTTGGAGAAGCTTACAAACAAATAAATCAAGACAGAACTGATTTATACGTAGTTGGCTTTGATTTTAGGCATTATGAAAAAATTCACCGAAATTTAATTTTTGCCACTCGTTTAGCTGGTAGTAAGTCTTTTGGGCAATCTAAGCTTATATATTATTTAGGTTCGGTTGATAATTGGATGAATTTCTCATCAAGAAATCCCACTTTTAATCAGAGTGTACAAATAGATTATTCACAGAATTGGGCATTTCAGGCAGTAGCAACTAATATGCGTGGATTTAGTCAGAATATTAGAAATGGTAATACATTTATGGTAATGAATAATGAATTGCGTTGGCCTATTTTTCGATATTTAGCAAATCGTCCGATAAATTCTGATATGATAAATAATTTTCAAATAATAGGATTTTTTGATGTTGGAACAGCATGGACAGGAACAACACCTTATTCAGACGAAAATAAATATAATCAGGAAATTAGACCTGAATTACCTCCAGGCTCGTCGCCAGATGCACAACCACAAGGACCTATTGTTTTGGTTGTTGATAAAGATAAAGAGCCAATAGTTTATGGTTATGGCTTTGGTTTAAGAACAAGGCTGTTAGGTTATTTTATTCGTGCAGATTGGGCTTGGGGTATCGAAGATCAAGTAATTCAACCAAGTGTTTTTTACTTGTCATTAAGTTTAGATTTTTAATTATAAAAAAATGATTATAACAAAAGATTATAAAATGGGTGATGCCGTTTTGCACGATCCCAAAATGTTAGTTGTATTAAACCGTTTTGATATTAAACTTGGTTTTGGTGACAAAACAATAGAACAAATATGTAATGAACATAAAATAAATGTTGATTTTTTCATAGAAATATCGAATGCTTTTCACGATTCAACATATTTCACTGAAAATAAATTACAACAATTCTCTTTAGAGTTAATAGTCTCATTTTTATATAATTCTCATAAAAAATATATTAATAAAAAAATTCCTGAAATAGAACAGCTTATTGATAGTTTGATTTATGAAAATAGTAGCGATTTAAAAAATATAAAAGTTTTAAAGAAATTTTTTCTAGGGTATAAAGAAGAGTTAATACACCACGTACGTCACGAAGAAGCATATGTTTATCCATATGTAGTTGAGCTTGAAAAAAGTATTAAAATAAAAACAATTAATAAATCTTTGTTAGAAAGAATGAAAAGTTATTCTGCATCAGACTATAAAGATGGACACGACGATGTTGAGGAGAAACTATTTGATTTAAAGAATATAATTATTAAATATTTACCTCCACCAAAGAATTTTGATGCTTGTAATGTTATATTAAATAAGCTTTTTAGTTTAGAGGAAGATTTAAAAAATCATTCTGAAATTGAAGAACGTGTTTTAATTCCATCAGCAATAAATATGGAAAACGAAATAAAGCAATTAAACAAACTGAATAAAATTAAGATTATTTAATTATGAAGAAAGTTAAAGTCTTAATAATTAGTAATTCTTATATAGTTACTAGTGGATTGCAATCAGTTTTAAACGAAATAACGGAAATAAAGTATTCAAGAATTGAGCTGAATTCAAATAATGCTCTAAAGAATATAAGTAGTTATAATCCGAATATAGTAATTTATAATATTGGTTTGAACAAAATTATTGATGAATTTGTTTTTTCAAATAAAATAATTTCTATTGGTCTAGGTGTCGAAAATACAACAAAAACAAAATATTATATCAATCTTTTAAATGATGATAAACCTGTTATAATAAATCTCGTGAGAACAATAATAACCAATAATTTTAATAAAAAAATTCATGAAAAAGATGATGAGCTTAGTTCACGCGAAATAACAATAGTAAAATTAATAGCACAAGGCTTTACTAATCAGGAAATTGCTGACGAATTGTTTTTAAGCAAGCATACAGTAATTACTCATCGAAAAAATATAACTAATAAACTTAGTATTAAAACTGTTTCGGGTTTAACGGTATATGCAATTTTAAATAATATTATTGATATTAAAGATGTAAAATAACTATGAAAGCAATGTTATTTGCCGCAGGACTCGGCACTAGATTAGGAGAGCTAACTGCCAGTAAACCAAAAGCATTAGTTGAGGTAAACAGTAAACCTCTTTTATATTATGCTATTGAATATTTAAAAAAATATGGTGTAACCGATATAATTATAAATGTTCATCATTATGCTGATTTAATTATCGATTATGTAAAACAAAATAATAGCTTTGGAATAAATATTGAATTTTCGGACGAACGAAATCAGTTACTAGAAACAGGTGGAGGCTTACTAAAAGCAAAGCACTTTTTTTCTGATGTTGATAATTTTGTAGTTTATAACACCGATATATATACAAGTTTAGATTTGTTTGATGCAATAAAAAAACATAAACAAAATAAAGCCTTGGCAACATTAGTGGTTAGAGAAAGAAAAACATCGAGATATTTATTATTTTCCGATGAAAATTTAATGTGCGGTTGGAAAAATATTAATACGGGCGAAGAAATTATTACACGAAATAAATTAGGCTTAAAAAGCTATGCTTTTAGTGGAATTCAAATATTATCTACAGAAATATTCGAACTTTTAAAAGATAAAGAAAATACAAAGTTTTCGATTACAAAAGCATATATTGAGCTATCCAAAACACGCAAAATTTTTGGGTATATCGATAATTCAAAATATTGGATTGATGCAGGTAAACCTGAAACTTTAGATAAGTTGAGTGTTATTTTGAAATAGAAGCCCCCTTCTTATTCTCCCAAGGTGGGAAATCAATTGCGTTCTAAATAATTTCTTATTAAATTAATGTTTGAGTAATTACCAAACGATTGTCTGCTCCTCTTTAGTGAAGAGGGGGGGATTGCTCTACGTATTGTTTAGGGTCTGCTGAGAAATGTATAATGTCTTGTTATAAAATCATTCAAATTAAAATATTCTA
>Ga0256827_10000527_pt1 | contig 23685 bp, 23 predicted proteins | sample CV84metaG_FD_185977 | JGI IMG/M metagenome (GOLD analysis project Ga0256827, IMG submission 185977) | Hydrothermal vent microbial communities from East Pacific Rise, Pacific Ocean - CV84 | ecosystem: Environmental > Aquatic > Marine > Hydrothermal vents | place: Pacific Ocean: East Pacific Rise...
AACCCAATCTATTAGACAACCAGGTTCATCTTTTAAGCCATTTATCTATCAAACAGCGATTGATATGGGGTATAATCCAGCTACACAACTTACAGATTTAGCAAGAACATTTCAATATTATAGCAATGGTAGAGTCAAAATTTGGTCTCCAAAAAACTCTCATGGAGGATTTAAAGGCTTTTTAAAACTTAGAGAAGCACTTGTAATATCAAGTAATTTAGCTACAATAAATTTAGTTCATGATTTAGGAGTAAATACTATTAGAAATAGATTAGCTCTACTTGATGTACCTCATATCCCTCATGATATGTCAATATCTCTTGGAAATTTAGGTCTAAGCCCACTTAAAATGGCTCAAATATACTCTGTATTTGCCAACTATGGACATATGATAGAACCACGATTAGTTAGTAAAATTATCTCAAAAGAGGGAACAGTTATATATGAAACAAAACCCAAAGAGATAGCCAATTTTACTACACCACAACAAGCATATCTAATGACATCTATACTTCAAGATGTAGTCAAAAGAGGAACAGGAAGAAGAGCAAGAGTAGATGGTATAGAGTTGGCAGGAAAAACAGGGACTACAAATAAAAATATAGATGCTTGGTTTTGTGGATACTCTCCTACTATTGAAACTATTGTTTGGTTTGGTAGAGATAATAATAAACCTTTAGGTTTTGGAGGGACAGGAGGTAAAACATCAGCCCCAGCATTTGCCTATTATTATAGAGAACTACTTAAAATTTATCCTAATATTAAAAAGAAATTTGATAAACCAGAGGGGGTATTTGAGGGTATTATTGATGGTAAAAAAGAGTTTTATACAAAAGACTCTCCACTTCCAAATCAAGCACCACCCAAAGAGGAGTTTGATACAGGAGAGGTAGATTATGATGTAGAACCAGATTATGAGGGTAGTGCTTTACACCCAAAAGTAATTAAACATAAATCATCAGTAGCAGATGATAGTGGGACTCTATTTTAGAGTTTCTCTACAAACTTAGTCGCATCATAGGCTTTTAAACCTCGTTTAATAGCTTCTTTTGCCATTAATCCACTATTATTAATAGATATAAGATTTTTATCTATATTATATAGTTTTGTAGTATTTACTCCACAACTTGGAGATTTATCTTTGCCAATAAATAGTTCTATATCTCTATTATTATCAAAAAACTCTTTGGCATAATCTTTGATTGGTTGTGATAAATTAGTGTGATTTTCCGTAGATATTGCTTCAATTTCATTATCTATTAAGACCAAATCCATAGTTTCCCTTGGAGTACCAAAGGCATAATCTTCTGGACAAAATGGAACTATTTCATAATCTTTTATTTTATTTAATAACTCACTATCTAAATTATTATTCCCATTATATTTACAGTTATTACCCAATAGACAAGAAGAAATTGCCACTCTTTTTTTCATATTAATCCTTTATAGCATAAATAAAATTATATATATCAATATCCCACTTATTGAAGTAGCTAAAATTCCTAATGCTACCCTCTTTCCATCTTTTGGGTGATTTTGACTCTTTTTGGCTTTTATAATTGTAGCTACCCAAATATATAGAGTATATGTAGCAATTAGAATATGAGTGATTAGTATAATAAATGCTATATCAGTAGAGAAAGAACTACCTTTTATATACTCTTTAAATCCTCCTCCTAATCGCACACCATATTCAAAATATGTTATTACAGTAGCAGAAAATATTAATATAATTATTTGAGAAATTTGATGAACTCTAAAACTTTTTTTACGAGCAAAATATATTGAAATAGCAATTAAAAATGGAAGTAATGCTACAATTAATGTAGTAAAATCCATAAAAAATGGTGCTCTAGTCCCTAAAAAACCATCTCTAAACATATACTCCATATTTTTATCCTTTTAAAAGCTCTATTTAAGTAAAATAATAGCTAAATTATGTTGAAACAACAAGGAAAACAATGAATAACAATAAAAAAGCATTTTCACTACTAGAACTATTAGTAGTTATTTTAATTTTAGGACTATTAGCAGGAATTGTCGCACCTCAAGTAATTAAAAAAGGGGAAGAGGCAAAAAGAGATTTAGCTTGTGTAGAGATGAAATCTATTGGTAATGCCTTAAAGATGTTTAAGCTTGATAATGGTGGTTATCCTGATACAGAAGAGGGATTAAATGCTCTTATTAAAAATCCAGATAGTGATAAATATCCAAATTATGCTCGTAATCCATATATTGAAAATTTACCCAAAGACTCTTGGGGGACACCTTTTGTATATATTAAAAACGATAGTAAATATGAGTTAATTAGTTTTGCTGGAGATAGAAAAGAGGGTGGAAGTGATGATGATGAGGATATATTTTTAAGTAAGTGTAAAAAATAGATATGAGATTAAAAAAAGGATTTACACTATTAGAACTTATAGTTGTAGTCTTTATAATCTCTCTTATATACTCTTTGGTATTTAGTAATATCTCCAAAAAAGAGAATAAACCAAAAGTTTTAACTCCTCTTAATCTCAAAGATAATGTTTTTAAACTTATTAATGGAGAGGGGGAGTTTTTTTGTGTATCTAAATGTAAAGAGTGTTACTATTCTCAAACTAACTCTACAAATATCCAAAGATTTAAAGGTAAATTAGCATTAGGTGAATTAAAAGTCTATATATTAGATTCTGATAATAATTTTCAAAGAGTAGAATATGGTAGAGTAGATGATAAAAAATTATGTATTAGATATAATATATATTCAAATAGAAGTAGTTCTAAAATAGTAATTAAAAATAGAGATGGAGTATTTTATATACCATCATACTTTGGAGAGTCTAAAAAAGTAAATGATTTAGATGAAGCAAAAGAGATATGGTTAAAATATAGTGATAATATATCTAGTATGGGAGATTTTTATTGAAAAAAGCATTTACAATTATAGAACTTTTGGTATCTGTGGTTTTAATATCAGTTGTAATTTTAGCTATTATTAAAATACAGTCTCAAACAAGAGATATGGCACACTATATCACCAATAGAGCATTATCTCAACTTACAAATACACTATTTTTAGATGATAGTGTAGAGAAGTATCATCGCTCAAACAAAGATGCTTATAGTGTAATTGGGCATATATTTAAAAGTGATAGGTTTAATAGTAGAGAGATTTTAGAGAAGTATGATAGAGATATTTTTATTAGTGATAATCTAAATCTTGAAGATGACCAAGTGATACCATTTAAAGTATATCAAGTTAGATTAAAAGGTGATAGCTCATCAGCTAGTTTTTATAGATTTTCTATTGATAAATAGCAACCATTAAAGATTGCTATTTAATCTCTAAAATATCATTCCCTCAACAGGAGATGAAGCCGTAGCATAAGGTCTTTTGGCAATTCTTCCTGCTTCATAACTCATTCTACCAGCAATTACAGCATGTTTCATAGCCTCTGCCATCATTATAGGATTTTGAGCTTGTGCGATAGCTGTATTTGTAAGCACTCCATCAGCACCAAGTTCCATAGCAATAGAGGCATCACTAGCACAACCAATACCAGCATCTACAATTACAGGTACTTTTACTGCCTCTTTGATAAAATGAACATTAAATCTATTTTGAACTCCTAATCCACTACCAATAGGAGATGCTAAAGGCATAATCGCATCAGCACCAGCATCTTCTAATCTCTTTGCCATAATTGGGTCATCAGATGTATATGCCATAATTGTAAATCCATCTTTTGCTAATACTTCACAAGCTTTAATTGTCTCTATTACATCAGGATATAGAGTCTTAGCAGTATCTCCAATCACTTCAAGTTTAATTAAATCAATTCCAGTAGCCTCTCTTGTAAGTCTAAAGAGTGTAATCGCATCTTCAGCTGTTGTACAACCTGCTGAATTTGGCAAAAACTTTACATTAGTATTCTCAAAATAACTCATTAAATTCTCTTGTGCTGGGTCTGTGATATTTACTCTTCTTACTGCTACGGTAATTAATTCACTCCCACTTGCCAAAGTAGCATCAAGTGTTGTTTGAAAACTATCATACTTCCCACTTCCAACAATTAATCTACTATTTAATTCATATTTACCTATTTTTAAAATATTACTCATTTTATCTCCAATTTTTTTAGATGATTTATATCACAAAATTGCTTAATTTTCTCACTTTTTCTAAATTATAAAAGTCGTAAGGCTATTAAATATCTTTTTTGCTATTATGTCGTACAATAAATATATTTATAAGAATTATACGCTATACTTATAAATAATATATTATTTACTTATATAAAAAGGATTATGACGATGGAAAAAGAGAGTTCTAAAAAATCTTATCTTGCTGATTGGATGCCATATTCAGTCAAAAGATATTGGGCTTATGGTTTAGCTACTATTATGAGTTTGGTAATACCTTGGATTACAATAGGTGGAAATCATCTATTTTTATTAAGTTTTGACCATAAAAAGCTTCATTTAATGGGGATAGCATTTGATATGCAAGAGTTATATTTAATGCCATTTATTTTAATGTTGTTATTTTTGGGAATATTTACTGTAACTGCCGTAGGTGGTAGAGCATGGTGTGGTTGGGCTTGTCCTCAAACTATTTTTAGAGTTATCTATCGTGATTTTATTGAGACAAAACTATTAGGTCTAAGAAAGAGAATTAAAAACAAGCAAAAAGACCCTGATATGAGTATTCCAGCAAATCAAGGTAAGAGAGCAATCGCTATTTTATTATGGTCTATATTAGCACTTATCGCATCTGCTGACTTCTTATGGTTTTTTGTACCACCTACTGAGTTTTTTGAGTATATGAAAGAGCCAATGGAGCATACAATTTTATTTGGTACTTTAATTGGTACTGCTCTATTTATTATAGTTGATGTAGTATTTATCAAAGAGGATTTTTGTGTATATATCTGTCCTTATAGTAGAGTTCAATCAGTTCTTTATGATGATGATACAATTATGGCTATATATGACCCTGTTCGTGGTGGAGAGATATATCAAGGGCATGGTAATGATAGAGAGAAAAAGTTTGATAAGAAAAAAGAGTTATTGGCATTTAACCCTGAAGCTGAATGTACTACTTGTGAAGCTTGTGTTACTATATGTCCTACTCATATTGATATTAGAAAAGGTCTTCAATTAGAGTGTATTAACTGTCTTGAGTGTGTAGATGCTTGTACAAAAGTGATGGGTGCGTTAGAGAAACCATCATTAGTTCAATGGACAAGTGAAAAAGAGATAAGAAGAGAGGGAAAAACAAACTACTTTAGACCCAAAGTTATAGCATATATTACTGTTTTAGCTCTTGTATTAGTAGCATTAGTGATGATGGGAAGTAAAAAAGAGCACATGCTTTTAAATGTGAATAAGAATACAAGATTATATAAAATTATGGATAATGGTGTAGTTCAAAATGATTATCTATTCCTATTTCAAAATACAGATTCAAAACCACATACTTACTATTTTGAAGTATTAAATCCTGATATTAAAATTGTTAAACCAACTGAACCATTTAGATTAGGTGCTGGTAAAAAGAAGAAAAAAGTTGTAATCTTAAGAACAAGTAAAAGACTTGTAGATGATGCTAGAAAAGATACACCTATTCCAGTTAAATTAAAAGCTTTTGCTATTGATGATAAAGAGAAAATTATAATTGATAGAGATACAGTATTTATCTATCCTAGAAGTGATTTATTAACAAAATAAAGATATGGAGTTTAGATATGACAATGAGTACAAATGAGCCAACTTTAGAGAGTATAGAAGATTATAATGGAAATGAGAGTATAGAGAAGAGACGAACAATATGGATAGTAATTATATCTGGTTTATTAATTGGGGCTATCTATACTTATCTACAATTTAATTCTAAAGTAGATGACCAAATATCTAATACTAAAGATATGATAAAAGTTTATAAGTAAGGAGAGTAATAATATGAGTAAAAAAGTATTAGTTTTAGGTGGTGGATTTGCAGGTCTTGAATCTGCTATCTACTTAAGAGAGTATGGTTTTGAGGTAACACTAATTTCAAATAGAGAGTATATATATGTATATCCTACATCTATTTGGATACCTACTGGTGAGGCAACATTTGAAGATACTTGTATTGATTTAAAACAACTTAGTGATATTCATGGTTTTGAATTAATAATTGATGAGGTAACATCAATTAAGAGTAAAGAGAAAAAAGTAGAGACTAAAGAGAGTGTATACAGTTATGAGTATCTAATAGTAGCTATTGGTAGTGCTAAAATGAAACATAAAGGTATTGAAAATACTCTTACAATTTGTGGAGAGCCAAAAGAGTCTTTGGAAATTAAAGCTAAACTTGATGAGCTTATTGCTAAGGGTGGTGGAAAAATTGCTATGGGATTTGGTGGAAATCCAAAAGATGCGAGTAATGTTCGTGGAGGTCCTGCTTTTGAGGTACTGTTTAATGTACATCATAAACTAAAAAAACTTGGTATTAGAGATAAATTTGAATTAACATTTTTTGCCCCAATGGCTGAACCTGGTAAAAGAATGGGAAAAAATGCTCTAAAAATGATGGATATATTTTTTGATAAACTTGATATTAAAAAACAGGTTGGTAAAAAGATTTTAGAGTTTAAAGAAGATAGAATTATATTTGAAGATAATATAGAGATAGAGAGTGATTTAACTATGTTTATCTCTGCTGGAGATGGACATAAAGTGTTCCAAAATTCAGATTTACCTCTAAATGAATCAGGTTTTGTACATATTAATGATTATTGTGAAGTAGTTCATAACTATGATGATTCTCCAGATAAATATAATGTATTTGTAATTGGAGATAGTGCAGCACTTGAAGGACCTGACTGGAGAGCTAAACAGGGACATATCGCAGAAGTAATGGCAAGAAACACAGCATTTAATATTAAAATGATGGAAGAGGGGTCATCAGCATTTAATGGATATAAAGACCATATTAATATATTATGTGTAATGGATAGTGGAGATGGTGCGGCCTTTGTATATAGAAGTGATAAACATGCTATGATGTTACCTATGCCTGTTGTTGGACACTGGATGAAAAAAGGTTGGGGTTGGTATTATAAAAATTCTAAACTCAAAAAGATGTTTAGATTACCTGGAATGTAGGAGTAATTAAGTAAAAAATATATACAATATAAATAAAGGATTATTTAATGCTTAAGTTTATACTGTTTTTTTTGCTACTTATTACTCATTTATCTGCTATATCTATATTTGATACTCCCAAACCACAACTTAAATGGTCTGGAGTTGATGAGTGTCCTATTAAGATATATGAAGCAGACCAAGATAGAGATGGAGTATCAGATAGACTTGATAAGTGTCCAAATACCCCTTGTGATTTAATTGTAAATTATGAGGGGTGTCCTAATGGGGTAGATTCTAATCTTGATATAGATAGAGATGGTGTATTAAACTATTTTGATAAGTGTCCAAATACCATAAGAGGTTTTTTGGTAAATAGTGAGGGGTGTCCTCTATCTATCTCTACATCAATCTTATTTAGAATATTTTCTAATAAAATAAGCAAACACTCAATAGATGATATTATAAATTTCTCAAAATCTCTAAATAGAAACTATACTGCTCAAATTATTATTAAACCAAATAGATATTATAAATATGGTGAAAAATATAATGATACTCTTTTAAATAAGAGAATAGATAGTTTAATATATATTTTTCAAATCTTAGGTATATCTCAAAATAGAATCTATATTGATAATGTATTACCACAAGAATCAAACTCATCAAAAGAGATATTAGAAAAAAATAGAGAGATATATCTATCTATAAACTATATAAATAGTAGTGAAGATGATATAGATAGAGATGGCATTTTAGATAGTTTAGATAACTGTTTAGATACACCTAGAGGTGTAGAGGTAGATGATTTTGGGTGTAGTATAGATATAACAGCAACAATTCATTTTAAATCAAATTCATCAAAACTTGCTAATTACTCCATAAATATATTAAAAAATCTAGCAGATTATATAATTGAAAATAGTATAGATGAATTTTATATTAGAGGATATTGTGATACTCAAGAGAGTAACCCAATAGATTTATCATATCAAAGAGCCAAAGTTGTAAAAGATAAATTAATTGAATTTGGAGTAAAATCATATAATATAACACTACTATATTATGGAAATAAATATCCAATTAAAGAAAATATCACACCAAAAGATAGAGCAATAAATCGTCGTGTAGAGATAAAGAGTAGATATAATAATAGTACAGGTAAATATTGGCAAACTTATTTAAATAGATTTAATAAGTTTATTATAGATAATTCTCAAAAAGATATATAGACGCGAATTTATCGCATCTATTTTAATCTACAATACTAACTTTAGTACCTGTATTTACTTTTGAGAATATAACTTTAGCCACTTTATATGGTAATCTAATACAACCATTTGTACCTGGGTATCTTTTGACATATTTACTCGCATGAAGTCCAATACCAGCACTTGTTAATCTCATCCAATTTTTAAGTGAAGCACCTATATATTTAGCACTCTTTGGACCTCTATATTTTCTTCTATCACCTTTATAAACCATTCTACCATTGATATAGTATTTACCAAATATAGTTGAGCGTTTATCAGCGATTTTTTCTTGAATTTTAAATGTACCTTTTGGTGTTCTTTTATCTCTAATTACTCTTGTATTTGGTTCTAACTTTCTTTTAGCCCCTGTTGTACAAGGAGAAGATAGTGCTACTTTACCATTTACATATAGATTAATTCTTTGTTGAGATATATCTACTTTTAACCTTGTATTACTACCATTTGCTTGACTTAATAGATGTTTATCTTTAAATACCTTATAGCTTTTTCTTAGGTTTGTAGTTCTTTTAAAATCAGCATAACATAGACTATTAGATACTTTTTTAGAAGATGTTTTATAGGCAATTTTAGGAAGTTTTAGATTGCTATATAACATATCTAATTTTCTTTTAGTTTTAGTCCCTACATACCCTTTGATTGGCTTGATATTATATAACTCTTGAAACTTCTCTACGGCACTTTTGGTATTTTTACCCCATTTCCCATCTGTCTTTAATTTTAAGTTAAGATGTTTATCAGAGTTTAGAGCAATTTGAAGATTACGAACCTCATTAGAGTTATTTAAACAGCTATTTTCATTGCTATTTTCACACATATCAGCATAATTTTTAAAAGAGTGGTTTGAATACGAAAGAGTAAAAAGCATAATTGTAGTTGTTAGAATTTTTGATATTTTCATTAAATCTCCTATATTTTAATGTAAATATTGTAGCTTATTAAACTAATATTAAAATAAAAATATGATTTTAATATTAGTTATTATGTTAAAATTAATCTATATAGCCTCTATATCCTCTTCACCAGTTCTAATTCTAACTACTCTCTCCAATGGACTAACAAATATCTTACCATCTCCAATTTTACCTGTTTTAGCACTCTCTACAATTTTATTAACTACATCATCTACCATATCTTCAGCAACTGCCAACTCTATTTTGATTTTTGGGATAAAATCTACTACATATTCAGCACCACGATAAAGTTCTGTATGTCCTTGTTGTCTTCCATAACCTTTGACTTCAGATACAGTCATTCCACTAATCTCTACCTCTTCTAAGGCTTCTCTAACATCTTCTAGTTTAAATGGCTTAATTATAGCCTCTATTTTTTTCATAATCTAACTCCTTTTTATTAAGATTTTACAAATTCTGGATAACTTTCCATACCACATTCAGCTAAATCAAGACCTTGATACTCATCTTCTTCTTCAACTCTTAATGGCAATATCTTATTGATAAGATATAATACAATATAAGATGTAGTAAAAGCAAATATCGCTACTACAATTATTGCTTTAATTTGTCCCATTAGAGATATTGTATCACTACTAGCAAATATACCAACAGCAAGAGTCCCCCATATACCATTTATAAGATGAACAGATAATGCCCCTACTGGGTCATCAAGTTTTAATTTATCAAATAGTGGTACAGCTAGAATTACTAATCCTCCACCAATTCCACCAATTAAAATAGGTAGATATATATTATATAAATCAGGTCCAGCAGTAATTGCCACAAGCCCACCTAAAGCACCATTTAGCATCATTGTAATATCAAATTTACCATATTTAATATACATAACAATAAATGCTACTAAAGCACCTGCTAATCCAGCTGTATTGGTATTCATAATAGTTAATGCCACAGCATCAGCACTCTCTTTTGATGCTATACTTCCTACACTACCACCATTAAATCCAAACCAACCAATCCAAAGTAAAAATCCTCCAAGAGTAACTAGAGGTATATTTGAGGCAGGAATAGGTTGAATTTTACCATTTTTACGGTATCTACCTTTTCTAGCACCCATTATTATAATAGCAGCTAATAGTGCCCAACCACCAGTAGAGTGAATAACAGTAGAACCAGCTAAATCATAAAAATCTAAATCTAAAAATGTACCACTAATCATATCAGCACCCCAAGATACATTCACAATAGTTGGATATATAAGAGATGACATAATTATTGTAAATAGAGCAAGAGGTAAAATTTTCATTCTCTCACTTACACCACCACTCATAATATTAACGATTTTACCAACAAATGCCATTTGAAATAGAAATGCTGCCCATTTGCTCATAGAATTATTTTCCCAACTACCAAAAGCTAAAGAGTAGCCAATAAGTAAAAATGCCAAAGATGCTATGGTAAAAATCATTGTATTAGCAGTAAGCACTGCTGTTACATTTTTACTTCTTACAAGCCCAGCTTCAAGCATAGCAAAACCAGGCACCATAAATATAATCAATACCATAGAAAACAGAGCAAAAAATGTATTTAATACATAAGATACATCAGTTAAATTTTCCAAAATTATAATCCTTTTTTTTAGTTATGAAATTTTAGCATATTAAGTGTTAAAAGTCTGAATTATTATAAGAATGGTAGTAACTTTTCAATACAGAGTCCCATAGCAGTAGATTCATATCCATCTACACTCTCTATATATGGCTTACAAAACCCCTCTACCATTATAGCACCTGCTTTTCCCATACACTCTCCACTATCTATATAATTATCCAAATCATTTCTATTAAACTCTCTAAACTTATAAGTAGTATATGATATATCAAATATATAACTATCAAGTGATTTAAATATCATACAAGTTATAATAGTTGTTTTATTATTGCTTTGAAGTTCTAGCATCTCTCTAGCATCTTGGCTATTTTTAGCTTTTCTTAGAAGTCTATTATCACAAGTTACAACAGTATCTGATACAAGTAGAGGCATATCATCACAACCATATTTATTAAATAATTCATTATACTTACCCTTAGTAGCCTCTATTACAAACTCTTTTGGATTGGTTGTAGTAATTAAATCTTCATTAAAAGTACCACCATTTTGTATAAATTCAATTCCATTATCTTTTAATATTTTTGCTCTTGTAGGAGATTTTGAACCTAATCTTATCATATTTTACCTATCCATATTTTATTATAAGCTCTTTTCTACTAATTGGTTTCTTAATCCCAAATCCTTGCATATAATCTATATTTAATTTTCTAAGTTTCTCTATTTTTTTATCATCATCTACCCATTTTGCTATAGTTATAATATTAAGTTCATTACACATTTTAAGTAATGAGTTAAACATTGCTAGAGTATTAGTATCATCAATATTTTTGGTAAAATCTCTATCAAATTGAACCATATCAAATTTAAAATATTTAATATAATCAAATGATGAGTTTGATGAACCAAAATTATCAATAGATATTCTAATTCCTTTACTTCTGATATTATCTAAAATTTTGAGATAATTTGTCATATTATGATGAGTATTTTTTTCATAAATCTCTATAATCATACGATTTGGTGCTATCTCTTCTCTATGGATAATATCCAAAGCATTTTTTAAAAATCCTTTATCTCTAATAGAAAATGGAGATAGATTAAAGCTTAAAGATATACTATCATCAATTAGTGATGCTGTATGTGCGACCTGTTTTACAACGGCTAAATCATAAATTTGACCTAATCCCAAACGATTAATAATAGGAAGATATACTCGTGGAAGTATCTCTCTTTGGTCTTTTAAAATCATTTTAATAGATGTAGTATAAATATCAATTATATTAGTAGAACTATTTAGAAGTGGTCTAAATGTAAATGATAAAGATTGAGATTTAAGAGCCTCTTTTATAGCCTCTTCAAGTTCTATCTCTTTTTTACTATCTTTTACTATAATTTTCTTTTTTATCCCCTCTGTATCCATTAAGTTAATAATTTTTCTAATACTATCTTTATGATTATTAGCAATTACAGAAAATATATAATCTATCTCTATATTTTTGATAGAGTGATAATTTTGAGTAAATTTATTTAAAATCTCCTCTATATCTTTGGTATCTTTATCAAGTGCTAAAATAAATTTAGAGCGACTATATCTACCTATAATAATATTCTTTACTCCATATTGAGCCAAAAATATATCAAGTGAATCTATAATATGATTAAGAGTAAGATTTAAGTTTTCATATCCATAATTCTCTCCAATAGATTCTAAGTTTTTAATTACTAAAAGTGCTATTGTTTTTGGTTTTTTGTGTTTAACTATATCTATAAAAGCATTTTGATTAAATCCATCAGTCTCTTTATCAAGTAGAGTCCCTTTTGTAGCAAGTTCAATCATAAAATATATAAAATATATTGTAGTAAATACTGTTGCTCCTACGACTAAACTATCTTTAATTGATACAACAATATTAGTATCTTGAAAAAATAAAATATATAAAATTACAAAAATAAATAGTAGAGCAGGAATACCTGCCCTAAGTGCAATTTTAAATCGCCTTTCTCGTTCTAATAGCGTAGATAAAAGCATTAAACATCCAAGTGCTTAACATCTTTGGCATGAGATTCAATATAGTTTCTTCGTGGTTCTACTTCATCTCCCATAAACAGAGAGAATGTATCACTAGCTTCTTGGTCATCATTGATTACAACTTTTAGAAGTACTCTATTTTCTGGTGTCATTGTAGTCTCCCAAAGCTGTTCTGGGTTCATCTCTCCAAGCCCTTTGTATCTTTGGATATAAGCACCTTTTTTGGCTGAATTTTCAACTTTTGCTAATAATTTTAGCATATCTTGATTGATAAACTCTTCTGTCATTGTCTCTTTGATTTTATTATTAATAGAAATAGCCTCTACAAAATGAGGGTCATTAAATAACTCTTTATCAATAACTAACTCCTCTAATCCATCATTAGTTTGAACAAAAAGATGAATTTTTTCATCATTAGTTTCTCTATTTAGAATATTAAATCCAAGAGAGTTAATATACTCTTCTATTTCTGAAGTTTTTGATATAAATGTATCTTCATTAAATGTATTATCATTTTCTATTAAATATTTTAATACTTCAGGCATAGAGTATCTTCTCTCTATCTCATTTAGAGTACTTTTATAATATGATACTAATTTAAATAGATTAATTAAATCATTATCCCCCATTGTTGTACTCTCAATTATAGATATACCATGTTCTATTAAAAACTCATTTAACTCTCTATCATCTTTGAGATATGTCTCATTTTTACCCTTTTTATAACGATATAGAGGTGGTTGAGCAAGATATAGATAACCTTTCTCAATAATAGGTTTAAGAAATCTAAAAAAGAATGTCATAAGAAGTGTCTGAATATGGCTACCATCTACATCAGCATCAGTCATAATAATAACTTTATGGTATCTAAGTTTTTCTTCATTAAACTCATCACCAATACCACAACCAAGTGCTGTAATCATATTTTTAATCTCATCAGATTTTAAAATTTTCTCAAGTCTTGCTTTTTCTACATTTAAAATCTTACCCTTTAGAGGTAGAATAGCTTGGAATACTCTATCTCTTCCTTGTTTTGCTGAGTTATGGACAAATACTCCAGAAGCCAAAGCAAAATTATGTGTATTTGGAACTTCTATATCATATACATCTTCTTTGATAGATAATTTTTTAATAGATACAACTTTATGGTTATATGTATATAAATCACTAGAAATTAAATCTTGATTATTTAAAAAACTATAACCATCTCTACTCTCATTAATTTTAGATAAAAGTGTATCTATTTTAAAAACTTTTCTATTATTTTTTCTATACTCTTCATAATTATCTATACCAACTCTATTTAAAAGCTCTAAACTATTTTTTATTCTAGTTTTTCGCTCTGATTCTAATTTTCTTTTTAGATTATCAGGATTAGACATCTGCTCTTTTGTCTTTTTAGCTCTCCACTCTCTTAACTCTTTGCTACTCCACTGCTCTTTTGCTTTTTGAGATAAAATCTCTTTTGCTTTGGGATTACTTATATAATAATCAGTAGTTTTTTTAGACTGTTTTACTCTATTCTCCTCTTTAGACCAATACTCTTTTTGAGCATTATTTAATCTATTTAAAGTCTTTTCTCTATACTCTATATTAGAGTTATAAAAATCTAAATATCTATTTTTCATATACTCTTTATAATTCTTATCTTCCCACTGCTTTTTAGCTTTTTGAGATAACATTTTTGAGTATTTTTTTGAAATTTTACTTGCTTTTAATCTATACTCCTCCTTTTGATGAGCCTCTTTTGCTTTCTCTTTTGCCTCTTTTGTATGTAGAGTTTTAGAGATATGTTTTTGATGTAACTTTAGATGTTCATTAGGAGATAATAGAGTTAAATTGGTTGGATTATTATTTAATTTATTAAAATCTATATGGTGCTTATGTACTTTTTCTTGATTTTTATAAACACCTTTTTCTAAATTCCAATTATTAGATAAAATATGAGTAAATATCCATTTAGAGTTTTTAGGATTTAAAACCATCTCATAACCATCAATAGTAATTCTACTCTCTATTTTAGATAATTTTTTATAAAGAGGCATTAGACTCTGTCCATTTTTTAAATTTTGAGCCTCAATATACTCTCCATCTCTTATCATAAATTTATGTTCAGGAGTACATCTAATCTTTTTACCATTATCTAATGTTACTTCAATAAGAGCAGTATTTGATTTTGTTTTTCTAGGGTATAGTATTTTCTCTACTCCAATAGAACCATCATCTTTGATTGTATAACAAAAATTCTCTTTGCCATCTTGATACTCTTTGATTAACTCTAAAAATGATAAATCTCTACCATCTACCAATGATATTTTAGTATCACCAGTAAAACAACCACCTGCTGAATCTCCTTCCACAAGGTAAATCTCAGATAAAGCAGGGTCTTTACTTTGACAATCTGCCAATTTACCAGGTAGTGTGCCTATACTCATAGAGTCTTTTCTTTTTACCAAATCTTTGGCTCTTTTGGCCGCATCTCTACCTTTGGCTGCTAAGATTGTATGAGCCATAATAGCTTTTGCCTCTAATGGAGTCTCTTCAAGATACTTATTAAATCTCTCATAAATAAATTTTTGAACAAGAGGTTTCACATAGCTTGAACCAAGTTTACCTTTGGTTTGTCCCTCAAATTGTGGTTCAGGTACTCTTACAGATACAACAGCTACTAATCCCTCTTTGGTATCATCTCCTGTAATCTTAGTACCTTTCTCTTTGGCATTGGCATTTTTGGATATATATTGAGATATACTTCTTGTAGTCCCTGCTCTAAATCCTGCTTCATGAGTCCCACCATCAGCAGTTTTGATATTATTTACAAATGATATTACTCTATCACTATCACTATCAGCATACATAATCGCAATATCAATCTCTATATCATCAGATTTACCTGTAAAAAATTGTGTAGATGATAGAGGAGTATTTTTGTTTAAATCATCTACAAACTCTTTTAATCCACCCTCAAAGTGATATACTTCACTTTTATCTGTTCTTTCATCTTTGAATTTAATAGTAATTTTAGGGTTTAGATAAGCAAGTTCTTTAAATCTTTTAGCAAGTATATTGTAATCAAATACAATTCCCTCTTTAAATATAGTCGCATCAGGTAAAAATTCTATTTTTGTACCATGTTTTCTACTCTTTTCACCTTGAATTAAATCCTCTTGAGGGATACCCTCTTTAAAACTTTGAGTATAACTATATCCATCTTTAAAAACTTCTAAATGTAAATCAGCACTAAGAGCATTTACAACAGATACACCTACACCATGAAGCCCACCAGATACTTTGTAAGTATCTTTATCAAATTTTCCTCCAGCATGAAGTACAGTCAAAACAACTGTTGCTGCTGAAATCTTTTCTGTTGGGTGTTCTGCTACTGGAATACCTCTACCATTATCTTCTATAATAGCTGTTCCATTTTTGGTAAGTGTTACTTTTATAGTATCACAAAAACCTGCCATAGCCTCATCAATAGAGTTATCTACAACTTCATATATTAGATGATGAAGACCTTTTGACGCAGTATCACCAATATACATTCCTGGGCGTTTTCTAACTGCCTCTAGTCCCTTAAGGACTTTAATATTACTAGCACCATATTCAGCCATATTTTCTCCAAGCATTATTATTATATATATTTTATCTAAAACTTAGTTATAATCTAATGAAATATATAATCTAAATCATAACCTGTTTTAAAGCACTTTCAACTAAAAATGTACTACGATTTATATTATGACTTTTAGCATAATTATCAATCTTTTCAAGAGCATAAATAGGTACTGTAATATTAATCCTTTTGGTTTTCATTAGATGAGATGGCTCTTTTATCTCTTTACCATTTTTTAAAGCAACTTTCAAATAGCAAGAGAATGCCGATTTAACATCATTTATTGCCTCTTCTATTGTCTCTCCATCACCCATAACACCTTTAAAATCTTTGTAATAAGCAAAATATCCATCTCCATCTTCTGGAGTTATTTTTTGTATTATTATTTCATAATTTAAATTTAAATAGTAATCTATGTTTTTCATAATTAACCTTTATAAATATGTGTATAAAATATTATACATATATTTATATAAGATATTTATAAAATATATTTCTAATTTGATAAATTATAAATATAAATAGTGATATAATAAATTAAAAAAGGAATTAAAATTGAGTAAAAAAGAAAAATTATTAAATACTATAAAAAATAACCCTAAAAATGTAAGATTTAAAGATTTAAAAAAAATTTTGGAAGATATAGGATATAAAGCAATTAATCGTGGTGGTAGTCATTATGTTTTTACAAAAGAAAACTCAGAATCATTAACTATTCCATATAAAAAACCTGTTAAGATAATTTATGTAAAACAAGTTATTAAAATAATTGAAAAAGAGAGTATTTAAACTCTCTTCTCTCTATTAAAATATGCTAACTATATAGCATCAATAATAGAATTTAAAGTAGCTGAAGGTCTCATCGCCTTCTCTGCTAACTCATCATTAGGGTGGTAGTATCCACCAATATCTTGAGCTTTACCCTCTACTGAAAGTAACTCTTCAATAATTTTTGCTTCATTCTCTTTAAGAGCTTTTGCCACAGGAGCAAATTTCTCTGCTAATTCTGGTACTTCTGTTTGGTTAGCAAGAGCATCTGCCCAGTATTGAGCTACGAAGAAGTGAGAAGCTTTATTATCTGGTTCTCCACATTTTCTTGATGGTGCTTTATTATTATCAAGATAACCATCATTAGCCACATCAAGAGCATCTGTAACTGCTTGAAGTTCTGCTGAATTATGTTTTTTGGCGATAAATCTTAGAGATTCTGCTAATGCCAAGAACTCTCCTAAACTATCCCATCTTAAATGACCCTCTGCTAGGAATTGGTCAACATGTTTTGGAGCTGAACCACCAGCACCTGTTTCATAAAGTCCTCCACCAGCTAATAATGGAACTATTGAAAGCATTTTAGCAGATGTTCCAAGCTCTAAGATTGGGTACATATCTGTTAAATAATCTCTTAATACATTTCCTGTAACAGCGATAGTATTTTTACCCTCTCTAACCCTAGCATTTGTAAATCTAGTAGCTTCAGCAATTTCCATAATTTGAATATCTACACCATCTGTATCAAGGTCTTTTAGGTACTCATTTACTTTTAAAATCATTTGAGCATCATGAGCTCTATTCTCATCAAGCCAAAAAATTACAGGAACTTGTTCAATTTGACCTCTCTCAACTGCTAATCTTACCCAGTCTTTGATTGGAATATCTTTTGCTCTACTCATTCTCCAAATATCGCCTTTTTCACACTCAAAGCTCATAAGTTCTGTACCATCTTCAGTAGTTACTGTTACAGTTCCTGCTTCTGCTAGTTCAAATGTAGTTGGGTGAGAACCATACTCTTCAGCTTTTTGAGCCATAAGACCAACATTTGCCATTGAACCCATAGTAGTTACATCATATTGACCATTTTTAACACAATCAGCTACCATCTCTTCGTGGAATAGACCATAAGTACTATCAGGGATTACTGCTACACACTCAACAGCATCTCCATGTCTATTCCACTGTTTACCACCTTCTCTTACAACTACTGGCATAGAAGCATCAATAATTACATCATTTGAAGCATTAAAGTTTGTTGTACCTTTATCACTATCAACCATAGCTATTTCTGGATTATCAGAATCAACTACTGCTTGAAATGCTGCTTTGATTTCAGCTTCTAATTCATGACCAGCAATTTTTTTCTCTAAATCACTCATACCTTGATTTGGATTTACATTTAACTCTGCGAATGTATCTGCGTATTTATCAAATACTTCTTGGAAGAATACAACAAATGCGTGACCAAACATAATTGGGTCAGAGATTTTCATCATTGTTGCTTTTAGGTGGATTGACCATAATACACCATTTTTCTTAGCATCTTCTATTGTTTTAGCAATAAATGTTTTAAGTTTAGCAACAGACATAAATGTACCATCTAAAATCTCTTTATCAAGTGCGTCAATAGTTGTTAACTCTTTACCATTAAGAGCAATAGTAACTTTTTGTGCCTTATCCATAGTAACTGATTTTTCATTTCCGTAAAAATCTCCATCTCCAGCCATGTGTGCTACATAAGCTTTTGAATTTTCACTAAATGCTTTTAGTCTATGAGGATTTTTTTGAGCAAATCTTTTAACAGCTTTTGCTGCTCTTCTATCTGAATTTCCCTCTCTTAATACTGGATTAACAGCAGAACCTAAACAAGTGCTATATTTAGCTTGAATTTCTTCTTCTTCAGCATTTGCTGGATTTTCAGGGTAATTAGGAATATCAAAACCTTGTCCTTGAAGTTCAGCAATACAATCTTTAAGTTGTCCAACAGAAGCAGATACATTTGGTAACTTAATAATATTTCCCTCTGGTTGAAGTACAACTTTTCCAAGTTCTGCTAAATTATCATCTGCTAAACCCATAGCTGATAAAACTCTACCTGCTAATGAAATATCACTTGTTACAACATCAACTCCACCTGCTTTTGTAAAAGCATTTACGATTGGTAAAAGCGAATAAGTTGCTAGTGCTGGTGCTTCATCAATTTTTGACCATATAATTTTTGACATATTTATCTATCTCCTAGAAAAAATTTTAATATATTACAATATTATCACAAAGAGTAGGGATAAATCATTTTGCTTATATAAACTATATATAATTTTTTAAATATGTTTCATTTATACTCATAGGATATATGTTACTTTTTGATACACTCTATCTATATAATCTTATAATTTTATCTATCATTAGTTTTTGAGTCTTGCTATCTCCATGTTGAGTCTCTATATTAATATAGTTACTACTACCTCTATTTAAAATTACAAAATTAGACATAGAACAATCATTTCTATTAGGATTAATAAGTTCATATTTAATATTTAAGCCTAAATTATTAAATAGTTTAACTTTATTATAATTAACTCCATTTTTAGATGCTAAATATATTAGAGTATCTTCATCTCTAAGTCCTTTTTTATCTCCTCTAATAATATTATTAGCCTTAAAACATTTAGTATTTTTGCTACAATTTAACATAGATACTCCTCCACTTCCACCATTTCCTCTATATCCATTACTATTATTATGAAGTGCTAGATATGGCATATTAGATGATTTAAAATAATCTATTATTTTAAATATAGTAGAGCTATATTTAGGGGCAGGGTACTTTTGTCCTCTACATACTCTAGCACTCCTACTATCTACTCCAAAATTTCTATTTGGGTCTTGTTTATTAAAGTATCTACTATTATTTGCCAAAACTGATAAAAATCCTCCACCATATCTATTAGTTGAGTATATAGCACTATCAAAAGCACTATTTTCATTATCATGAGGTAGAAACCAAAAAGCACCTTTGGGTCTATTTTTATTCCAGATTAAAAGAAATCTCCAATTATATTTATGCTCTTTTAGTAACACTTCTCTAATACAAAGAGATGATAGGTTGGTTCTATTTCGTTTTAAATCACTATATTTATCTATATTTGTAATTTTAGTTGAATAGATAGATGATAAAGTTGATGGCATAGAGCAATTTTGGGCATATATTGATGTTATTAATATAGTCATTAATAATACAACTCGTTTCATAATGTAACTCCTTTAAAGAGTAATTATACTCTTTTTTGTTATTATATCATTCTCAACTATAATAATAACAAAGATAAAGAATAATGATTAAACAATTGGCAATAATTGGAGCAACGGCATCTGGTAAAAGTGGAGTTTCTATTAAACTAGCAGAGAAATTTAATGGATATATTTTATCATTAGACTCTCTATCAATATATAAAGAGATAGATATAGCATCTGCTAAACCAACTATTAAAGAGAGAGATGGAATAAGACATTTTGGAATAGATGAGATATATCCTAATGAGCCTTTTAGTGTAAATTCATTTATTGATATATATAATAGAGCTTATAATGAAGCTTTGAATAATAATAAAAATTTAATTATTGTAGGTGGTAGTAGCTTTTATCTTAAAACTCTTATTGATGGGTTAAGTCCATTACCTAAAATATCTAATCAAACAAAATTAAAAACAAAAGAGACTCTAAAGGATTTATCTAAAAGTTATAATATGTTATATAGTATAGATATGGAGTATATGAAAAATATTAAACCTAATGATAAATATAGAGTAGAAAAAGCTTTAGATATATATTATCAAACTAATCAAATTCCATCACAATATTTCAAAGAAAATCCACCAAAATCTATTATTAAGGGTGATATAGATATTTATGAAATATCAACAGATAGAGAAATTTTAAGAGAGAGAATTAAACTTAGAACAAATCAAATGATAGATAGTGGATTAATTGATGAGGTAGCATATTTAGAAAAGAGATATAGAAGAGATTTAACTCCTATGAAATCTATTGGAATAAAAGAGGTATTAGATTATTTAGATGGAAATTACTCCAAAGATAAGATGATAGAGAAGATTATTATAAATACATCAAGATTGGCAAAAAGACAAACTACCTTTAATCAATCTCAATTTAACAATAAAATATCACTTCCATTAGATAGGATTATAGATATATTATGAAAAATAATTTAACTATTGAAGAGATAATTAAAAAAAATATTATTAATAAAATAGATAAATTAACATATTTTCATCATAGTAATAGAAGTATTACCTACTCTATATTTAAAGATTTATCTATTGATAAATTAAACTCCATATATAAATCTATGAAGAGAGATAGAGGAATAGAGTAGCTATTTATCTCTATCTATCACTTTTACCCATATAGTTTTACCTCTACTATTTAACTTTGCTATCACAGCACCAGTTATCATCTCTATATTTCCACACTCTAAATTTCTCTCTGGCATACCACCAATATAAAATATCTCCATACCTATAATATAGATATAACCCTTATTATCTACTACATAATTATCAACTATTATATCTATAAACTCTTTTCTATTTGGTAAACCATCTATTTTATAACTCTTCTTTTTGGGTATATCATTATCTATCTTAATTTTATTTGATTTTTTATAACTCTGTTTTTTACCATTAAGAGAGTATTTAATAGTAGATTTATCATAATTTATTATATAGATATAATTATCAATAATAGCCATTTTCTCAGAATTAACTCTCCTAAGCTTCCTACTCCATATCTTTTTACCACTGCTATTATATTTATCCAATATCTCAATATTATTATTTTTTAAGTGAGCTACTACATAGATATTATTGTGATTATCTATTACAATAAGATGATAATCTTCATAGTTTAATCTTTTATTTTTAATAAATTTGGTATTTTTTCGCTTTTTACACCCTCTTCTTACTAAGTTAAATTTATCTTGTTCGCTATAATTTCCTTTTTTATCAACTTTAGCTAACCAATTTAAACTACTACATTTATTTAATACTTTAGATATTTTTATCTTATATCCATTTGATACTTTTTTATAATACTTTCCATCATCTTGATAATGTAACCATAATATTAATTGAACTTCCGATAATCTATCAATATTTCCCAATAGAGATATAATATCCTCTCTCATATCCATTTGAAATATCTTACCATTACTATCAATAAAAAAGGCATTACCTGATAATCTAATATTAGATTTATTACTATATATAGGTTTTAGTACTTTAAATTTTTTGATAATATCTTTTGGATAACTCTCTAGTGGTTTTTTATAAATAGATATAATATTGGATACTTTATGATTTTTTTTATTTATATATCCTCTTATTTCCATATATTCAATATTCTTTTTTGGATTATAGCTCTTTGGAGAGTAGGTATTAAATGGTTTTAGTTTATGCCAGTTAATATCTTTGGCATAAACAATATTTAATAATATAGTAGCTAAAAATATTTTAAATATTTTCATTTTTACTCTTAATAAACTCTTTCATCTCATCTCTAAATCTCTCTCTACTAAACTTTAATACACTCTCTCTTACAGTAGATGGTTCAAATAAATTCTCTTCAAACCTATCAATAGCTTCTATAATACTTTGAGTAGTTTGTTTTTCAAAAAATATCCCATTAACTTCATCTATAATACTCTCTCTTAATCCTCCTCTATTTAGTGCTATAACAGGAGTCCCACAAGCCATAGCCTCAACAGGAGTAATCCCAAAATCTTCAATTCCAGCAAATATAAATGCCTTTGCTCTACCCATATAATCTAATACTACACTATCATCTTGATAACCCAATATCTCAATATTAGATGTAGCAATAGATTGAATATACTCCATCTGAGTACCATCTCCAATTACCACTAACTTTTTATTGGTTTGAGAAAATGACTCTACAATCAAATCTATCTTTTTATATGGAACTAATCTTGAAACTGTTATATAAAAATCCTCTTTTTCTTCATTTAAAATAAATTTATTAACATCAACAGGAGGATAGATTGTAGTGGAGTCTTTATTATAGATTTTAGATACTCTTTTGGCAATATAGTTGGAGTTTGTAATATAATAATCTACTCTATTAGCAGTAGAGTAGTCCCAAATTCTAATTTTATGTAGAATATATTTTAGTATTGTAGCCTTTAATCCCTTTTGAAGATTATTCTCCTCTAAATATCTAAAGTATAAATCCCAAGCATATCTAATAGGGGTATGAATATAGCTAATATGAATCTGCTCTGAATGAATAAGCACCCCTTTGGCTACGGCATGAGATGAT